>Ga0209945_1000777_pt1 | contig 11578 bp, 13 predicted proteins | sample SalPonR2_A_D2_MG_FD_185703 | JGI IMG/M metagenome (GOLD analysis project Ga0209945, IMG submission 185703) | Salt pond soil microbial communities from South San Francisco under conditions of wetland restoration - Salt Pond MetaG R2_A_D2_MG... ...
TGAAGGAAGCCCTCGTCGAGGGCATCTGGGATACGACCGCGCTGATGTATTCCAATCGCAGTAAGGTCGAGGAAACCGTCGCCGGGTTGCCGTACGTCGAAGGCGACGATTAGTCAATAACCTAACTGGCTATCTTGCCAGGATTATTTGTTGATATTATCGATCTAATATTATCACTGGTCATCGTTGGTGACGAATGCGTCTAAAATAATATCGAGTGCTCCACTTCTAACGAAAAATATGACAGATAAACAATATGATATCAGACTCAACGCAAGCAAGAGATACAATAGTGAAATACCTACAAGACCAACACTTATCCCTCCCAGAATAGCGATCAACGGCGAGATTGGATCTAAATCCAGAATCGAAAGAGGATGATATCCTGACCTATTAGTAAGTATAATAAGACAAATCCAGCCAGTTAGGAAAGTAACTGACGAGAGGATTATTATTCCTCTTGAAGACCATAATAGAGGTTCACCGAGTTGAGAGTCATCTTCATCAGGAACATAAGGTAATTTTAAGATATCCCATAATCGGAATATTAGCACAACAAGGCTACCACCAAGAAGTATAGAAACAAATTGTAATATGAACACAGAATATTCCAAGTTTGTGTAAATTATCCAACCAATAGTTCCAAGCAAGATATAGAAAGGGACTATAAATAATATAAAGAACAAATTTCTTTTTTCAGGTTGAATTAAAAAATCACTCAAATTTCTATCTATTGACTTGCTTAATTCCAACTGGATGGCAGCAGCAGTGACAAAAAATAGCATCAAGCTGGATGTGAAACCAATCATCTGAATGCCTCTAGAGGTCGCTGTCCAAGGAAACTGCAACAGGTACACAGAAACGGCACCAAAAACACCGAGCACAGTGAACAAAGATGAATTCGTTTTAAGAAATTTTGATAGTGTGATATCTGAGTCGTTATCTGTCATTACTGAATATAATCTTTCTATCCTAATAACGGGACTGTTCAGAGTACTAGTTTACATATCGGCATGTCACTTGTACTTCTACACAAACAGTATGTATGATCCATCGAATCGGTGTCATCGAAGGCGACGACTAAGCCGGAGATTCGCTATACTCAACATCTTTGGCTAACTCGGCCTCGGAATAGTGTCGTGGGATTTCACGCGCACCGAGGAGTTCGTGAAACTCGCGTTTCGATACTCCTGCGAGGGATCGAGCCTTACCAAACGAAAGGATATCACGAGCGTACAGGGAGATGGCCAATTCCTCTTTGAGTGCGTCCGGCCGCTCCCCTTCGGGAAGCTGTAAGGCCTCATATACTTCGTCGTCGATCTCGATAGTAGCCATTACCGAACAGTTGTGCCACTTTCGTATTGAGTGTTTGGCAGCACCTACGCTCCGTCAGCACCGGCGTCCGTGTACCAGTAGGCCCACAAAATCAATACACCCTGCAGCGGCAGTCGCCCCCAGCGAATCACCGGCGATGGGTTGGTTCCACCGATTCCGTCGACGACGACCATCGAAGTTGCCATGTAGACGTTCGCCGGGAAAATGGCGATAAGCAGCGCGATAGTCGCCCACGCCGCATAGCGTCGCGTCCGTGGGATGAGCACACCGACCCCGACCGCGATTTCAGCGACGCCGGACAGATAGACCAACGCCAACGGCGCGGGCAGGAACGGCGGGATGATCTGGGCGTATAGCTCCGGAACGACGAAATGCAAGACGCCAGCGATGACGTAGCCCAATCCCATCAGGTAGAGCAGCGGGCGTTTGAACCGGGCCAATCGATCCATCATTATCACCTGCTATGGCGACTGCAGGGAAGCGGCTTGGGATTGCTGGTTTGTGCGGGTGCGTGACCGAACCCCGATCTCACTCGGTTGGGTGATATCCAGCGTACGCTGCCAGTTGCTGTGTCGCGTTGTCGGTGAGCTCCGCCGAGAGTTGTGCCACCACCCGCTCAATGTGGCTTGTCCGGAGTGACACGACCGCCCACGGCGAGACGAACGACTCGCGGTTCAGTTCACCCTCAATGAACTCGCCAGCTAGCGGAATCGACTCGCTGTACTCCTGTGTCGAGATGCCAAGTGCGATATACTGGCGCCCGGCGAACGGATGTGAGTCATCGCTGATGATCACGTAGGGGCGGCGTGGTGTGTCGCCAAGCGGATCAGCCGCGACGACGACGTATCCACGCTCGTATTTCATTCGGCGTCACCGGCATCAGCGTCGATATCAGAAAGCTCCGCAGCCCACTCTGGATTCTGGTCGTAGTAGTCGCCGCGAAACGCCTCAGCAACAGCATCAAGTCCGATGGCACTCGCGGTCTGTGCGTCGTAGGCCTCGGCGTTGATCGCCCAGTAGTCGCCCTTGTGGCGGACGAACCCACGCGATTCGAGCCGGCGGAGCGTCGTGCCGACACTGCCCTGCGGGATGTCGAGTTCGTCGGCGAGTTCCGTCGGTCGAAATCCCAACTCTGGGTTATCGGCGAGGTATTCGAGGATGCGACGCCCGTGGGTCTCCTCGCGCGGAAGATCGCTTGGGTGGTAGTTCTCAAAATTGACAGGCATTGTAACGTACTGTAAGTGTATGTCAGCAATCGTCATAGTTCTGCCGGGCGATGACTTCCCCACATCGACATGCTCTTTTCAGTGCTGGCAAGACGACGCGTATGAGCCACACAATCGCCGTCATCGAAGGCGACGGCATCGGACAGGAAGTGATCCCGGCAACCGTCGAGGTTCTCGAATCACTCGATCTCGGTCTCGACTTCGTCGAAGGCGACGCCGGCGACGCCGTCAAAGCCGAGACGGGCGAGGCACTCCCACAGGAGACCTACGACCTCGCAGCCGACGCTGACGCCACGCTGTTCGGCGCGGCCGGCGAAACCGCCGCCGACGTGATCCTCCCGCTGCGGGACGCCGTCGACTCCTTCGTCAACATCCGCCCGGCGAAAGCCTACCCCGGCGTCGACGCCGTCCGTCCCGAAACCGACCTCGTCTTCCTCCGTGAAAACACCGAGGGCGTCTACTCGGGCCACGAGGACGACCTCTCCGAGGATCTCTCGACGCTCACCCGCGTCGTCACCACCTCAGCCTCCGAAAAACTCGCCGAATTCGCCTGCGAGTACGTCGACGACGAGGGATTTAGTGTCGTCCACAAGGCCAACGTGATGCGGAAAACCGACGGTCGGTTCCGCGACGCCGTTGTCAGTGTCGCCGACGACCACGGCGTCAAGACCGACGAAGTCCTGATGGACGCCTTTGCAACGCGGGTCTGTCTCGATCCCAGGCAGTTCGACACCATCGTCTGTCCGAACCTCGCGGGCGACGTGCTCTCGGATCTCGCCGCCGGCCTCGTCGGCGGGCTGGGGCTCCTGCCGTCGGCGAACATCGGCGACGACAACGCCTTATTCGAGCCGGTACACGGCACCGCACCCGACATCGCCGGCCAGGGTGTTGCCAACCCGATGGCGACAGTGCTCTCGGCAGCGATGTTGCTAGAGCATCTCGGCTACAGCGAGGAGTCGGATCGTGTCGAAACCGCCGTCGAAACCGTGCTCGCCGAAGGGCCGCGAACCGCCGACCTCGGCGGCGACGCCGATACCGAAGCCGTGACGCAGGCGATCATCGACGAACTGTAGCACGAGCGAAGCGGTCGCGGCTGAAACGGATCGAAAATGAGTGTCGGTCGTTAGCTGACGAACTCAGTCGTTGTTGAGGACTCTTGCTCCTCGGTGTCGAGGCGAAGCGACTGATCGGTGATGTCGTCGAGTGCGTCTCGGCCCATTATCGCAAGGATGGCGAAGCCAACCTTTGTGATAATATCGAGATAGACGATCACCATCATCTCAGTGCCCGGGGTCATCAGCCCGAAGCCAACCGGCGCAAGCAGCCAAACAACCGGATACAGCGTCCAGAGTACGACCGTCACGTTCCGGAGTTTGGCGAAGACGATGCCGACTCTCTCACTGGCGAACGACGCCCGATCCGGCAGTTCGCTTACCAGCAGGTAGGCCAACGCAACATAGGCTGCGGTGCCGAGACCAAACAGCGTGAGTGACAACACACCCTCTGTGAAGATGGCGACGATGCCAAGTCCGATCAGTGCCACGTCAATGCCGATCAACAGCGCGTAGAGCTGTTTGCCCGGCTTACACAGCATCGTGAGATAGAGGATCAACAGCGGTGTCGTCAGCAGCCAGTCGACATACCGTGGTGTGTAGAACGTCGCGCCGTCAAGTGGGATCGACCCGATGCCGAATGACGTTAGTGCGTAAGCAACCGACGCAATCCCTGTGATCGCCGCAAGCACGGCGTAGTATTTCTGATTCCGTTCGTCACGAAGCGCGAAGTATACTGATGGGATCGTTCCAAGCCCCAGTACAACCGCGCCGACTGCCGCCCAACTGTCTGCTGAGAGCAACATTAGTGATCACCGAAATTGAAACCGTTGTTCGTATCCTCGCTGTCCGTCTCGTGGCCGCCATCGGTCGCTGCTGCATCGGGGGTCGCCGCCACAGTCGGCGACAGATCGCTTCCCGCAGTCGGCGACGCCCCGAGGTTGTCACCGCCGCCAGCCGACGCGGCATCAACCTCGAAGCGATCAAGTGCATCTCGCAGCTTTGCAGCCTGCGAGCGCAATTGAGTCGCTGAGGACTCGACGGTCTGGAGCGTCTGCTGTTGGGCGTCGGCCGTCTCGGTGACGTTGTCTGCGGTCTCGGTCGTCGTCTCGCTGATCTCGGCGACCTCGTCGATCATCTCGACGACGGAGTTGGCCGCACGGGCCTGCTCTTCGGTCGTTCGGTTGATCTCCGTCATGCTGCCGTCGATCTCCTCGACGTACTCGATGACATCGTTGAGTTGATCAATAGCCCCTTCAACGGTTTCGACGCCCTGGCTGATGCGGACGCTCGTTTCGTCCATCCCAGCGACGGCCTCGCCGGTTTTCTCTTGGACGCGCTGGATGCGGCCCTCGATCTCGCTGGCGGCATCCTTGGTCTCCTCAGCAAGGCTCTTGACCTCCTCGGCGACGACCGCGAAGCCTTCGCCCTCTTGGCCGGCGCGGGCGGCCTCGATTGAGGCGTTGAGCGCGAGCAGGTTCGTCTGCTCGGCGATCTCGCTGATCATATCAACGATATCGCCGATCTCGGCCATCTCCTCGTCAAGCACCTCGATGTCCTCCAGCGTCTCGTTGGTTGTCGACTCGACAGCGTCCATCTGTTCGATGGCATCGGCGGCGGCGGTCTCGCCTTCGGTGCCGGCCTCCGTGGCCTGCTCGGTTGTTTCGGCGACGGTATCGACCGTGGCGGCAACCTCCTCAGCACCTGAGGAGAGGCCGTCCATCTCGTCGGCGACATCCCGGAGATTCTTGGTCTGCTTGTGAGCCCCATCAGAGATGTCTTCGACGGCCGCTGAGACACCGCTGCTGTCCTCATAGAGCTGCTCGGCGTTGCTGTCGACGCCGGCGGCAGCGGTCTCGACCTCATCGGCGAAGGTCATGACCTCACCAAGCGTCTGCTCCAGTTCGTCGATCGTCTCGTTGAACGCGACGCCGACCTGTTGCATCGCCTCGTTGTCGGTGTCAGGATCAACACGTTGTGTGAGGTCGCCGTTGGCGACCGACTGCATCACGCGTTCGTACTCAGCGGCCTTTTGTTCGACGCGATCAGCCCGCTGTTCCATCTGTTCGCGAGCAGCCTCCGCGTCGGCCTCTGCCTCCTCGGCCGCCGAGATCTGCTCCTGCAGCGAGTGACGCATCGAATCAAATGCCTGATGGAGTCGTCCGATCTCGTCGGTACGGGTAGTCTCAAGATCGACATCAAGGTCGCCCTCGGCCATCTGATCAGCTTTCGTTGTCAACCGCCGGAGAGCGATGATCGTGTTGCTGCCGACCGTCACGCCGATCAGCGCGAGGCTGATGACCGTCAGCAGGATCAACCCGAGAATGCTTGACCCGATGACGGTAGCCTCCGCGCCAAACAGCGAACGGGCTTGGAAGTAGACCAAGATGCCGGCTGCCGTGGCGAGGGCAACGACCCCCGCCAACGAGAGTGTAAGCTTCGTGGCATAGCTGTCACGAATAGGATTACTTGACTGCGTATTGTCCATACAGATGCATTGTTTTCCAACTACCTATATGTGCGGACTAGTTGGATAGGGAGCATATCGGAGCGTATTCCCTTTTAGTATAGGGAATCAACAAGAGTGCGCTAACAACAGGCGGCGGCACCGACACAAACAGCAAACCGACCCTATGCAGGCAGGGGTGCAGACAACTGATGGGCTATGGGTCTGTTTCGTCGGTGTAGGCACGCCGAATACGCTCGAAATCACCATTTGATTCGAGATGGTGTTGAAGCTCCTCGGCGTACGCTTGGGCGAGTGACTCGGCGGCTGCCAGCTGTTCGCGGTCGATGCCGTCGTCATCGCCAGTATCGAGGCCAAGAGCTCCTTTGATCGATTCGACGACACCGGGGCTGTCGTCGTCGGACGCATCACCCATAGCCATCGGGCCGCCCTGCGAACGAACCGCCTCCAACTCCGGCAGGATCGATGCAACGGCCTCGGTGTCGGCGACGAGTCGAGCCGCCTCGGGATCGTCGGCGTGCTCAATGTCGAGTTCCGTCGCGGTCATGATCAGCCCCCACTCCTGATTGGTAAATTCGGACTCCTGAACCCGGTCGGTGAAGGCTTGATCGACAGCCATCCGATCGCCAACAAGCAGATCTTGCCACTCGCTCATATCGCCGAATTGGGCCGGTGGTGGTTTCAGCCTGCCGGCCAGTAACAGGGGTCGGTGGCTGGCCGCCGACAGCGGTGGCGAGCGACAAACCGACCACTAATAACGCCGCGGTGGCCAGTTGGAGCCATGGAATCATACAGCCGCAGACGGACGCTTGCGGTCGCCGGCAGCGCGGTTGTCGCCGGACTCGCCGGCTGCGCAGGCGGAGGCGACGACAACAGCCCCTATGACGGCTGGCTTGCGGGTGCCAACAATTTTGAGACGGTCGCCGAGCAGACTGAGACAGCGACGGTGACAATCGACGTGGGCGCGCCGAGCCCGTATGCGTTCGATCCAGCCGCCGTTCAAATCAGCCCGGAGACAACAGTCACCTGGGAGTGGACCGGCCGGGGCAGCAGTCACAACGTCGTCGACAACGGCGGGGCCTTCGAGAGTGACTACTATCTTGAAGCCGGCAGCACCTTCGAGTACACGTTCACCGAGCCGGGCGTCTACAAATACTACTGTACCCCACACCAGACCCAGGGGATGCTTGGCGTCATCGAGGTCGTCGAACAATAGTCAGCAGGCCGTCGTCGAAGCCTGCTCAGCGATGCAGTGACGCGAACCCATCACCACAGAGCCCGCCGCCGGTCGGGACGCTCGCGGTTCCCGCAGCGAGTGTGACCGGATCAGCGGTCAGATCGTCAGCAAGCAGCGAGCCTGTTGCCAGTCCACAGGGGTCGACAGCGGGGATCGCCGCCGCGACATGGACTGCGGCTGTCCGGGCGACGACAGCGTCGATTGTCGTCGTCACAACCGGATCGACACCGGCGTCGCGGGCGGCAGCGGCTGCCTGCGTCGCCTGCAACGGGCCGCCGAGGGCCATCGGTTTGAGGATCACCACATCGGCTGCGTCGGCATCGAGAACCGCCGAAACCGATGCTGACGCCAGCGATTCATCGAGCGCGATGTCGACGCCGCGATCACGAAGTTTGCGGTGATCGTCGAGGTCGTCCGCGGGCAGCGGTTGTTCGACGTAGTCGACATCGAGGGCGGCAAACGCGTCGATCGCTTGCTCGGCGGTCGGAACAGCCAATGCGCCGTTGGCGTCGACACGGAGCGTGATCGCATCGCCGACCGCCTCGCGGACAGCACGAACGCGCGCAATGTCGGCGTCAAGCGATCGGGCACCGACTTTGAGCTTCAGGCACTCGTAGCCGTTCGTGATCGCTGCTTCGGCGGCTGCCACCGTCGAAGCACTGTCCCCATCACCGATGGTGGCATTCACCGGCACCTGTTGTGGAATCGAACCAGCGTCGACACCGAACGTCTCCTGTCGGAGTATCGCCGCCAACGGGGTTGCCTGACGGCGACCGCGCCCGTCAAGGCGAGCGAGTTCGACAGCATGGGCAGCCGCCGGCGTCGTCACCGGATCGGGAGCTGTCTCCGGAGTAGCCGACTCGGTCGCCGCGAGTGCGTCTCGGCAGTCGTCGAAGGACTCAGTCCAGCCCGGCAGCGGGGTAGCTTCGCCGATACCGGCGATGTCGGCGGCGTCACCACCAACAAGAAATCCGCGTCGCTGGGTGAGCTGGCCACGGGCGGTGTCCAGCGGCGAGTCGAGATCGAGACTGAACGACTCAACCCACATCAGATCGCCAACCCCACACCGAACAGCAGCGCGTAGCCCGCCAACAGCTTCCCGGTCGTTTCAAGCGCGGGATTCAGTGCTGCGCCACTCGTTTCAGTTCGGATCGTTTCGGCGACGCGGATGGCGACCGGTAGCGTCACCAGCGGCAGCAACACAGTCATCGAGAACTCTGTCGCCAGCCACAGCCAGACCGGCACCAGATACGCCACCGCGAGCAAGCCGATGTACTCCGCGCGGCTGAACCCGTAGCCGAACCGCACCGCCAGCGTGCGCTTGCCCGTTGTTTCATCTTCGGCCTTGTCGCGGATATTGTTGACAACGAGGATGTTTGTCGATATCGCCGCAATCGGGAGACTGGCGACGACGGCTTCGAGCGTGATCGTTCCGGCTGGGATCGTCGTTGTCAGCGGGTCGGCCAGCACGGCCGCGGCTTGGACGTAGTAGGTGCCGGTGACGGCGATGACACCAAAGAAGACGAAGACGAAGAGGTCGCCCAGCCCGTGATAGCCCAGTGGATAGGGGCCACCGGTGTAGGCGATCCCGGAGATGACCGATAGCAGCCCGATCACGAGAATCGGAACTCCGCCAACATAGACGAGGTAGCTACCAACGACGACGGCAGCCGCGAAGGTGAGATACATCGCGGCTTTGACCTGTCGTGGTTCGATGAGACCGGCTTGTGTCACACGGGTAAACCCCTCGCGGTCGTCAGTGTCGGCCCCCTGGATCGCGTCGTAGTAGTCGTTGGCGAAGTTGGTGCCGATCTGGATGAGGGCCGCACCGACGAACGCCGCGACAGCGGGGGCGACAGCAGCAACGCCGTCGTGGACTGCGAGGCCGACGCCGACGATCACGGGGGCGGCCGCTGCGGGCAGTGTCTGCGGGCGGGCGGCGGCGACCCAGGCCTGCCGGCGTGAGAGTTCCGTACCGCTCATAGGGGTACTGCGGGCGGCGCGTGCCTGAATGTTGCCTTTCGCAACAGGTGAGGAGACTATTTACGAGTGGACACTAACGGCGTCACATGGTCGATTACGACTCCTTACACGACCCGAACGCCGAGTATACGATGCGGGAGCTGTCCGGCGAGACGATGGGCGTCACCGCCAGCCGCGGCGGCGATCGCGATGTTGAGATCACCGACGTGCAGACGACGATGATCGACGGCAACTTCCCGTGGACCCTTGTCCGAATTTACACCGACAGCGGCGTCGTCGGCACCGGCGAAGCCTACTGGGGCGCGGGCGTCCCGGAACTCATCGAGCGGATGAAACCGTTCGTCGTCGGTGAGAACCCGCTGGATATCGACCGGCTCTACGAGCATCTGATTCAGAAGATGTCCGGCGAGGGCACCGTTGAGGGCGTCACCGTCACCGCCATTGCGGGCATCGAGATCGCACTCCACGACCTCGCGGGCAAGATCCTCGATGTGCCAGCCTACCAGCTGCTGGGTGGCAAATACCGCGACGAGGTACGGGTCTACTGTGACTGTCACACCGCCGACGAGGCCGACCCACAGGCCTGTGCTGATGAGGCCGAACGCGTCGTTGAAGAGCTCGGGTACGACGCCTTGAAATTTGATCTCGACGTACCAAGTGGCCTCGAAAAGGATCGGGCGAACCGCCATCTCCGACCCGGCGAGATCCGCCACAAAGCCGAGATCGTCGAAGCCGTCACCGAGCGTGTGAAAGATCGCGCCGACGTATCCTTCGACTGCCACTGGACGTTCTCCGGCGGTAGCGCGAAGCGGCTTGCTGACGCCATCGAGGAGTACGATGTCTGGTGGCTCGAAGACCCCGTCCCGCCGGAGAACATAGAGGTACAGGAGGAGGTCACCAAATCCACCGTCACGCCGATCACCGTCGGCGAGAACCGCTACCGCGTCACCGAGGAGCGACGCCTCATCGAGAACCAAGCGGTCGACATCATCGCGCCCGACCTCCCGAAGGTCGGCGGGATGCGAGAGACCCGGAAGATCGCCGACGTGGCGAATCAGTACTACATCCCGGTCGCCATGCACAACGTCTCCTCGCCGGTGGCGACGATGGCGAGTGCCCATGTCGGCGCGGCGATCCCGAACTCCCTGGCCGTCGAATACCACAGCTACGAACTCGGCTGGTGGGAAGATCTGGTCGAAGAGGACGTTATCGAGGACGGCTACATCACGATTCCCGAAGAACCGGGGCTCGGCGTGACCCTCGACATGGACGCCGTCGAGGAACACATGGTCGACGGCGAGACACTCTTCGACTGAGCGAAAGAAGGATAGATAATAAGTCAGCGATTTGTACTCGTTGATCGCTCAGCGAGGTTGACACGTCGGTTGATCACACCAGCGAAAATGAGGCCGGGGACGCACGGCCGGCGATACTCACGTGCCAACCTCGCCTGTTACGACCGTCCTGTTAGAAATATAAACGGATAGATCGGTGGTGTTTATACTTCGGGAACCCATTCTATGAATTATGGCCGCGGTGCCACAGCTACTGTATGTAGACGATGATGCCGACACGGCAGCGTCCCGGGCTGAGACGCTCTCATCGGACTACGAGTTCGAGGTGCGTACCGCCAGCGATGTGGCTACCGCACAAGCAGCCCTTGCGACCCACGACATCGATTGTGTCATCAGCGAGTTTCGCCTCGGCGACGACGATGGGCTTGATCTGCTGTCGTACGTGCGCTCGGAGCACGGCTCACTCCCGGTGATTCTCCTGATCGACGACGAGCCCGAGGAGATCGCCCGCGACGCGTTCAACTCCGGCGCAACCGATCTCTTCCCCCGATCGCTGATCGAACTCTCTTACGAGCCGCTGGTCGATCGGATCCGCGAGCTGACGACCGAGCCGACAGAGGCCGCCCAAGAGATGACACCGAGTACGAACGGCGGCAGTGCCAACGCGGGCCAAACCAAGTCAACTTCGTCGGCACAACCCGCTGCAGCCGCCACCACGGGTGAGACAGCGAGTGCTGAGACAACCGAGACGACAACAACCGACGACACAGCAGCCGGTGAAACAGCGACTGACGACAGCACAACCGACACAGCAGCCAGTGTGACAGGCCCTGACGACACAGCAACGGCGGTCACCAACGGCGCAACCGATGATCTCTCCGTCTCCGATCTGGATATCGATCAGCTCCGGGCACTCCCGAAAGATGAGTTGGTCGCGCTGCTCGCGGAGATCATCGGCAACAAGGATGAGCCAGCGACCGAAT
>Ga0209945_1000781_pt1 | contig 11567 bp, 12 predicted proteins | sample SalPonR2_A_D2_MG_FD_185703 | JGI IMG/M metagenome (GOLD analysis project Ga0209945, IMG submission 185703) | Salt pond soil microbial communities from South San Francisco under conditions of wetland restoration - Salt Pond MetaG R2_A_D2_MG... ...
GTGTATTCGTACCACGATCGTATGGGTGACACCAAATCGGGACGAGACGAGGCGTCTCTCAGAGAGGATCAGGCACAGCGTGAGCGTGAGATCGACCGCGAACTCGAAGCACGCGAACAAGAGAAAGACACAGATGAACAGGGGGCCGAAGGCGGCGAAGCTGAATCGACCGAGGGCGCGGCGGGTGCAGAAACGGCCCCAGACACCGAAGATGACGAGTGAGTCAGTTCACGGACGGGCCTGCGTTGGGGTGCGTTTTCGGATATGGTCCACAGGAGCCATACGCGTCGCCCGCCGAGTCGGCACATGGCAGACGAGCACGGGACAACCGACGCCCCCCACGCGAACCGCGGGTACCGACAGCTCTTCGCCGACGACGGGCTGACCGTCGGGATTGGATTTCCGTTGACCGGGACGCGCGAGTCGACACCGGCTGTCGACGAGGAGATGCGGCTGGCTCGTCACGCGGAGGCCGTCGGCTTCGATGGTCTTTGGGCACGTGACGTGCCGACGTACTGGCCACGGTTCGGTGACGCCGGCGGTGCGTTCGACCCATGGCCGCTGCTCTCACATGCGGCCGCCCACACGGAGTCGATCGCACTCGGTACCTCGAGTGTGATCCTCCCGCTGCGCCACCCAGTCCACCTCGCGAAGGCCGCCGCCAGCGTCGACCGGCTCTCCAACGGTCGGCTCGTCTTGGGGATCGCTTCGGGCGACCGCGACCCGGAGTACCCGGTGTTTGGTGTCGAAGACGACGAGCGCGGCCGCGCGTTCCGTGAGCGCGTCGCGGCGATGCGTACCATCTGGCGAGAGTCGTTTCCAACCGTTGAGGGTGACTGGGGCACGCTCGATGGTGACCTCGACGTGCTTCCGAAGCCGACGAGCGAGACCCTCCCGCTCATCCCAACGGGGAACGCCCGTCAGTCGACGGAGTGGATAGCCGAGCACGGCGACGGCTGGTTGTTCTATCACCTGCCCGAGTCGACACTCGAGACGTACCTCGAGACGTGGCGCGAGCTCGCAGACGACAAGCCGTTTTCTATTGCGGTCCGCGTGAAACTGGCTGACGACCCGACCGCTGAGCCGGAGCCGATTCACCTCGGCTACCACGCCGGCGTCGAGTGGTTCAGCGAATACTTCTGTGACCTCCAGACAGCCGGTGTCGACCACGTGATTGTGGGGCTCCAAGGGGCCGATTCGGCCGGCGCGATGACGACGTTCGCCGATGGCGTCCTCGACGCATTGTGAGCCACACGCGTCAGTTTTTCACCCACGAACGTTTTTGTAGGTTCGTCACAGAGTCGCACGCATGGACGAGACTCCTGTGCCGATACCGGACGCACAGTACGAGCGGCTCGCCGCGATGGCGGCCGCCCGCGGGGTGAGCGTTGAGGCGCTGCTCTGTGGACTGATAGACGACGCTGCCCGCGGAGGCTCACCGGCACCACAAGACGCTGATGGCCTTCCGCTCGGCGTCTGTGGCGCGACTGGTCCGGAGCGACCGGCCGACGACTAACCGGTCAAACGCGACACCACACGACACGAGAACAGACGAGCACAACCGAGAACAACCGACACCACGCCCACGGATGCGGTTGTTCAGGCGGGGTCGGGTGCCGTCACCTCGACGGTAACCCGGTCGGCGTCGACGCCGATTCGGGCGAACTGCGTTCGGACGTGTTCGCGGGCCGCATCGAGCGCCGCCTCCCGCGTGTCGAAGCCGCGTGACATGGGTTCTTCGAACGCGACCCGAATCTCTGTCCCGTCAACTTGAAGCGGTGATCCACCGCTCTCGACCTCGTAGAAGGCGTCACACACCCAGACGTAGGGGGCCGTCTCGTCCGGTGCTCCCTTGTACGTCGGCGGCTCCTCGCCGCGTTCGAACACCGTGCCCGTGAGATCCGTTCCGCCGCCGCTGCCGCGAACGAGTAACATACCGTTGATAGGGGCTTCGGCAGCAAAAGCCCGTCTGTGTGGCGACCTGGGGAGTCGCGTGGACCGCTGGGGGAAACCGCTTTGCGGATGGAGGGCGCGGTGTGAGACATGACTCTCGAGGACTTCACCGAGTTCACTGACCGCGACGACGGTGAAGGGACCACCGATGCCGCCGCGGATGCCGCCGCGGACGCTCCCGAGCCAGCGGCTGAAAACACGACTGCTGAACACAGCGATACTGGCACGGGTACCGATCCCGAGTCGACGGGGGTGACAGACCCGACGACGAGAGACGAGAACCCGTCTACAGACGACTTCGCGACGTACGACGTCGAGCCAACCGGCAACGACCGTGGGCTCGGCGTGGTCGCGGTCTCACAGGGACTTCGGGTCTCCAATGCCGAAGACAACACCACGCTTCGGGCGTTCATCACGACGGACAACCGCGATGCAGTTCGGCTCGGGACCTACCTGCTGGTGCCATATCCCGACGGCGAGCGCCTCTTTGCGCAGATCTCGGCGCTCGAGTACGCACAGGAGTTCCGCGCGGACGACGCCACCGAGATCCACGCGCGCCGGGAGATGCGCCGCGAGGAGTTTACCGAGCGTGACTACAAGTTCGTCGCCGAACTCGACCCGGTGGCGATGGTGTACGAGGACGGGACCGAGCTGCGTCGCCGGATGACAGACCGGGTGCCGAAGCCCGGCTCGGTGGTCGAAGCGGCCGCAGACGACGCGGAGATCAAGACTGGGCTGACGATCCCCGAGTCGGGCGTCTTCCTCGGCCACCTCGCGGTCGGCGGCGAGCGCGTCCGGACAGCGGCATCGCCCCCGACGGTCGACTACCGGATCCGAGACGACTACAGCGAGGGCGACCCGCTCGCGTTCAGACACACCCTCGTCGCCGGGGGGACAGGCTCCGGGAAGACACACGCCGCGAAGAACGTCCTCCGGCAGTACCTCGACGCCGACCGAACGTACCCGATGGATGACGGCCGCGACGCGCGCATGGCTGTCGTCCAGTTCGACCCGCAAGACGAGTACGCCCAGATGCACGACGACAACCCGTCGATGGACGCGGCGACGGCGAGACGGCTCGATCGTGAGGGGATTGCACACGGCGGTCACGACGATACGATAGCGCTCGTACCGAGTGTCCCGGATGCGACGTATCCAGGCGAAGGCCATCGTGCCGAGCGGATGTCGTTCACAATTCCGTTCTCGATGGTCGACGAGTACGACATGCCGTGGCTCGTCGCGGGGTCCGGACTCAACGACAACCAGTACGCCGGACTCTCGACGCTCCTCCGACGATTTTTCCGTGACTACGGCAACGACGGGACCTACCGTGAGTTTCTCACCTTCCTCGACGACCCAGCCCTACAGGAGGAACTCCACGAGAGCGGCCGGGTACACGAGGCGACGTACGACGCGGTCAAACGCCGGGTGCGTGCGGTTCCCGGCGGCGTCTTCGACGGTGACGCGGTGCCCATCACCGAACTCGACCACACGCTCGTCCGGCCGGGCGGCCTGAGCGTAATTCCAACGTACCACCTCCCCACGTCCAGACAAAAAGAGATCGTCGTGCTCGCGGTGTCGTCGATGCTCGTCGGCGACAAGCTATCAAACGACCCGCAAAGCGATCGGATCAAACAGACGCCGCTTTTGATCGGGATGGACGAGGCACACAACTTCCTCGCCGACGCCGACACCGTCCAGGCGCGCCAGGTCGTCTCGACGTTCACCGAGGCGGCAAAACAGGGGCGAAAAGAGCGGCTCGGGCTCTTTTTGATCACCCAGGATCCACAGGACATCGCCGACCCCGTATTCAAACAAGTGAACACGACGGTCGTGTTGAACCTCGGTGATGAGGACGCGATCCAGAGTGTAAACATCCCGACGGCGCTCGCCGGAAAGGTACCCTACATGCAGAAGGGCCAGATGGTGGTGTACTCACCCGACAACTCCGAGCCGGTCGAACTCATCGGACTCTCGACGTGCGTCACCCGGCACGGCGAGTGAGCCCCGGCGAGAACCAGCCCCCGGCTTTTTGCTGGTCCCGGGGTATCGACCACTATGGCGAAGCGAATCCTCGTCGCGGTCGACGGCTCCGAAGAGGCGGCCGAGGCGCTCACCTTCGCGGCCGACGAGTGGCCGGATGCTGCCGTGACTGCCCTACACGTCATCAATCCCGCCGAGTCGACGACGGGTGCTGACGGCGGGTTCCCGGGCGCGGTCGAACAATGGTACGACAGTGCTCATGCCCGCGGTGAACGCATCCTCGCGGAGGCCGCGGACCGGGTCGACCGTCCGGTCGAGACGCGACTCGAGGTCGGGCGACCGACGACGACCATCGTTGCAGTCGCCGCCGGATCAGAAGACGAGGCCGGTGGGGACGGTAGCTCCGATCGCGACAGAGACGGTGGCGACGCCGACACTGGGACGCATGCGTCAACCCAGCCGTTCGACCACGTCGTGCTCGCGAGCCAGGGACGGACGGGACTCTCGCGGGTCCTCTTAGGAAGCGTCGCCGAGGGCGTCGTGCGACGGGCCGACGTCCCGGTCACGGTCGTTCGGTGATCGCCGGCGATCGCCGGTCTGTGTCCCGTGAACTCCGCGTCGACGACTCAGGAGCATCGTGGAACGCTGATAGCCACAGGCTACGCGTCGTCAGTGGATGTCGCCGCGACCACCGTTCCGAGCATCGACCACCCGTCTTCATCCGGGCCGGAGCGACCGAGCAGCACCGACTCGTAGTCATCCGTCGTGATCAGCCGAAAAGCGGCGTCGGTATCCTCGTCGGTCCGGGTGCCCTCTCCACGAAACTCTCGCTGAAAGAACTCCGTCGACGAGAACTCGAACGTGCCGGTCTCGCCGCTGTCGAGTTCGAGCTGGATTGGGTCCGGTTGGACGTTGTGGATCCGTTTGGCGATCGGGTGTAGGTCCGCCATACCACATGGTTCGTCGTCGCGGCGCTAAAATGCCGCGAAGCTGCGGCCGGTCGACAGGGGTGAGTCCTCGGGACCGAAAACATAAAACGTGAAACGATCGATCAACTACGTATTGTGAACGTCGTCTCGTCTGACACCGTCACCGGGGTGGCATCGATCCGTGGGTGAGGCGACGGTCTCGAACGCCGTTCTCGTCACCGTCGACTCGCTTCGCGCCGACGCGGTCGGCGCGTACACCGGTGACCGCCACACACCGGTCATCGACTCGCTCGCCGCACGCGGGACGGTCTTCGATCACGCCTTCGCGACGGGCAACTGGACGCCATTCTCGTTTCCTTCGATACTGGCGTCCTCGAGCGTCTTCGCCGAAAGCGGTGCCATCGGCGTTGAGGAGGCGACAACCCTCGCAGAAACGCTGTCTTCGGCTGGCGTCGAGACCGCCGGATTCAACGCCGCAAACGGCTTTTTGACCTCCCACTGGGGGTACGACGAGGGCTTCGACGCTTTCGAGCCGTTCGTCGCCAGCGTTGGCCCTAGCATCTACAGCAAGTACCTTGCGACCCACCCAACGGTCGAGGCGTGGATCCAGCTGCTCGGCTCACCGCTCCGCCGCATCGAATCGCGGATCCGCGGTGAGACCGACGACCGGCCGTTTCTCGACACCTCGCGTATGTTCGACGTCGAACACGCCGCCACGTCGTTTCTGGAGACGACGGACGAGCCGTTCTTCCTCTGGGTCCACTATATGGACGCACACACCCCGTACGTCCCCGCCCCGCGGTACATCCGCGAGGTATCGTCGAACCTTCTTGGCACCCACCAACTGCTCCACGCTCACACGCGAACTGGCCTCGGGCTCGACGTCGACGACCGAACGCTTGAGGAACTCGAGACGCTCTATCGGGCAGCGGTTCGACAGGTCGACGCCAGCATCGGCCGTATCCTCGATACACTCGACGCCGAAGGTGTCGCCGACGACACCGCCGTCATCCTCGCCGGCGACCACGGCGAAGAATTTCAAGAACACGGTCATCTCGCACACTACCCGAAGCTGTACGACGAGTTGATACAGGTCCCGCTTGTCGTTGACGTCCCCGGGGCGCCACGTCGACGAGTCGACCACGGCGTCGGCCTCGACGCGATTCCACCGACCATCGCGGCGTTGCTCGGTGTCGAACCTCCGGACGAGTGGGAAGGTGAGAACCTCCGCTCGACGGTCACCGACGGCAGCCCCCCGACCGCAGAGCCGGTCGTCTCTGTGACCGTCCGGGGCGACGATGTGACGGCCCAACCGATTCCGCGGTCGCTTGCCGACGGCGACCTCTACATCAGTGTCCGCGACGCCGAGTGGACGTACATCGAGAACGTTGAGGATGGGTCGACAGAGCTCTACCACCGGCCGTCGGATCCGACCCAACAGAGAGACCGCGCCGTCGACCCGACCGACGACGACCAGACGGTCATCGATCGGTTCGCCCCCTTGGCCGACGCCCACGCCGCGACGATCCGTACCGGCGACGAGAGGGCCACACCAGCACAGGTAGACGAGGATCTCGGAGCGCGACTGGAGGCACTCGGCTACAAATAAATGATCCGGTCGCTGCTCCGCGGACTGGCGGACGGTCCACTCGCGCTCCAGCTTCGCCGATTCGTCATCGTCGGGGCGGCCGCGTCGGCGGTCCAAATGGCGCTTTTGTGGTTGTTCGTCGACGTCGGTGGCGTAAACTACCTGCTTGCGGCGACCGTCTCGATCGAACTCACCATTCTCCTTTCGTACGTGCTCAACAACGCCTGGACGTTCCGTGGCTCACGCAACACGGGTGTTCGCGAGTACCTCCACGGGCTGTGTAAGACGAACTTGGTCCGCGGGACCGCAATCCCGATCCAGCTGGGTGTCCTCTTCGCTTTCGTCGAGGTCGCCGATATCTTGTATCTCGTCGCAAACGGCCTCGCGATCGTCGTGAGCGGTCTGTATCGGTTCGTCCTCGACGCTCACTGGACGTGGGGTGGCTGACCGTGTCGGTCGCGTCGACGGTCGGCATTGTCGGTCCTGCCGCGGAAGCAGCCGTACCGACGGTCGTCTCCGGGCTGCTTGGTTCTGGGTCGGTCGTCGCCGGCGCCGAGGCAGGTCTCGAGGCGCTCGTCGAGTCGGCTACAGGGTGGGCCGGAATGGTGGTCGTCTTCGTGTACTCGTTTTTGATCGCCTTTGCGCTCCCCGGGCCGAGTGAAGTCGTCCTCGCGGCGCCGATCGACTTCGGGTTCCCGCGGTGGGTCCACCTCGGAAGTATCATGCTCGTCAGTGCGACGGGGAAGGCGTTCGGGAGCGTGTTCGCCTTCCACATCGGCCAAGAGGTCAAACAGTCTGGTCCGGTCATTCGGTGGCTTCGGCGCTCGCGCTGGAACGTCGTAGCGTGGTCTGAGACCCGATCGGTCCAGCTCGCACAGCGGTACGGGTACGGCGGGCTCGCGGTCGCCCTCTCGGTGCCCTTCTTCCCCGACACCCTCTCGATCTACGCGTTCGCCGTCCTCGAGCGTGATTACACCCGGTTCGCCGTGGCGACCTTCCTCGGCAGCCTCGGCCGGCTTACGGTCACGCTCGCGCTCGTCGGCAGCGTCATCACGGTCGTGTGAGCCGACTCACCGCGGTCGACGTGCTCGTGTGAGAGGACTCAAGAAGTCAGCGCCTCAAAACGACACCTCGGTGCCGTCGCCCGCGTCGACCGCACGCCGATAGACGGTCGTGCCAGCCGCCGCATCGAGCGTCGCTGACCCCACGCTTGTGACCACGAGCGTCCCGCTCGGTGACTCACGAGCGTACCCGTCGGCGAGCGGCACGCCGAGCTCGACGAGGTCGGCCGTGTTGAGGGGGCTCGCCAGCACGTCCCCAGTGTGGGCCGCTTCGCTCGGCACGTCGGCAAACACCTGCTCGGCGTCCGCGAGGATGGCTGGCTCAAGCTCTTGCATCTCGTCGGTGAACGCCCCGACGGCAACGACGAGCGCTCCGGGTGCCAGCGCGGCCTCCGGGAACACCGGCTCGGTCGCTGTCGTCGCGGTCACAACCACGTCGGCGTCGGTGACCGCTTCAGTCGGCGTCGCAACAGCGCGAGCCGGAATCGACTCGCCGTCGAGGTCGCTCGCACACGCTACTCGCGACTCACTCGGCGAGTAGATCCGAACGTCGTCGAGCGACGCTACGGTCGCGATCGCCCGGGTCTGCCAGCGCGCCTGCGCGCCCGCGCCGACGACACCGAGCGTGAGTGAGTCGGTGTTGAGTGCGAGCGCACGGACCGCGGCCGCACCGATACAGCCTGTTCGGGCGTTCGTCACCGTCGTGCCGGCCATTAACGCCGCAGGGACGCCGGTTCGCGCGTCGGTGAGCACTATCTGTGCGTTGATCGTCGGGAGCCCGCGGTCCGCGTTCCCCTCGTGGACCCCAACGAGCTTCGTCGCGTAGTAGTCGGCGCCGTGGACGTATGCCGGCATGGCGATCCCGGTCCCTGTCGGCTCGTCGTCATCAAGCCCGACACCGACCGGAAAGTGTGGCCGTTCTGGTCGTTCGACCTCGCCGGCGGCCTGTCGTATCAGCGTCTCTGTGACGACATCGACGAGCGGGGCGAGTTCTAGCTGCCGTTCGACGTCAGCCGCTGAGAGAACGAGTACCATGGTCACGACCGATGCACGCGGGTGAGTTAGGGGTTTGCCACGAGGACAGACCTCGGAGTCTGGGCCGTCACGCCTCTGACTCGGCGATCGCACACACGGTATCTGTCATCACGTCGACCGCAAGCGGGATCACCGCCTCGTCGACGTCGAACGTCGCGGTGTGATGGCCGGTCGGATTGCTCGCGCCGAACCCGACGTACGTCGCCGTGCCCCCTTCTCGCTGGACGGCCCGCATCAGGCGCGTCGCGTCCTCGCTACCGCCGAGGGCCGCACCGTCTTCTGGAACTACGTCCGCCCCTCGCGCTCGCGCCGCAGCCGAGACAACCTCGACAAGCCGCTCATCACAGGTTGCACTCGGCGCACCGGTGAGTGAGGATACATCGACGGCACAGTCATGAAGGCGGGCAGCGCTCTCAATGACGCCCTTGGCGCGGTCCTCGAGCGACTCGCGAAGGGCGGTCGTCGACCCACGCACTTCGCCGCGGAGTGTCGCCGACTCGGCGACGATGTTCGAGGCGGTCCCGCCGGCTATCTCACCGACATTGATCCGTGTCTTTCCGTCCGCGTGTCGAGGAATCGCATACAGGTTGGAGACGGCCGTCGAGAGCGCTTGGATCGCGTTCGATCCCTCCTGTGGTGCAATCCCGGCGTGTGCGGGCGCGCCCTCGAACGTCGCCTCGAACCCCCGTATCGCGAGGAACGAGTCGACGTCTGGAATCACCGTTCCCGTCTCTGCATCGAGGCCGACGTGGATCGCGACGAGCGCGTCGACGTCGTCGAGGTGCCCGCTCTCGACGACCGAGGCGGCCCCAGCGCCGAGTTCCTCGGCGGGCTGGAAGAGCACCTTCAGCGTGCCAGTAAACTCGCTCGCTGCGACCGCCTCGGCGACACCCACACCGATCGCCGCGTGGGCGTCGTGCCCGCAGGCGTGCATCCGCTTGTCATACGCCGAGGCGAACCCGTTCGCGGCCGGGTCGTGGTCGTCGTTGCTGGACTCCTGTTGTGGGAGTCCGTCGATGTCGACCCGGACGAGCACGGTGGGCCCCGGGCCGCGTTCCAGCACCGCGAGCGCACCGGTGTACCCGTCCTCGAGCTTCGTCAGGACCGCCTCGTCGACATCGAGGTCGCGTGCTCGCTCGGCCGCGCGGTCAAGTGCTGCCGCACTCGGCGGGCGGACTTGGTCTTCACTGTGGACGTCGCTGCCGACGTACAGCTCGTCGAGGTCGATCTCGTGCAGCGCGTCGACGATGCGACCGGTCGTGTAGAACTCACACCAGCCGAGCTCCGGACGCCGGTGGAGGTCGCGACGCAGTTCGATCAGCCGAGACTGGAGTTCTGAACGCACGTCGACTCGTTAGCAGACGGGCCGCTTAACTGTTCAGTACGCTTCGAGCGCAGTCGTCGTCGCGGTGGCGAGCATCTGACAGCCGCGCCGAAGCGCGTCCCATTCGACGTGCTCGTCGGGTGCGTGCGCGAGATCGACCGAGCCCGGCCCGAACACGACCGTCGGAATCCCCGCACCGAGGTAGTGTCTGGCGTCTGTCCCTGCGGTGAACCCCTCGTAGCTCGGGTCCGTGATGCCGTGTGCAACCGCGGCGGTCTCGACACACGAAACGATCGGCTCGTCGGGGTCGACCTCTGAGCCCTCGAACTGCACGGAGAATCGCTCAAGGGTCGGTGGGTGGTCTGTGAGCCACAGGCGCTCTGTACACACATCCTCGAGCCGGTGTCGATAGGCGGCTTCGACCTCGGCGACCGTCTCGTGGGGGGCAACGCCGATGCGGATCTCGGCGGTGAGCGAGGCGGGGACCGACGACGCCCACTCACCGGCTTCGACCCGCCCGAACGTCACCGGCCACGGAGCGTCGTACTCGGTGAATCGCGGATGCGTCACCTGCTCGGCGCGCTCGCGCTCGAGTGAGTTGAACGCCCGCCGGATCTGCTCGAAGTGCGGCAGCACGGACTCACCCTCCCAGGCCCTGGCGGCGTGTGCCGACTTCCCGGTTACCTCGAGCCGTGTCATGAGGCTTCCCCCGGCGGCAACGACGAGCGCGAAATCGGTTGGTTCAGCGATGATCGCGGCGTCTCGCTCGAACGGATACGGGTTCACCGCGGCTGCAGTCGCCGCACCGATACCGCCCTCCTCCTCGCCGGCGACGCTCTCGACGACCACTCGTCCATTCAGCCCGCGGTCGTCGGCGACCGCCTCGACAGCCAGCGCCGCGATCACGCACGCCGCGAGCCCACCTTTCATATCGGCCGAGCCGCGGCCGTAGAGTTGCCCGTCACGCCACGCCGGGTCGAACGGGTCCTCACTCCACGCCGACGCCTCGACCGGGACGACGTCGGCGTGGCCGTTGAGCACGATCGTCGGACCGGCGTCCGGGTCACCGAACTCGAGGACGCCGGCGATGCTCGGCCGGTCCGCGAGGTCGAGCGTCTCGCTGGGCGGAAACGAGGGATGGGCTGTCAGGACTGCAGGGTCTGGCTCCCACCGGTATCGCTCGAATCCAAGTGTACCCAAGCGCTCCCACAGCCACGCCTGAACGGCCGCCTCCTCGCCCGGGTAGCTCTCGAACGACACCAGATTCGATGCCAGCGCCCGCAACTCGTCCTCACGGATGTCCATTGGTCGCCCACTCTCAGCGCGAGTACCTGAGGGTTCGGGTTGGATCGCCCGCTGCGGGACAGGCTGTGCTCGGATCGTGGGAGCGAGCGGCTGGAGGAACGACTACAGAAAATCAGTGTTCTGTGGCCCGTTGGTGAGGTGGACCTCGAACGGCTGTGTTCCAACATCGTCCCGTTCGATCAGGTGCCAGTACGTCTCGGCGATCTCGTCTGGGTCAAGGAACGTCGTCTTGTCGCGGTCCGGGTAGCGGTCGCGTGTTCCGGGCGTGTCGATCTGGCCGTCGAGAACGACGTGTGCGACGTGGATGCCGTCACCGCCGAACTCTTGGGCGACGTCCATCGCCATCCCTCGCGCGGCGAACTTCGCGGCGGTGAACCCGACGGCGCCGC
>Ga0209945_1000783_pt1 | contig 11562 bp, 9 predicted proteins | sample SalPonR2_A_D2_MG_FD_185703 | JGI IMG/M metagenome (GOLD analysis project Ga0209945, IMG submission 185703) | Salt pond soil microbial communities from South San Francisco under conditions of wetland restoration - Salt Pond MetaG R2_A_D2_MG... ...
CGATGTGGGTCTGCATACGCTATACTACGTCGGGGCGTTTATATATCCCTTCAAACAGCGCACCCTTCAACACCACATCGGTCGTGTGCGTGCCTGCTCCCGTCGCGGGCTTCGAAGGAATCGAAACGGGCTATAGTCTTGCTTTTTCGTGGTCGAAATCAACGGGAAGGAACTCTCAGAAAGATAAGAGCGACTTAAAAACCACCGATAGTCCGGTCGCCGCCGAGGATACGCCGGTAGACGTCGTCGCCGCTTGCGTCGGCTAACTCATCACAGAGTTCCCGCAGGTCGTCCGAGACAGTCCACTTTTTGAGGTAGTTCTGAATGGACTTGCCATACTCGTAGCGGTGGCGCAGGAATTGGGCCTTTTCGAGCGGCGTCAGCCCGTTGTCGCCGTCGCCGTTGACGCGCTCTTGGACGTAGGCGAGGCGCGTCTCGTCGTCCCACGTTCCGAGGACGAACTCGCCGCCGTCCATCCGGTACAGACGCACACCCTTCATTTCGTCGGGGTTCGCGCTCGTCCCCCGAGTCAGCATATTCAGGTCGTTGTAGGTGGGGTCGTCCATCTCGAGCAGGTCGAGGAACACGTCCACCTCGCCAATGTCGCTTCCCTGTTGGATGATGCCGTAGATTTCGTCCACCACGTCTTTCGCGTTCATTACCTCGCCGTCGCGTTGCACCTTGCCGTGGTGTTTCGAGTATTCGTGGAACGCACGCCCCATTTCGATAACGCCGATGTTGCCGTCCGAGAGTTCCCGATTCTCGGTGAGACGCTGATGGGTCTGCTTGGCTGTTCGGACAATGCTACGACGAAGGGATTTCCACGAGATTGGTTGCCGGTCGCCCGCTGGTCGGGCGACGATGATGATGTCGAATGAGACAGTCTCGCCACCAATGAATTTCTGTGTGTCTGCTGAAACAGGATACGTTGCGGTTACCTCAAACCCTACGTCACAAAGTGATTCGAGTAGTTCACCCCATGACTCGGAGTCGCTATGGTGATAAGTGAATGTGAGAACACCATCGTCTTTGAGAGCCTTGCGGATAGCCGAGAACGCTTCGTGAAGTTCCGACTCGAACTCTTGTGACCCTTTCCCGAGGTACGGATTAGCGACGATACTCTCGGCACGTGGTGTCTTCTCTTGATCGAATCCCTCGTACTCGTCTTCAAGTAGAATCTTCTGCCATACATAAAAGAAATCAGATACTTCTGAATAGATGATGTTATCATAGTACGGCGGGTCAGTAATCACTGCGTCGTACTCGTTTTCAGCATTGAGAAGACGCATATCGCCTTGAGAAACCGTTGTATTCTCTCCTATCGGTTGTGCAAATGGCGGTGTCTCTTGGGTATCACCATCCATCATATAACGCTCGGTAGGTGCGTTAGCGTATTCGACACCGCTGATAACCATGTCCCAAATAGACTCGAAAGTACCCATACCGTACTCTGTCCCCCAAATATTACCCTCACAGGGTTGGTTAGGTGGGTCGAAAGAGTTGGTCTTGAAAATATGATTGGATTTGTTGGCAGAGAACTGGTATGAAGACATCATAGTATTGGTTCGTAGCATATCAGAGAACGCAAGAAGCAGGAACTCTCGACAATTTTGGTCTTCTACTTCCCCAATCCTCTTGAGAAGAGTTGAGAGACAAAGTAACTGTCTCTGGTTATACATATCTTCCCAATCAGAATAGCCGTGGTCAAAAACGGGATTCCTCTCGGAAATCATATGACCCGGTGGCAACTCTTCGTCAGGAATGTACTCGTGAAGTTCTGTACTCTTTTCCCACTCTCGTTGGGCTTTCTCAAACAGTTCTCGGTCGGCTTTCTCGACCGTCCTATAGCCCTTTATTTCGCTTTTTGCACGCCCCTGTTCGTCACAATCGGGGCAGTAGTATTCCACACCATATAGGCGCAAATCGTACCCATCCTGCTCTTGAATCGCGTCGGTGATTCCATACTTTTGTCCACAACCGGGACACGAGTACTTTCCACGGGAGACGTTCCCTTCTTCGGGGATAAACACGTTAGCACATTCACTACAGGTACATTCCTCGTGCCAATCCTCAGCGAGAATGACAGACCCACAATCAGGGCAGAGAACATTATATTTCCCGTCATTCTCGTAGCGCCCTTTTGCTACACGGTAGTCTTTGAACAGTGGTACGTCATGACCGCAAGAGACGCAATCAACCTCTTTGACCCAAAAGTTGTACATCACATCGGCGTCGTGGTCGCCGTTCGGGCAGGGAGTCTTGTAGTAGTCGAGGATCTCGTCGGCCACATCTGCTTTGACTTGCCCGAAGGCCGCTTCGAGTTCCTCAATATCGGTTTGTCCGGCGTCGAGTTCCTTCTTGGTCGTGAACCATGCGACCGGGTTCAGGTCGTATCCATCGGCCTCGACGCCGAAGCGAGAGGCTTCCACGAGCGACGTACCGCCGCCCATGAATGGGTCGAGAATCTTTTTATCGCCAATACGCACGTCCTTGGGATAGAGTTCCCACAGGGACTCCGGGTCAGCCATATCGACATTCTCGATAAGGTTCTCAATGTTGCTGTTGCCGCCATCGAAATCACCGAGAGTCCCGTTCTCGCCCGGCTCGTGGACTTCGACTTTATCAGGGTCGTCCAAGAGGGAATAAAGGCTGATTGACCGGAAAACACAGCCAAGACGTCGCGCCCACCACTTATGCATAGTGTAGATTGGTCGATACCACCGCTTTGCTCTCCCTTCTTTCTCACCGATTTCATTTATTCGTTCAATCGGAAAACCGCGCTCTATGGGTAGTTCCGTCCGCTCGTCGGAGAGACGAGGAGATTCCTGTGCCATATGTGGATATTCGGTAGTTACGAGGGAGACGGATAAATGCACTCGTGATACCCTTCTCGGCGAATCGTGGGCAGCCGTCGCGCTCTCGGTCGCAATCGTTCGGGGAATGCGGGAGCAGCTTGTCGTGTATGTCTTGCCCGACACGTCGGTGTCCTCGCACCATTTCACGAACGCCCGCAGAGCGTCGGGGTCACCCGTGAGCGAAACGCTGTTCAGGTCCTGAGCGCGGTACTGTGTGAACCGAAGTCGGTCACGCCCCGAGAGCGAGTTCAGGTTCTCTACGTCTTCCGCTTCGCACCACTCTGCGAACGTTTCGAGTTGGTACCGGTAGGAGTCGATGGTGGCGTCGGCTAATTCGTTCTGACGGTCACGCAGGTAGAGGCGAACGGCCTCGTCCGGAGCGATGGGTTCGAGCGTGGTTTCGGATATTGGTGAACATCTCCGAAAGCCCGACAGAGGCCCCGAGCGGCACGATCAACCGGTCGTAGTCGACCCCGACCGGGACGATGTGGGTCTGCATACGCTACACTTCGCAGGGACGTTTATTAATGGCCTCACGAGCATACGGTCGCACATCGGTCGTGTGCGTGCCTGCTCCCGTCGCGGAGTTTATAAATATCGGCGGGCGGTACGGCCTCACTTATAAACCATCGAGCCCGACAGAGAGAGCCTATTAAAAAAGGAGGCGGTGGCACAGAAATCCCCGATTGTCCGGTCGCCGCCGAGGCTGCGTCGGTAGGCGTCGTCACTCCCCAGTCGTGTCGACGCCGAGCGCCTCGTTCGTTCCACAGTAGCACGTCGTCGCGTTGAACCCGAACCCGAGCGCGCCGACCGCCGCGAGCACCGCGGTCCGTCGCTTGCCGTTTTTGAGCGTCCGAATGGCTATCACGGTCAACACGGCGGCGAGCACTCCCCGGACGAGACGGTCACGGCCGCCGACGTTCTTTGGCATCGACATGCGTACTGGTTGGTCGGCGGGCGTCTTGTATCTTGACCCGCCGGATCGATCCGAACGGGGGGCTCCGACCGGGATATCGAAACGATAAAGCCGTCGCTGGTCGTTATAGGTGTATCGCGTCGGCCGTTTCGGCGGATTCAGCGCGTGCACACGCCGATGCCGAACACGAACCGACACCCACCGAACGCGGGCCGACACCCACCGAACGCGAACCGACGCTCGGGAGGGGAGGCCCCCGCGTCTCCCCGTTTCGGACGGACACCGACGGAGGCTACGACCGACGATCATGCCACGTGACACAGACATCTCGAACGTCGTGTTGATCACCGTCGATTCGCTCCGAGCGGACGCGATAGGCGCGTACGACCCCGAGCGACACACCCCCGAGATGGACGCGCTCGCCGAGCGCGGGACCGTCTTCGAGGACGCCTTCGCGACCGGCAACTGGACGCCGTTTTCGTTCCCGTCGATCATGGCCTCCCGGCCCGTCTTCGCCGATTCGGATCGGATCGGCGTCACCGAGACGCCGACGCTCGCGTCGACGCTCTCGGAGGCCGGCGTCTCGACGGGCGGGTTCAACGCCGCGAACGGGTTCCTCACGGAGCACTGGGGCTACGACGAGGGGTTCGACGAGTTCGAGCCGTTCGTCGCGAGCGTCGGCTCCAGCATCTACAGCCGCTATCTCGCCACCCACCCGACGGTCGAGGCGTGGGTCCAGTTGGCGACGTCGCCGGCCCGACGGCTCGGCTCGTGGCTCCGCGGGGAGACCGACGACCGACCGTTCCTCGACACCTCCCGGATGTTCGACGTCGAACACGCCGCCAGCGAGTTCCTCGAGTCGACCGATTCGCCGTTCTTCCTCTGGGTGCACTACATGGACACCCACACGCCCTACGTTCCGGCCCCGCGGTACATCCGCGAGGTCTCCGAGGGGTGGGTCGGCACCCACCGGATGTTGCACGCCCACACCCGAACCGGGCTGGGATGGGACGTCGACGAGCGGACCCTCTCGGAGCTCCGGACGCTGTATCGGGCGGCCACCCGGCAGGTCGACGCCAGCATCGGCCGGCTCCTCGGTGCGGTCTCCGAGCGCGGCTTCGACGACGAGACGGCCGTCGTCCTCGCCGGCGACCACGGCGAGGAGTTCCAAGAGCACGGCCACCTCGCGCACTACCCGAAGCTCTACGACGAGTTGATCCGCGTGCCGCTGATCGTCGACGTCCCCGGCGCGCCCGCCCGCCGGGTCGAGGGGCAGGTCGGCCTCGATTCGATCCCGCCGACCGTCGCGGACCTCGCCGGCGTCGACTCGCCCGACGCCTGGCTCGGCGAGTCGCTGACCCCGAGCGTGTTCGAGGGGGACGCCCCGGCCGACGATCCGGTCGTGTCCGTCACGGTTCGCGGCGAGGAGGTGACCGCACAGCCGATCCCGCGGTCGCTCGCCGACGGCGACCTGCTCGTAAGCGTCCGGGACGACGAGTGGACGTACATCGAGAACACCGAAACCGGAGCGACGGAGCTGTACGCCCGATCCGCCGACCCGACCCAACAGGAGGACCGCTCCTCGGACCCGACGCCGACACAGCGCGACGTCCTCGGGGCGTTCGCGGAGATCGCCGACGCCCACGCCGCCACGCTGCGGACGGGGGAGACGAACCGGGGCGACGAGATGGACGACGACCTCGGGGCGCGCCTCGAGGCGCTCGGCTACCGGTAGATGCGGTCGTTCCTCCGAAATCTTCTCGTCGGCCCGCTTGCGGCCCGCCTCCGACGGTTCGTCACGGTCGGCGTCTTCACCGCCGGGGTCCAGATGGGGGCGCTGTGGTTGTTCGTCGAGGGGGCCGGCGTGAACTACATCCTCGGCGCGTTGGTCGCCATCGAACTCACCATCGTCCTCTCGTACGTGCTCAACAACGCCTGGACGTTCCGAGCGATGCGAAACAGCGGCCCCGTCGAGTACCTCCTCGGCCTGTGTAAGACCAACCTCGTCCGCGGGACGGCCATCCCGATCCAACTCGCCATCCTCTACGTCCTCGTCGAGTGGCGGAGCGTTCCGTACCTGGCGGCGAACGCGGTCGCGATCGTCCTCAGCGGTATCTACCGGTACGTCCTCGACGCGCGCTGGACGTGGGGGTGAACGCTCGCCGGAGGGCACGGTTCGCCGCGTCCCGCCGGGCCCGCCGACACCCTTCGGAGCCCGATCTCACCCGACACGTGGCTTTATGAGCGTGGTCGTTCAATTGGGAATGGTGGTACCAATGAGCAAGCAGATTCTGATGATCGTCGGCGACTTCGGGGAGGACTACGAGATCATGGTGCCGTTTCAGGCGCTCGAGATGGTCGGCCACGAGGTCCACGCCGTCTGCCCCGAGAAGGAAGCCGGCGAGACCATCAAGACCGCGATCCACGACTTCCGCGGCGACCAGACGTACATGGAGTCCCGCGGGCACAACTTCGAGTTGAACGCGACGATGGCCGAGGTAGAGCCGAGCGACTACGACGCCCTCTGCGTACCCGGCGGGCGCGCCCCGGAGTACCTCCGGACCCACGAACCCGTCCTCGAGGCGGTTCGGCACTTCTTCGAGGCCGACAAGCCGGTCGCGGCGGTGTGTCACGGCCCGCAGATACTCGCCGCCGCCGGCGTCCTCGACGGCTACGAACTCACCGCCTACCCGGCCGTCAGAGCCGAGTGCGAGGCCGCGGGCTGTTCGTGGGTCGACGGCGTCGTCACCGACGGCAACCTCGTGACCGGGCAGGCGTGGCCGGACCACCCCGAGTGGCTGTCGGCGTTCATGGACCTCCTCGGCGACGAGGTGAGCCACGGCGAGGCGCTCGCGGCGGCCGACGACTGAGCCGGGTCGAAGCGTCCGAGGACCCGACACGATCCGACGTCCAGGCGGGCGATCGGTCGGATCAGTCAGCCCGTAGCCCGAAGTGGTCGTCGACGTTCGCTTCGGGGTTCACCGTCGTGGCGGCCGAGACGGCGACGGTCACGAGGAGGCCGAAGAGCATACAGTAGATCGAGATCCCCCACCCGAGGTAGGTGTCGGAAAACAGGCTGAAAGAGCCGACAGCGACCTCGGGCAGGAAATTAAAGGCGATGTAGACGACTTGGGAGGCGCCGATCCCGGCGGCGAGTCCGGTCCCCGTCGTCCGTCGCCAGTACAGCGCGACGACGACCGGGAGCGCGAGCTGTGCGAAGCCGCCGAACGCGAGGTCGCCGATGTCGACCAGGATCGATCCGACCGTCGCCGCGCCGAAGGCCTCCGCCTCGGCCCAGACGCTCGCCAGTAGGGCGCCGACCGCGAAGACGACGACGCCGGCCCGTCCGAGGCGGTCCTCGGCCGTCCCGGAGAGCCCCTCGTCGACGAGCGGGCGGTAGATGTCGCGGGTGAAGTACGACGACCCGGACAGCAGCATCGAGTCCGAGGAGGACATCATCGCGGCGATCGCGCCCGCGACGACGAGGGCGGCGAACCACGCCGGGGTGTACTCCGCGAGGACGACCGGGAGGATGCTCTCGCCGGCGCCGATGTCCGCTTCGAGGCCGAGGCCGCGGCCCCAGGTGCCGAGGAGGAACGCGGGGACGAAGAGCAACACCACCAACAGCGGCCACAGCGCGAACGACCGCTTCAACACCGTCTCCGAGGCGGCGGTGAAAAAGCGCTGGTTGACCTGCGGGAACATCGCCACGCCGAAGGCGATCGAGATCGCGAACGTGAGCATCGTCCCCGGGGTGTAAAACTCGCTGCCGAGCGCGAGGAACTCGGGGTTCGTCGCCGCGAGGCCGGCGTTGATCGTGCCGATCCCGCCGTCGACGGCCGCCAGCACCCACAACAGCGCGCTCCAGACCGCAACGAGCATGAACGCCCCCTGGAGGGTGTCGGTCCAGGCGATCCCGCGCATCCCCGCCAACACGACGTAGACGATCATGAAGCCCGTGATCAGTGTCGCCCCGGCGGCGAAGGGGACGGTTCCGTCGGTGAGGGCGGCCAAGGCCCCGCCCGCGCCGATCTGTTGGAGCATGACGTACGGGAACAGCCAAAACAGCGAGACGCCGGCGACGAGCGCGCGGATCGCCCGCGAGCCGAACCGGTCGCCGAGCAACTCCCCCAGCGTGACGTAGCCGTAGCGCTGTCCCAACAGCCACTGCTTGTAGCCGACGACGTACCACAGGACGGCGAAGATGAGCCCGTCCATCAGCCCCATCACGAGGATCCACTCCGGCCCGAAGGCGTAGGCGGTGTCGGGGCCGCCGAAGAACGTAAACGCCGACAGAAGCGTCGCGAAGACGGTAAACAGTAATACGACAGTCCCGAACGTCCGGCTCGCCAGGTAGAAGTCCTCGGCCGCGCGGTCGGTCACCCGGTAGGCGGCGAGACCGACGCCGAGGGCGACGAAGAGGTAGCCGACGACGATCCCCATCTGGAGGCCCACCGTCACGCCGTCTCACCCCCCGCGTCGACGATCCAGATCCCCCACGCGCGCCGGGAGAACGCCCAGAAGGCGACCGACGCGACGAGCATCCAGCCCACGTGCCACCACAGCCACAGCGGGAGCCCCCAGACGACGCGGTCGACGCCCCACAGGAACCACGGGACCGCGAGCGCGAGCAGCGTCGCCATCACCATCGCCCATCCGTACCGTTCGGCTGTCGAAGCCATGTTGTCGAAGAGGAATTGTAGCTACTCGTATTAAGAAACGTCGATTGCCGATCGAACCGCGTTTTGAAGATAAATACTCTTCAATAGACGGGCTCTCGCATTACGTCGTGCCGGGGTCGACGATCCCACCGCCGCCGGTTCACCGCGTGGTAGCGCGGAGGCCCCGGCCTCAACGAACGAGCGAAGCGAGCGAGTAGGCCGGGGAGGAAGCGCGTTCGCAAGCGTTTTTGTCCGAGAAACCGTTGCATGGAGTAGTGCATCGGGGCCAAACCGGAACCGATGTACGGGCCACCGTAGACTGGCCCCGAACTCGGGGACGAGGGCGCGTCCCTGCACCGCAAACGTGCCCGTTCGAGTCCACCGGGAATTAAAGTCAAGTGAGCCGACCACCCCGTTTTTGAGGCGTCCGTCCCGCACACGCCTTTGAAGGCGGTGCGGAGTAGCGAGGCCGGGACGAACACTCCCTCCCGTGAACCGTCGGCGTGCATCGACGCCACGCCCTGCACGGGGACGGGACGGCAAGTGCGGAAATCCACGGAACGCCCCGTCCTCAAGGACCGAGCGAGCGCACCGCGTGAGCGAGGGAGTAGGGCGGGGTAGTTTACGCCCCGGTCCGGAAGGAGAGGTCCAACGCCTCGGCGCTGTGCGTCAGCGATCCGAGCGAGACGACGTCAACCCCCGTCGCGGCGTAGGCGGGCAGCGACTCGAGGGTGATACCGCCGCTGGCCTCGGTCACGACACCCTCTGGAAGGGCCTCGGCGGCGGCCTCCGTTGCGGCCGGCGTCATGTTGTCGAGGAGGACGGCGTCCGCGCCGGCCTCGGCGGCCGCGAGCGCCTCGGTTTCGGTTTCGGCTTCGACCTCGATTCGGGTCGCGAACGAGGCGCGCTCGCGGAACCGCTCGACGGCCCGTTGGATCCCCAACTCGGCGACGTGGTTGTCCTTTATCATCACCATGTGCGAGCAGTCGAGCCGGTGAGTGTCGCCGCCGCCGGCCGCGATAGCGCGTTTCTCGACGCCCCGAAGTCCCGGGGTCGTCTTCCGGGTTCCGGCGACGGCGACGTCGTCGGAGACGCGTCGGGCCGCCTCGACCGCCGTTCGGGTCCGCGTCGCGACGCCGGAGGCGTGGCCAGCGACGTTGACCGCCACGCGTTCGCCGCGGAGCGTCGCCCGGGCCGGCCCGTCCGTCCGGAGGAGCACGTCGCCGGGATCGATCCGGTCGCCGGCGGCGACCGCCGTCGAGACGCCGACCCCGAGGTGCTCGAAGACCCGCGTCGCCGCCTCGAGTCCGGCGACGACGCCCCCCTGCTTGGCGACGAGCCGGCCGTCGGTCTCCCCCGGAACGTCGTTCGTCACGTCGTGGTGGCCGAGGTCCTCGCGGAGCCAGGCCTCGATCGTGCTGGTCGGAACCATCGTCTCAGTCGGCGCCCGCCTCCGGGGCGTCGACCAGGTAGTGAGTGCCGACGCTCTCGTCGTTCTCGTCGGCGGCGCGGGCGATCAACAGCGCCGCGGTGACGGCGTGGCGGAGTTCGTACAGCGACCGCGAGGTTCGCGTGCGGACGTAGGCGTCGACCTCGCCCTTCAGCCGCCGGAGGGCCGACCGGGCGCGTCCGAGGGCCGCCGGGCTGCGCTCGAGCCCGACCGTTCCGCCCATCACGCGACGGAGCCGGCGGAACTTCTCGCGTGCGAAGCCCTCGGGCAGCGCCGGGTCCCGGTCCCGCAACTCGGGGGGCTCGACGGTCGTGGGGTCGCGGCCGGCCGCGTCGGCACCGGCCCGCAGCCCCCAGACGAGCCCCTCCAGCAGGCTCGTCGAAGCCAGACGGTTCGCGCCGTGAACGCCGGTACGGGCCGTCTCGCCGACCGCGTAGAGCGACTCCAGCGAACTCCGTCCGCGGTCGTCGACCGCGACCCCGCCGCAGAGGAAGTGCTCGGCGGGCGCGACCGGGATGCCGTCGGCGTAGTCGACGCCGTTGTCCGCACACAGCGCCGCGAGATCCGGGAACGACTCGGCGAACGCCAGCGGCGAGACGTCCAGACGGACCTCGCCCGTCGCCTCGCGTTCGGCCGTCACCGCGCGGGCGACCACGTCGCGGGGGGCGAGTTCGGCGTCCCCGTGATACCTCGGCATGAACCGCTCGCCGTCGCCGTTCCGCAGGATAGCACCCTCCCCGCGGACGGCTTCGCTCACGAGGAACTGCCCGCTGTCGCCGTCGGCGCTCCCGTCCCCCTCCGTCGCACCGCGTGCCGCCCCGCGGTACACCGTCGGGTGGAACTGGACGTACTCCATGTCCGCGACGTTCGCGCCGGCCAGCGCGGCCATCCCGATGCCGTCGGCGGTCGCGCCGGCCGGGTTGGTCGAACCGGGGTAGAGGTCGCCGACACCGCCCGTCGCGAGCACCGTCGCGCCGGCGAAGGTCGGCGCCACGTCCCCGTCGCGTTCCAGCATCGCGCCGTACACCCGCCCCTCGTGGCGGATCAACTCCAGCGCCGCGGTGTCCTCGCGGATCTCGACGCCGTCGCGCCCATCGAGGTGGTTCAGGAACGGGACGTGGATCGCCTTGCCCGTCGAGGCGTCGACGTGGAGGATCCGGTCGTCGCTGTGGGCGGCCTCGCGGCCGAAATCGAACCCGTCGCGCGTCGACGGTCCCGCCGCTCGCCCGTCAGTCGACGCCGCCGGTCCCTCGTCCGACGACGCCGTGCGATCGAACTCGACGTCGAGCGTCCCCAACAGCACGTCCTCCACGGCGTCGTTGGCGTTCCCGACCAGAACGTCGACCGCCTCGGGGTCGGCGGTGCCGTCGCTCGCGTCCAGGATGTCCCGTTTGAACCGCTCCGGGTCGCCCTTCGAGACGGCGATGCCGCCCTGGGCCCACCAGGAGGACGCCCCCTCGGGCCGGGTCGCTTTCGATGCGACCGTCACCTCGGCCCCCTCCCGGGCCGCCGCGAGCGCGGCCGCACAGCCGGCGATACCCGATCCGACGACGAGTACGTCTGTCGTTCGCGCCGTCATCCCTGGATCTCCAACATTCGCTCGAGGGCCAGTTCCGCCCGCGCTTTCTCCTCGGGGGCGACCTCGATGACGTTTCGCTCGCGCCCCTCGACCAGTCCCTC
>Ga0209945_1000786_pt1 | contig 11535 bp, 14 predicted proteins | sample SalPonR2_A_D2_MG_FD_185703 | JGI IMG/M metagenome (GOLD analysis project Ga0209945, IMG submission 185703) | Salt pond soil microbial communities from South San Francisco under conditions of wetland restoration - Salt Pond MetaG R2_A_D2_MG... ...
GATGTAGCCCGACAGTGGGCAGGCGACCCCGATGTAACGGAAATGACCGACGTAGATTTGACTGCTTCACGGCGAGACAACTCCAACGTTTCTGACCCCTCCAGAGAGCTGCACAGACTGGCGTACACAGTCATGGAGTACTATGACTATCCAACCATCTCGTGGACACTGGATACGGCACTACGTGTCGAACTGGCCCGTCTGATAGACACTGATACTGTCTCGTTTGGACGGGACGACTTCGACATTCGCTATACCATTCCTCAGGAGGGATGGTACGACGACCAGGATTTTCCTGAGATTCCACTGCTCAATGATGAAGACGTAGACACCAGTGAACGTGGACTGAACTTCTCGTCGGTGCCAGTGGTACTGGGGATGGCAGATCGTGTTGTCCACGAACAGCATTATGACTCGATTAGTGCGACAGTGAAAGGTGGGTTGCAGACTTTGGCAGGACGGCGGTAATGGTCGTCGTGATGTAATAGTCGTTCTACGTTGAAGCTAACTTTTTTATATCACCAAGTGCAACTGTAGTACGTGTTTGCATTGATTCATCGATGGCTTGGATCGGGTACAGACGATAGTAACGACGAATCTTCCGAGCCAGAACGTGAATGGCGAGAAGTGACTGAACGACGGGGACGTACTGTTAGTAAAGTCACGCTCCGCCTTGTCAGTGGGAAAAAGATAGAGCGATACGGGTCTGTAAAAATAAAAGATGACGAGTACATTGTTTCTATAGTTGACCCTAATTACTATGTTACGAAAAGTTGGTCAACGTTTGGTAGTTTTGTGAGATTTCGTGGACAGCTCTGTAGTACTGACTATCGACGGTTCCCGAAAGAAAACGTTGAATGGGTGAGCCAAGATGAAACCGATTATGAAGTTGTTACAAAAGCAGAGTACGAGCAACTGTATGAAGATGGTGAAAAGACACCAAACTACCGAAATGACGAAGTAACAGTCGAAGTTCCTGACCCAGTTAGTGAGCAGCAGTTTGAGTAGCGTTCTCACCTAACCTTTTTATATCACCAAGTGCAACTGTAGTGTACTGTGAGCGAAAATAAGCCGTGGCGTGACGAAGAATTGCTACGTGAGTTGTATCATCAAGAAAATATGACACAGGAACAAATAGCGGATGAACTCGGTTGTGGTGGGGGTACAGTGAATAGATGGATACATAATCATGATTTAGAAGTTAATGATATGGGTAGTACGAATGAAACAATTCGTGATGTAGACTTGTATGAGTTGTACTGGTCAAAGAAAATGACACAATCAAAAATAGCAGAAAGGTGTGGCTGTTCTGTTGCACTTGTTTCAAAACAAATGAATGAGGCAGGTGTTCCCACACGTAGAAATATGCCCATATTCTATACACGAAAGCAAGGTGGTCATGAATATGTTACTACTGGTGGGTGTGGTAAAGATATACAATTACATCGTTTACTTGCTGTGGCTGAATATGGTGTTGAAGCTATTAAAAATAAAGTAGTCCATCATAAAAATAATATTCCATGGGATAATCGTGCTGAAAATATTGAGCTGATGGGGTGGGGTGAACATACAGAACATCATATGGAAAAACGTGATTGGAGTAAAGTTGAGCGTGATGAAAAAGGTCTTATTGTGAGTTGGTAAGTATGTCAGCATTTCAAGATATAAAAGATCAAGACGATGCAGATGGTGTTGAGTTATCTGAAAATGTTGCTGATGATGTCGTGGAGTACTTTAGGGGTAACGTTGTTGGACATGAGGAACAGGGATTGTTGATGTATCTTGGGCTGCTTAGTGGGTGGGTTTCTGATAAGAATTGTCATACCAATACTCTTGGAATTGGTCCACCAGGAAGTGGAAAATCTCTTACTAAAAGTACTATTGAAAAGTTGTTAGATGATAGAGATACATATACCAAGACAGATGCCAGTTCCAATGCAATTCTTGATTCTGTAGAGTGGGATTTATCTTTGGCTGCACCACTTGATGAACTTGATAAAATAAACCAAAGTATTAAAGAGGTGCTTAAATCTTCTAACTCGGTCGATGACGGCTATTCCAAAGACAGGAACGTCGAAGACAGTGACGCTCGTGGTGGGTATAGTCCCACCGAGGTGAGTGCTGACGCGAATCCGTGGGTTGTCCTGTACGCCCCATCGGGGAAGAAAGACTCCGTGGACAACGAGCTGGAAGACCGTGCCCTGGTCCTGTATTTCTCTAACGATAAACACACCCGTCGTGGCATTGGCCGCAAGGAGTTTGGCCACGACTCGATTGGGGCTAACGACGACACTGACACGGAGTATATCTACGACACGCACGCACTGGCCGCTCGACTGCGCGAACACGTCCGAGGGTTTAGCGTCCAGAGTCACTACGAGGAAGACGACGAGGGTGGAGAGTATCTGGCCTCACGGACGGGTGATATGCCAGTGTTCATGCCAGAGTGGGTGTGGTACGCCTGTGAACCCATCTTCAACATTGACGAAGACTATACGAATCGTGTGTACGGTATCGTAGAGAATCTGATACGCTGTTCGGCCTTGCTCAATTACGAGAACCGTGCCACGACGGAAATAGAAGTGTACGTCGATGAAGACAGTACGGAGACTGAGACACGACAGGCGTCCGTTGTGGCTCCACAGGACGTAGCCAACATCTTGTCGTGTCTTCCCACGTTGTTGTCTACGACACATCAACTGACACCACTCAAGCGCCATATTCTGGACGCTATCGATGCGACAGCACCCATCACTGATGGCGATGGTTCGACAGTGAAAGACGTTCGTAACTGGCTATCAGAGAACGATATTCCCCACCCGACTGAACAGACACTTCGTGGGAAGTTGGACGACCTTGCAGAGAACTACTATCTGCACAAGTGGGAGAACGCTGGTGGACAGCGTGGCACTGCCAACGTCTACGAGAAACGTGACGAGGGGGCACTACAGACCCCACGGGTGTACGACTTGGGTGAGGTAGCCCGACGTATCGACGGACTCGATCTCCCAGTCGCTGAGTGTGTCGACATTGACCCGAGTGACCCCTTCGATGGGTGTCACGACCCAATCAGGGACCAGTCGTTCAAGGACACGGTGAACCAGTTTGACGTACAGTTCTCCAGTGAGTCGACGGAGACGACTGACGCTGCTGATTACATGGGGGGCGATCCACACAGTGACGACGAAACGGGCGACAGTCAGAATGACAGTGGGTCCTCGGGGCAAGCCAGTCTCGGTGACGTATCTTCAGATGGTGTCGAGACACCGAGCGAAGACACGTCTGTGGACTTAGAACCCGAGGGTGAACCGTCCAATCCCACCCAACAGTATGTCTACGAGAACGTCGAGGAAGCCGTCACGTTCGGTCCACAGGACGGTGTGTGCAACTTCCTTGGGGCAATTAATCCACAGACGAAGTGGCAGTCTGAAGACCTTGCAGGCACTGTCTGTGACCCAGAACACGAACTGTGGCAGGACAGACCCGACATGACTGACGACCGTGTTATCAGTGAACCTGATGCTCGTTCTGAACTGGAAGCAGCGTACAAGGAGCTACAGCAGATGGATGTGATAGCCGAAGACGAGTCGGCGGGGCCGCCTGCTATGTTCCAACTTACAGTGGCAGAGTTAGGGTAGGACCACCCTAACACTTTAGTACCGCAAAGTGCAACTACTGGTTGATGCCAGCAGACCAAGACGACTACGATTTTGACGAAGTACCAGTTGAAGACCGAGATACCCTTTCTATGTCCGTTACAGTTGACATTAGCGATATGGATGACGACAGCAAGCAGATTTTCGAGGCGTTAGCCGACTTGTACGAACGTAATTTCCAAGAAATCGTGCAGAAGAACAGGGATTACGGATTCTCGTTTCTTGTCACGGGTGAGAAACTGACTCTCTCGGATGGAACGCCGTTCGATAGTCACACTCGTTCGCAAGCGTATGGACTACTTACCAGAAGTGGTGATAAACGTGAACGCATCATCGAGAATCTGTATGGAAACGGTGATGCTGCTGTCAGTGATGAACCGTCTGTCACTGCTCGGGAAAGTGCCAACTACATGATGTTCTTGTCCTTTGTTCTGGAGTATCCCGAACTGGCAGAACGACTGGAGTGATTATTTATGTCACAAAGTCAAACACAGAGTGATGAACCGTGGTACGGGCAGAACGACAAAGACAGGTGGCTCACTCCACCAGACATACTTGACGTACTGACAGAGCACGTCACAATTGATTTAGACCCATGTGCAGGCAAAGACACTGAAATTGGGTTAAACAACTGGTCGATTCAGAACGGACAGGACGGTCTTGAACGACACTGGGGGTGGCATGATGTAGTGTATGTTAATCCACCGTTCAGTGAGAAACAGGAGTGGATAGAGCGTGTTATCGAGTATCAAGATGCCTGTGAGTTGATTATCTTACTCACACCCGATTCGACTGACGTACAGTCGTGGTGGCATGGGCAGATTGTGCCTAACGCAGACCACATCTGGTTTTCTAACGGACGTATCAGTTACGTCGACCCAGATACTGATGAGGAAGCAGGGTCGCCTACGTTTGGAACGGCGTTGTCGTTCTTTGGGGACGTGCCAGAGGCACTGTTGGAAGACTTATCAGATGAAGGGTGGCTCCCGACGTACTGATGTGGCTTCGCGTTACTGACGCTTATTACGAGACACAGGACGACGGGTACAGGACCAAGATGCCTGTGCTGCATTTGTTCGGGCGTGACACGCAGTGGCAACGTCACCACGTCTGTGTCGATTCATTCCGTCCATACTTCTGTGTGACCCAAAAAGAGTGGGCACAGAAGGGAACGGAAGTCGCTCAAGACGACCGTGTACGCTCCGTTGAAACGGAAGACTTGCGTGGCAGGCCAGAGACGGCTATTGATGGGACACCACTCGTTCGTGTCGTCTGTCGAGAGCCTGGAGACGTGAAAGACTTACAGGAGTTGTTCGATGATCCATACGAGGCTGACGTAAAGTTCTCAGTCCGATTCCTCGTGGATTTCGACATCTTCCAGTGGGTATCAGTTCCCGACGAGTACGTATACTCAGGTGAGACAGTGCCAGCAGACGAATTAACACTGGATGTCAACGATAACGAGACACCTGAACAGGTGCCACCACCACGGGTATGCACGTATGACATCGAAGTAAAAATGGGTGGACGTGGACCACCAGTCGTCAGTGAAGACGGCACCGAGCAGGCACGGAATCCAATTACTGCAATTACAGCTCACGACTCCTATACGGACGAGTACACTGTCTGGTTGCTTGCTCACAACGACTGGGACGTATCCGATAGTCAAGCGGCCAGAGACGCAGTAGACGCTGATGTAAGCGTGTACAAGAACCCAAAGACGGTGGTGTCTATGTTCTGTGAGTACGTCACTGAACGAGACTTTGACATTCTCACTGGGTGGTCGGCGTCTGGGTTCGATCATCCGTACTTGGTGAATTATGCAATTGGAAATAATGTTAGCGGTGTTTATAAATTATCTCCAACTCGTGATGTATACACTATGTCGGGTTCGGGAAAATTTATAAACTCAGATTTAAATGGTAGACTATTACTTGATTCACTGACTCTGTACAAGAAGTGTAAAATTCACGAGTTGGATTCCTATCGCCTTTCAGATGTTGCAACAGAGGAAGATGTAGACGTTGGAAAGTTAGATTTATCCAGTGAAATTGACGTACCAGAGGGACAGTCATCGATAGACTATGCTTGGAAACACCATCCCGAGTTGTTCTGTGAGTACAGTTACCGTGACGTGAAAGCGTGTGTGCAGATCAATACACAGAGCCAATCCAATGTTGATATTATTTGAGAAAAGTTTAATTGCCAGTAACTATAACAGTACTGTATGAGTACTGGAGTATTTGATGACCTGCTTGTTTACGAATGTCCTGTTTGTGATTATACAAGCAGTTCAGAACGAGGTGTGAAACAACATTGTGGAATGGTACATACAATTGAAGAAAATCCGTATAGAATACAGTGTGAATGTAATAACTGTGGTGATGTTTTTACTGTTCCAAAATCTCAGTACGAAAAGGGTGTTGGTAAATACTGCTCAGTGGAATGTCGCTCAGAAGATGGATCTATAGAATGTGAGTGTAACTATTGTGGTACTGAATTTTCAGTTGCGAAATCTCAGTACGATGGGGGTTCAGGCAAATACTGTTCAAATCAGTGTCAATATAAACAATGGACAGAAGACGGGACTGTAAAAACAGAATGTAACTATTGTGGTGATGAATTTGTAGTTGAACAATCTCAGTACGAAAGGGGTGTTGGTAAATATTGTTCAATGGAATGTTATTCGGAAAGTGGAACTGTAGAATGTGAGTGTAACTATTGTGGTGATAAATTTACAATTTGGAAATATGATTATAAACAGGGGTTAGGAAAATATTGTTCAAATAAGTGTCAAGGGTTAGATTCACGTTCATCAAACCCAGATATGCGTAAAGGCGTTGAATATAGAGAGTTTAGACGATCTGTGTTAGAGCGTGATAACTACGAATGTGTTGATTGTGGTGCTTCTGACAACCTTCATGTACATCACGTTATTCCTATAAAAAAAGACGATAAAAAGATCACAGACGTAGACAACGGCGTTACAGTCTGTGTTTCGTGTCATACAGATCGACATCGAGAACGTGATGATGATGGGGCAGTACGGTTACTTGAATCTACTATCTGACCCCGTACTTTTTAGTACTGCCAAGTACTATTGTAGGGTGTAATGTCTCACAATGACATTCACCTTGGTGACGAAGTTCGTCATCGGCTGTTCGATGAAACTGGTATCGTCGTTGGAATCGTCCATCACATTAGTGGCTGTGACCGTTTCGCAGTCCTGCCCTCTGATGGGTCGATTGGTGACGAGAGAGAATACTTCTTCGCAGAAGAACTGACCCGTACTGACGACTCGTTTGAAGTCTCTGACGAACCTGTCACGGAGTGTGACGTGGAGTTGGGTAATGTGGTCCGTGACGAGATTACTGACACTGAAGGGTACGTGGCGACGCTTGCATACCGTCTGCTGAATTGCCCTCGAATTTCAGTGAAGCCGATTGAACGCGATGACGATGGTGAGATAGACATTGTTGGGACTGACCCCGAGTGGTTTGACGTTCCCACTGTCGAGGTTGTCGATGACGGTATCACTGCTGACTTTGACGACCTTCGGGACAACGACAGTGAGGCTGAAACTGGGGCACTGGGTGATGATCTTGTCACGAAGCCAGATATGGGCTGAACAATGAGTGCTGGTGTATTTACTGAATCGGTCACCCAACTTCCCGATACGATCTACGTTGTCACGAAAAAACAAGGTGTGCATCTACGGCAACAGATAGCAGTTGAGAGTGAACAGGCAGCTCGACAATGGTTAGAACAACAGATAGGAAGTGACCGCGCCTTCCAGGGAGAACTACACTGGAAGGAGTACAACAAGACTGTCGTGGAGTCCAGTGAGGGTGAGGTGTACGGACACATTGAGGCAGTGAACACGCTCCAAGAATGATACACCTCTATAGTGATGTCTCAATGGATGACGACAGGTCGATTATGTCTGTCGGGTACATCATCTTTGAGTCCAGTGGTGCAACCCGAGAGAAGGTAGACTCTGGTGCGAAGGTAATTCACACCGACGACGGTGAGCGTGACATCGACTGGACCACGCACAAAGGCGAGTACTTTAGTGCGATTATCGGACTCAGAGCCGTACAGGAGTACGTCGAAGACGAGTCCGAGGAAATGGTCGTTTTGCACTTGGACAACAGAGGGACAGTTAAGAATATTCGCTCAGGTAACTGGAAATGGGAATCGTACTTTCCTCATGCCTTCTTTTCGTTTGTAGAACGGTTCGATGATTACGATGTGGAGATGGTACACAGAGATAATAATTATCGCGCCCATGAGGTCGCACACCTTGGTCTACGTGTTGGTCGTGATTTGTTGGACCGTCAGGGCAGCCTGTCGTAGTACGGCAGTACTTTTTTATACCGCAACGTAGTACTGTAGTGTGATGACCCGATTACCAACAGGCAATACAGTCGATACAGCAACGTATGCCACTGGAGTCATCATGCTCGTCCTGTCGCTGTTCACGACGGGAGTGATGATCTACCGACTCAATGGTGCTCTGGGTGCCATGTTGGTTACGTTCGCTATGGTGATAGTGAGTTGTGCGGCGAGTTACACTGTTGCTCAGTTATGAATTATGACTGACGATAGTGTCTTTGCCTCGATGCAGAACGTGGTTGGGACACGCTATAACAGGGCAGAATATAACGCTGACATCATCGACACATATGTTCTCAGAAAAGCTCGTCAGAAGGGGATTCGACTACCCACTGGTGGCCCACCTGAAGAATACAAGTATCTTGGAGCGTGGGTTGAAGACTCACAGGCGGGTATGTCACACAATGTCGTATATGTGGATGTCGGTTCGATGTACCCAAATCAACTTTTGACACAGAACGCAAGTCTGGAGACACTGATAGGTACACAGGAAGATTTAGACGAGTCCCAATACACGGAAGACGATTGTGTGTGGGGGTACATCGACCCTCGGCCAGTGAAACATCTGGATGAAGGCACACCAAAGTCAGAGTGGAAACAGTACACCAATGGACAGTACAAGATGGTGTACGATCCACATCAGTCCTCACAGAAGTGGACTTGCGATGAGTCTGATGGTCCACAGTTGGAACGGTTGTACTTCCTCGATCACGACGTACAGAAGGGGTTTCTGACTGAGTGTGTCGAGGAACTGATTGACTTGAAAAATCAGTACCGTGGCACGTCTCTGTATGGAAGTACCAAAAGAGTGACAAATAGCATCTACGGAGTACTTGGTTTTGCAAACGAAAACTCCTCGTTCCGACTGTTTGATTGGCGGATTGCAGAGTCGATTACACTCTCTGGACGGTTGATGATCAAGTACTCACGGGATTACGTACTTGATGAACTGCACCACCGTGGCTACGAGGATGCGTACTCTGCCCTGGGTGACACTGATGGAGTAGGGATAGCACTTCCTTCGGCCAGTACACGCCATGAGGCACTGGATGTCGTCATGGATATCGTAGAGCAGTTGAACACCGAGGGATACGACCAGTTCTTTCAGGAGAAACATAACGTCCCACCAGAGCGTCACCACGGTGAGATTGAGACGGAGATGTACGCCCCCAAGGTGTTCATCCCTGCTGACGATTCCCACCCCGACTATCCACACACTGACGTAGGCGTGAAGAAACGTCGTATCGAGTGGCGAACGTGGGACGAAGACGACGGTGAGACAAACACCCTATCGATTACGGGTCTTGAAGCTGAACGCAGCGACAGTATGCCTGTGATTCAGGACGCTCAGGAACTGTTTGCAGAGACACTTCGCATGGACAACGGTGAAGCCAAAGAGTGGCTGTTCCCACAGTTGCGCCAGATGGCAGAAGACATAGAGAACGGCGAGATAGCGTTGTCACGGGTGTGCAAACGTGGGGGAATCGGACAGGACTTATCCGAGTATGGAACGGCCTCACGACGGGCTGGACCGCTGTATCGGGGCGCTAAATATGCCAACGAGAACATTGACGGAACTACGATACAGCACGGAGATAAGCCAGCGAGAATACATATTAAACGTGTTCCTGAAAACTATCCCAGTACGTATGACGCTGACACTGCTGAAGATGGTGACGTGGTTGATGCAGTGAGTCTTCCTAATCCTGAGAATTTACCAGATGGGTTTGAAGTAGATTATGAACAACATTGGCGAGATTTTAAGTCTGCCATGAACCCATTATTAGAAACACGCGGTTGGCCGTGGGCAGACGTGATTAATTCCCATCAGCAAAGTACTTTTGCTGGATATGAATAACATTTATTAACTACAAACACTAACAATGGAGTATGTCGAAACCGTGGAGAAACGAATCTAAACTCAGAGAATTGTACTATGAAGAATTATTAGATCAATCTCAAATTGCTAATCGTCTTGGTTGTTCAAGATCTACTGTTAAAAAATGGTTTAATAAATTAGGTATTGAAACACGAAATCAATCAGAGGTTATTGAGTTATCTCATAAGAAAAATTCTTCTGAAAAAGAATATAAAAATAAAAACACCCTTGAAAATCTGTACTATAATGAACGACTGTCGTGTGCAGAGATAGCAGACAAGTTGGGTTGTGATGAGAGTCGTATAGAATATTGGATGGATAAACATGGACTTGAGAGAAGAAGTTTGTCTGAATCAAAGAAAACACTTACACCAACATTTTATACAAATAAAGATGGATATGAAATAATATGTAATTCAAATAAAATGAAAGAAAATTGTGATGAGATGCGTGTCCATCGGTTGATAGCATTAATTGATAATAATATGGATTACGTTTCAGAAAATATTGTACATCACAAAAATGGGATCAAGTGGGATAATAGACCCGAAAATTTGGAGGTTTTACCTAATGATGAGCATGTGATGATGCATCAAGAACAAATACATGATATTGAAGACACATCTTATCGTGATAAAGACGTACTTGAAGAATTATACTTATATGAAGGATTGTCAATGAAGGAAATAGGTGAACGATTTGATGTGGGGGCTATGACTATCAGAAAGTGGTTGATTGAAACAGGAGTACACCCCGATACATAATTTACCTTGAACGGACTCCCGAAGACTATCCCAGTACGTATGACGCTGACACTGCTGAAGACGGTGACGTGGTTGATGCAGTGAGTCTCCCCAACCCTGAGAATCTACCCGAAGGGTTCGTCGTGGACTGGGAGAGGCATCTAACCAAGTTTAAATCCTCGATGAATCCGTTATTGAATACTCGTTGTTGGCCGTGGTCGGATATTCTCTATGACGAGGAACAGTCGGAGCTTGGATCATTCGCAGTTGGAGTGGGAGACTGACAATGTTAGGATTAATAAAACAGTATATAAAAAAGTGGAGTATTGGAAGTAACAATATTGGTGGAACAACTCATTCATTTGTCCAGAGAAAATCCAGGCGATGTATGGGTTGTTCTAAGGAGTTGTTGTTGTATGCTGGTTCTCATCAGTCTGCTCAGATGAAACGTGGTGTGTATTCAGTGAATTTTTGTGGTGGTAAAATATACTGTGATGATTGTAATATAGAAGCGAGCAATTTCTGTGTTCATGGGTATTTATTGAAACGTGAATGTAAATATTGTCCTGAAAATAATCGATACCATTCTTTAGCTGAGTTAAAACAAAATATGTAGTTGACACTTTGTTGCAGAAATAGAAAACAATATATAAATTAGTTGTGGTATTTGAGACAGTTGACCAAACATTTTTATATTACTGAGCCAAACAAACAAGTATGACTTTGCAGAAGGCCGAGCATCTGACCCCTGAGTCACTGGCCAACGTCCGTGACCGTTCCTTAGAAGCAGCGTATGAGTCCCATGACGTGGGTATGGACATCATCAAAGCACGACTCGATGCACATGGGTTCGTGTACGAAG
>Ga0209945_1000790_pt1 | contig 11475 bp, 10 predicted proteins | sample SalPonR2_A_D2_MG_FD_185703 | JGI IMG/M metagenome (GOLD analysis project Ga0209945, IMG submission 185703) | Salt pond soil microbial communities from South San Francisco under conditions of wetland restoration - Salt Pond MetaG R2_A_D2_MG... ...
TCTACTCTCGTCTACCCGGATCCACGTCACACGCGCGGGCCGCCGGCGCGACGCCGGTGGCCCGAGATGATTCCCCCACTCGTCGGGGCGTGCTAGACCATATTGAATGCTGTATCATCATATGCGCAGCGCCCGAATCGGCACTCACGCGGTCGCATCGGGAAACGGCACGCGTACCTCGGTGCCGTCGTCGGGAAGCAGACACTCGCCGTCGAACGCCTCCCGTGCGTCTCGCCGAATCGCAGACGCGTCGCCGGCATATCGCGAGGAGATGTGAACAAGCGCCAGTCGAGCGACGTCGGCTCGGCGGGCGATCGTCCCGGCCTCTCGGCCCGTCGAGTGGGCGGTCTCGCGGGCGCGACCGGCCATGTCGTCGGCGAACGTCGCGTCGTGGACTAACAGATCAGCCCCCTCGGCGACCGCGACCGTCTCGTCTACCGGCCGGGTGTCTGCGGTGTACACGAGCGTCCGGCCGGGCCGCGGCGGGCCGACGACCTGCTCGGGTTCGACGACGGTGCCGTCCTCGAGTTCGACCGTCTCGCCTGCGTGGAGCCGGCCGAACGCCGGACCGACCGGGACGCCGAGTTCCTCGGCTCGCGGGCGATCGAATCGTCCCTTTCGGTCGTCCTCGGCGAGGACGTACCCCTGTGAGCGGGTTCGGTGAGTCGTTTCGAAGGCGGACACCGCGTACGCGTCGGCCTCGTAGGCGACCTCACCCGGCGGGACCTCCTCGATGCGCACGGGGAACCGCGGCTGGTGGCCCGCCGCGTGGACGAGGTCGTCGAGGTCCCCGCTCGTGCCCGGCGGACAGTGGATCGTGAGCGGCTCGGTGCGGTCGGTGAACCCGAGCGTCTGGACGAGTCCCGGGATGCCGAGGACGTGATCGCCGTGGAGATGTGAGACGAAGATCCGGTCGACGCCGAAGCCGGTGCCGAAGCGCATCATCCCGCGCTGGGTGCCCTCGCCGCAGTCGAACAGTAGGTGGTCGCCCTCGCGGTTGACGAAGAGGGCGCTCGGGGCGCGTTCGGTGGTCGGGACGGCACCACCCGTCCCGAGGAACGTGACGCGAAGAGACATATCCGCCCTGTGGCCGGCGCCGGTTTACCCCTTTCGAGCCGGCTGCGTGTGGTCGGCCGTGTGGCCGGCCGCAACCCGACGTCGCCGGTCGACACCGCCGGCCGAAGCCGACATGTGTCCGCCGCCCGGACGAGAGCCATGCGCGATTCGATCGCCGGACTTGTGAAACAGAAAGGCTGGCGCGGTGAAGGGACGGCCGCCCGCGTCCACTACGACGGTGGCGGAGACCGGTTCGCCGTCGAGTTTTACGCAGGCGCCGACGTCGTCGTCTACTGGACGGTCCCAGACGGGTCCGAGTCCGCCACGCCGGTTCCCCGCGAGGCGATTCCAGACCCGCTCCGGCGGCGGATCCGCGACGACCTCGCGGCCGCCGGCGTCGACCCCGACGTGGAGCGCCAGGCAGTGTGAGTCGGCTCGCAGGCCGACCCGGCCGCCGACCGAAGCGGTTCGTATCACGCGTACGGAACGCGAAGCCAACCTATTTCCCCGCCAGACCGGTACGAATAGTATGAGCGGTTCCGCGCCCCCGGACGAGGACGACCCGTTCGAGGCGCAACGTGAAGCCGTCGAGAACCCGATGAAGCGGCTGTTTCTCGCGTACGGTCGCCCCTACCTCCCGCAGGTGAGTGTCGGGGTCGTCGCCAGCGTCGCGGCCAGACTCCTCGATCTCCTCCCGCCGTTGATGCTCGGTATCGCCATCGACGCGGTGTTCTACGAGGACGCCAGGTTCGGCGACCAGGTCCCCCTCGTGGTCGTCCCCGACGCGTGGCTCCCGGTCGGCCGTACCGAACAGTTCTGGTTCACCGTCGCCGTCATCGCCGGGGCGTTCACACTCGGGGCGGGCTTCCACTGGATACGCAACTGGGGGTTCAACGCGTTCGCCCAGCACGTCCAACACGACGTCCGGACCGACACGTACGACCAGATGCAGCGGCTGAACATGGGCTTTTTCGCCGACAAACAGACCGGCGAGATGATGTCGATCCTCTCGAACGACGTGAACCGACTGGAGCGGTTTTTGAACGACGGCATGAACTCGCTGTTCCGGCTCTCCGTGATGGTCGTCGGAATCGGCGGGCTGTTGGTCTGGATCAACCCACAGCTCGCACTCGTCGCGCTGTTTCCCGTGCCCATCATCGCCGGCTTCACCTACCTCTTCATCAGGATCATCCAGCCGAAGTACGCCGCGGTGCGGTCGTCTGTCGGCCAGCTCAACTCCCGGCTCGAGAACAACCTCGGGGGGATCCAGGTGATCAAGTCGTCGAACACGGAGCCGTACGAGTCCGACCGCGTCGACGACGTCTCGATGGAGTACTTCGACGCGAACTGGGACGCCATCCGCACCCGGATCACGTTCTTTCCGGCGCTCCGCGTGCTCGCCGGGATCGGGTTCGGCCTCACCTTCGTCGTCGGCGGACTGTGGGTGTTCCGCGGAACTGCCCCCGGCCCGTTCACCGGCGACCTCTCTGTCGGGATGTTCGTCGTGTTCATCCTCTACACCCAGCGGTTCATCTGGCCGATGGCCCAATTCGGCCAGATCATCAACATGTACCAGCGGGCGCGGGCCTCCTCGGCACGGATCTTCGGGCTGATGGACGAGCCCGGGCGACTCGATCAGGACCCAGACGCACCGGACCTCGTCGTTGACTCTGGCCGGGTCGTCTACGACGACGTCTCCTTCGGATACGACGAGGAACCGATCCTGACCGACGTCGATTTTACCGTCGAGGGCGGCGAGACGCTCGCGCTCGTCGGGCCGACCGGCGCCGGCAAGTCGACCGTCCTCAAGCTGCTTCTTCGTATGTACGACGTTGATGAAGGAGCAATCCGCATCGACGGCCAAGACGTCGCCGACGTCTCGCTCCGGTCGTTGCGCGCCGCGATCGGGTACGTGGGACAGTCGTCGTACCTCTTTTATGGGACCGTTCGCGAGAACATCGCGTACGGGACCTTCGAGGCGACCGACGCGGAGATCCGCGAGGCGGCCGAGGTGGCCGAAGCACACGCGTTCATCCAGAATCTGCCGGACGGCTACGACACGATGGTCGGCGAGCGGGGCGTGAAGCTCTCCGGCGGGCAGCGTCAACGGATCACCATCGCGCGAGCGGTGCTCAACGACCCCGACGTGCTCGTCCTCGACGAGGCCACCTCCGACGTCGACACCGAGACGGAGATGCTCATCCAGCGGTCGATAGACCGGCTCACCACGGACCGGACCACGTTCGCGATCGCCCACCGCCTCTCGACGGTGAAAGACGCCGACACCATCCTCGTATTGGAGGGCGGCGAGGTGGTTGAACGCGGCACCCACGAGGAGCTGCTGGCACTCGATGGGCTCTATGCACACCTGTGGGGCGTCCAGGCGGGTGAGATAGACGAACTGCCTCAGGCGTTTATCGAGCGCGCCCAAGCGCGGACGGCACAGCTGCTCGAAGACGCCGAGAGCGACGACGACTGAGATGGCGACCGGGCGGCGACGACGGTAGTACCAGGAACGACCGTCGGCTATACCACGCCGCGGCGACGACGACCGAGTATGCATCTCGCCGAGTCGACCTGGACTGAGGTCCGCGATGCCGACGTCGACGTCGCGTTCCTGCCGGTCGGGAGCACCGAACAGCACGGGCCACACGCCCCGCTCGCCACCGACGCCCTGACGGCGACCGCGGTCGCGGAGGCGGCCGCATCGAGGTACGGAGACGCCACAGGCGAAGGCTCCACGAGTGAGGATGGAACGGGCTCGCACGGCGAAGCGCTCGTGACGCCGACGGTCCCGATCGGGATCTCCGAGGAGCACCGGGCGTTCGACGGGACGATGTGGGTCTCACCGGACGCGTTTCGGGCGTACGTCCGCGAGGCGGCCGCGTCGCTCGGCGCGAGCGGCATCGACCGTGTCGTCTTCGTGAACGGGCACGGAGGTAACGTCGAGGCGCTCGCGACGGTCGCCCGTGCGTTCTCGCGTGACGCAGCCCACGACGGCTACGGCGTCGCGTTCACCTGGTTCGAGGCGGTCGGCGAGCACGCGAGCGAGATGGGTCACGCCGGCCCACTCGAGACCGCGCTCTTGCGGGCGGTACACCCAGAGCTCGTCCGCGAGGACGCAATCGAGTCGGCACGCGATGGTGCCGCCGACCGGTGGGGCGAGTGGGTCGCAGGCGTGAATCTCGCACACGACGCGGACGCGTTTACCGACAACGGGGTCGTCGGGGACCCGACCGCCGGTGACGCCGCACGCGGCGAGGAACTGCTCACGCTTGCAAGCGACGCACTCTGTGCGCTGGCGGTCGCTGTCGTCGACCGGTAGCGGGTCAGATCACGTCGTCGGGCTCGTGTGCCCGCTGCATTCGTCGTGCTTCCGTGGCGTACTGATCTGCAAGACCCGGATCGGCGACGCGACCGAGTTCTCCGGCGGTGGCCTCGACGGCTGCGGTGGTGTCTCTGACGTCCGAAAACGAGGTGAGTGCGCGCTCTTTGCGGAGGTATCGCTCGCCGTCTGGGGTCGCGTAGGTGAGGATCACGATGTTCTGTTCGTCATCAGAGTACGTCCGCTCGACGAGCCAAACGCGCGTCGTCTCACGTGGAGTGTCTCCCATGCGACATCGTCTGCTGACCAGCGGCTAAGTCGTTGTGGGCGGGTCCAGCGAGCGGACGATCCACACCAACACCCTACTGTGGCGCGCGCCTCGCAGACCGCCGAAGGCGGGCTTGCGAGCGCGTGCGAGGGATGAGCGAGTCGCCCGTGGGCGACGAGCGAATCGGCTGGGGAGGGTGTGGCAAACTGGTGTCCGGATGTCGCGGCGTCCTGTTAGCTACCCACCCACCACACGCGTACGGAATCGGCTAGGAAAGGTGTGGCTGAAACTGCACCTGTGACCAGCACGACCGCATATGGCACCTACTCATCGTCGACCGCATCTTGGAGCGCACCACGAATCGCGGGCACCGTCCCAGTGAGCGAGGCAGCCTCTTCAGCAGCCGTCTCGATGTCACCGACGAGCGACTCGATCGCCGCGATCTCGGCTTCGAGATCGTCGGCGTCTTCGAAGGCGTCGGCACGCTCACCGAGGACGTACGCCTTCTTCGCCGACCGGACGTGCTCGACGGCGTCACCGACGTCCAGCGCCGACTTGAGGCCGTTGAGCGCACCGAGCACGTTGTCGGCGTCGGTCGTCCACACGTCGTCTGGGTCCGGCAGCTCCTCGCGGGCCGCAGCGAGGTGGTCGTGTACCTCTGCGCGAGTTTCTTCGGCAGCCTCGCCGAACAGGTCGTCGTCGTCGAACGTCGACTGGCTCATATCGGTGTGCTCGTACCGGCGGGGCTTATACCCCTGCCCGAAAGCGAAAGTGAACGCAGCGTACTCAGGCGATCTCGTCGTACTGCTCGGAGAGCTTCTCGGCAGCCGCATCGAGAAGCTCGGTCTCGTAGTCGTCGAGGTGCCACTCGACGACCTCCTCGATGCCGTCCGAGCCGAGCTTTGCCGGGACGCCGAGTGCGGTGTCCTCGTAGCCGTACTCGCCGTCGAGGACGACAGAACACGGGAGCACCTCGCCGGTGTCTTCGAGGATCGCCTCGACAGTGTGAGCAACGCCGGTCGCGGGCCCCCACTGGGTCGCGCCCTTGCGGCTGATCACGTCCATCGCCGACTCCTGAAGATCGGCGAGGATCGCCTCCTTCTCGTCGTCGTCGAACGACGGGTCGCGGCCATCGACCCGTACCTTCGAAAACACTGGCGCCTGCGCGTCGCCGTGCTCGCCGAGGATCGTCGCCTCGACGTTCTTCACCGGTGCGTCGAACCGGTCGGCGAGGACGTAGCGGAAGCGTGCAGAGTCGAGTCGGCCGCCGAAGCCGACGACCTGATGACGGTCGCGGTCGCCCGCCTCGTAGAGGTGCCGGTTGAGCAAGTCGACCGGGTTGGAGGTGGTGACGGTGACGAAGTCGTCGTTGTACTCGGCCAGCTGCGCGCCGATGTCGGCCATGATCGGGGCGTTGTCGCCGGCGAGGTCGATGCGGGTCTGTCCCTCCTGGCGGGGGATGCCCGCCGTGATCACGACGACGTCGGAGCCGGCGGTGTCGGCGTACTCGCCCTGGCTGACGGTCGTGTTCGCGTCGTACGCGACGCCGTGGTTCGTGTCGGCCGCCTGGCCGATCGTCGTCTCCCGCTGGTCGGGGATGTCGACGAAGACGAGCTCGTCGACCACGTCACGCAGTGCGAGGTTGTAGCCGGCGGCGGCTCCGACGGTCCCTGCCGCGCCGATCACGCTGACCTTTGTCATCTCAGCTTATACGGCGACCGGGCGGTGAGTAAACGTTTCGGAAGCCGAGAGCGATGGATCGGTACACACAGCAACGGTCGTCGCGGGACGACGACCGCGAGACGACGACCACCACGAAACGACTAACTCCCGGCAGCACCGACAACTACTCCGTGCCGACGTTCCGCTACCCGTGTCCGGGCTGTCGGACGACGAACAGCCTCCACGAGGCCGACTGCGAGTTCGAGGGCGTGAGCTGGCCGACCGTCGAGAAGGCGTACACGGATCTCCTCGCCGTGTTGACCACGAGCCCAGACGGGCTCACGGAGTCGGCCCTACGCGCTGCGGTCGACGCCGAGTGGGACGGCCTACACAAGGCCGCACTCGGCACGCTCGAACGCGAACAGCGCGTGGTGCGAGACGATGGGCAGCTCAGACTGCTCACCGCCGCGGAGTTCAAAGAGCGCGTCTCAGAGCCGACCCGCGAGCCGATGCGGACGGTGTACGAGCGCGGCTCGGTCCCGGGGTGTCACGACAACGCCGTCTTCGCGATGGTCGCGTGGTACGAGATGGTCGGGCTCTCTTGGGAGGAAACGAAGGCGAACGTCGTCGAGTGGCTCCGAACCTCGGGCGCATGGGACCGCGGCGGGTTCGAAGAATCCACGCCCGAGGAACTCGTCGAGTCGAAACGACACGTGTACGACGCCGGATACGGGTGGAAAGAAAAGGGGACGGCCGCAAAGCGGGTCATCGAACGTCACGGGTGACACAGTACGCGAACGTCACGGGTGACACTATCAGGGGAGTGGTTAGTCGTCTGCGGTTGTCGATGCCGGCGGCCGCTCGCACGGCCCCTCAGCGGCCGGCGTGAGTGCGACCGCACACTGCTTGAAATTCGGCTCGTGTGAGCGCGGATCGGTTGCTGGGAGCGTGAGGGTGTTACTCACCGGGTGGTGAATCGAGAGCCACACCATCCCCGTCGGGACCGCGTCGTCGGCGGCGATCTCAACGACCGTCGTGGCGCGGCGTGAGGAGAGCTGTGCCGTCGCTCCGGGTTCGATCGGGTGTGGATCATCGGCGTCGGCCTCCCCGCCCGCGTCCGAATCGGTCGCGACCGCACGGATCGTCTGCGGGTTGATCCGAGCAACGGGAGCATCGGCTGCCGGCTGGTCACGCGATCGGACGCCGGTGTTGTACCCGTCCGGCTCGCGGGCTGTCGTGAGCGTAAGCGGGTACGCATCGTCGACGGGTTCGGGGACGCCGGCGTGTGTCGCCGTCGAAAAACGAGCGCGGCCCGAAGGCGTCTCGAAGTCCCACTCGCCGTCGTCGTAGTAGCGATATCCGCCCTGGGTGGCCGCGTCCGGTGCGGGCCACCGAACCGCCAGCTCTCGGTCGAGTCGGTCGTAGCTGATCCCGGAGAGGTCGGCGGCCGTCCCCGCGGTAAGCGCGGCGAATTCATCGAAGAGCGCCGACGGCGTGTCCGCCGGAAACAGTCCGGGAGCGACCGCCTCACCGACGGTGGTGATGATGTCGAGGTCGGTTCGAACGGTTGGCGCGAGGTCCGAGACAGAGCGCACACGGGAGACGCGTCGCTCCATGTTGATCGCCGTGCCGTCTGTCTCACCCCACGTTGCAGCCGGGAGCACGACGTCTGCGAGCTCTGTCGTCTCCGTGTGAAACGCGTCTTGAACGACGAGGAAGGCGTCTTCGAGCCGGGCTTTCGTTTCTGAGGCGTCCGGCATCCCGGCCGCCGGGTTCGTCGCGACAGTCCACACCGTCTCCACCGGGCCATCTGCTATCGCCGCGATGGTCCCAACTGGACCGGGACCAGGGGCATCTGGAAGCCGCGCCACGGGGACGTCCCACGCGTCTGCGATCGTCTGTCGCACGGCCGGATCGGTGAACGGCTGCATCCCCGGCCACGTGCCCTTCGACGAGCAGACGCGGGTGCCCATGGAGTTAGCCTGGCCCGTCAACGAGAACGGACCGCTCCCCGGCCCCACGTTTCCCGTCGCCAGACAGAGGTCGATGAGCGCCCCCGCGGTCGCGGTGCCTTGGGTGCTCTGATTGACACCCATCCCCCAGTAAATGAGCGTGTCGTCGGTGAGCGCGGCAGCGAGCCGGTCGACCGTCGACACGGAGACGCCCGCGGTCGCGGCCGCGCCGGCGACGTCGGGGAGTCTCGCTCGCAGTGACGCGAACCCGGTCGTCGACCGGTCGATGAACGTCTCGTCGACGTCGCCGCGCTCGACGACGCGCGCGAGCACGGCCCGAGCGAGCGCGAGGTCGGTGCCTGGCTCCGGCCGTACGTGGTGGTCGCTTTCGGCTGCGGTCTGTGTCTCGACCGGGTCGACGACGATGAGACGGCTGTCGTCGGCGTCGGCGCTCGCATCGATCCAGCGGAACATCACCGGGTGGGCGACCGCCGGGTTCGCCCCCCACACGAGGTGTGTTTGCGCGTCGTCGATGTCGTCGTACGTCGGCGGGGGGGCGTCACTGCCGAACGCGTCGTAATACGCGGTGACCGCACTCGCCATACACAGCGTCGTGTTGGCGTCGTAGTATCGGGTCCCGATCCCCCCGCGAGCCACCTTACCGAGCGCGTACGCCGCCTCGGTGGTCTGTTGGCCACTGCCCAAGACGGCGACCCCGTCGCGGGTGTCAGAAAGCGCGGTGGTGAACGCAGAGAATACTTCCGACAGCGCGGTGTCCCAGGTGGTCGGCCGGAGGTCACCGTCTCGTCGAACGTACGGCTGCATCAGTCTGTCTCCGTCCGGGTTCTGTGTCTCGTCGATGCCGCGAGCGCACGCGAGGCCACGGCTCGCTGGGTGTGTATCGTCACCACGAACGCTCTCGATACCGTACCCGGAGTCGGTGCGCTCAGTGCGGTGACCACAGCCGACCGCACACCGCATACACGTGGTTGGGACAGAGTCGTTCATGACGCACCCGAAGTAGTCACCGTATCATTCGGTTCCAGCGTTCGAAACAGTTGCGATGGGCGGCCAGCAGAACGGTCGAACGTCCACCAGCAGCGGCCGATACGCCGCAGACCAGACGCGACACAGACGGTCAAGACGGCTCGATCGGCAACGACCCACACGCGATCTCCGGCGTAGGTGGACAGAGATTAATATGTCAGTACCGAACGAGTAGGTATCACACGCACACGATGTTGCCCTGACGACCCTGGCGGCACCGTCGTGTGACACGGAGGGGTACGACATGAACAGTCCACTACCGATGACGAAGTACCGAACACTACTGCTCGCGACGGTTGGATTCAACTTCTCGTTTCTCATCTGGTTCTCATTCGCTCCGTTCACCGGGCCGATCGCCGAGGAGTTCGGGCTGTCACTCGCCGAGATCGGCGTGTTGGCCAGCGCGGCGATCTGGCTCGCTCCGTTCGGCCGCATTCTCACCGGGTGGCTCTCGGACCGGTTCGGAGCGCCGGTCATCTTCGCGATCGTGCTCGCATACGTCGGCGTGTTCTCGATATGGAGCGCGTTCGCCGAGTCGTACACGGTGTTCTTCGCGACGCGACTGATCGTGGCGACCGCCGGCATCACGTTCGTAATCGGAATCCAGCACGTCTCGGAGTGGTTCGAAGCGGGTGCTCTTGGAACCGCAGAGGGAATCTACGCCGGGATTGGGAACGCGGGCGCAGCAGCCGGCGCGCTCATTCTCCCGCGCGTGTTTCCCACCGGGTGGAGTGGTCCGCTGTTCGACACGGGCTGGCGCGCCGCGTTCTTTTACACCGGTATCGTGTCGATTTTGCTCGCCGGCGTCTACTACGTCTTCGGCGAGGCCGCAAAGAACGAACAAAAGCGCGTCGCCACGAAACAGAAGGCGACGATCAGAGAGTGGCTCTTTACTGCAACGCGGTACGGAACGGTCGTGTTGGCGTTCGCGTACGTAATGACGTTCGGCCTCGAGCTGTCGATGAACGGCTGGCTTGCGACCTACTACCGTGAAGGGTTCGACACGAACGACCTCGTGTTGGCGTCGACGTTCGCCGCGACGTTCTCTATTGCAGCCGGGTTGTTGCGGCCGTTCGGCGGATACATAAGTGACGTAGTGGCACGGAACGAGACGGACATTCTTCCGGTGTTCGAAGGACGCTACCGCGAACAGTGGACGTTCCTCTCGTTGTGTCTCGTCTTCGTGGCGATGCTCGGGATGACCGTCGCCGGCTTGAGCGGACAGGTGGTACTCGCCGTCGGCGTCGGCTTTCTCGTCGGGATGGGATGTGCGTTCGCCGAGGGCGCGATCTTCGCACAGGTGCCGGCGATGTTCCCGAACAGCTCCGGTGCGGTCGCCGGCGTCGTCGGCGGGGTGGGCACCGTCGGCGGGATCGTCTACCCGCTCGTGTACGCGGCACCGTTTTTGCCGAACCTACACGTTGGCTACTCGGTCGTCGCCCTGTCTATGGTACCGATCTTGGTGTTGACGGCCTGGGTGTTCCAGCCATCGGTCGCCTCCCGAGCGACAGACGACGGGTTCGTCAGCCGGGACGAGACCGTCTCGGTTGCTGACGACTGAAAAAGAGCATTTAGGCGCACCCAGTTCGTATCGACTTGTGTGACTGCCGGCTCACTCCTCGCGTGGCCGACGATCGGCTCGTTCGCCGGCGGCATCGGGGCGATCGGGCTCGCACTTGGGCTCCGCAGACACCGAGGCCGGCCCGGCGTCGACTGGTTCCTCGGCGTGTTCGCCGCACAGGCAGTGTGGTGTCTCTCGTACGGGGCCGGACTGCTCGTCGACCACCGACTCGCCCGAGCCACACTCGAAGCGACGACGTGGATCGGCATCGTCTGGACCGGGATCGCGTTTCTCGGCTTCGCGCTGGGCTACACCGGGCGGAGCGACGTGAGACGGAGCCGACTGTTCACAGCCGTGCTCGGCTTCGGCGCGCTCTCGACGATTCTCGTTGCGACGAACGCGGCCCACGGACTCATCTGGACGGGACTGCAGATAGACCCCGTCTTCGGCGTCTCGACCGTGTCGTACGCGCTCGGCCCGTGGGCCGTCCTCGTCGTCGCCGTCGAGACGGTGCTCGTCGCCAGCGGCGTCTTCCTCCTCGTCGACACGCTGCTCAGTTACGGGCCACTGTACAAACGCGAGAGCGCTGCGGTCGCGTTGAGCT
>Ga0209945_1000791_pt1 | contig 11471 bp, 8 predicted proteins | sample SalPonR2_A_D2_MG_FD_185703 | JGI IMG/M metagenome (GOLD analysis project Ga0209945, IMG submission 185703) | Salt pond soil microbial communities from South San Francisco under conditions of wetland restoration - Salt Pond MetaG R2_A_D2_MG... ...
TCGTCGCCCACGGGCGACTCGCTCATCCCTCGCACGCGCTCGTGGACACGCTGTCGCGGTCCACGAGGCGCGCGCCACCGCAGCCAGCTGCCACTCTCACTCTTGATCAGTGTCGTCGGTCTCAGAGACGTCACTCGTTTTGGTTGTACCATGCACCGGCCGCGATTTGAACGCGGGTTGCAACCATGGCAAGGTTGCGTGATACCACTACACTACCGGTGCGAACTTCGTATCTCATAATGCGTTGGTCGGATACTTAACTCTGTCACCTCAAGACGGCGGTGGGGGCCAGGTGCGTCTCCACACTATCACGGTCGATCCGGGAGGCGCCTGCCGGTCTCGCCCGGCCGCCGGGTGTCGTTTCCAAAGGTCTTTGCCCTTGCCTGTCGAACGTCGTTGTAATGGACGATGTCGCGCGAGCGCGTGGTGCCGCACGCGAGGCGCTCGCGAACGTCGAGCCCGACCGGCTCCGCCAGACGCTCGACGGGAGACTCGCTACGGCGGCCGTCACGCCCGGTGTTCTTTCGATCATTACCGCCCGTGCGCTCGACCCCGACGTCGACCCCGAAGCCGTCGTCGACCAGGCTGCAGGCGTGCAGCTCATCTATGAGGGACTCAGGCTCACCCGCCGCCTCGCACACGAAGAGCCGTGGACAGCCGTCTCGACGCCAGAAGCGGAGATAGACGCCGACCTCGACGTGCTTGCGGCCGACGTACTCGTCTCCCGCGGCTTCTCGCTTCTCGCACACACCGACGCCTCATCGGCTGCTGTCGAGGTCGTGCGCGCGTTCGGTCGCGACCAGACGCGCCGAGCGAATCCGGCCGTCGAGCCGCCGGAGGCGACGTCACTCGACCGGAATCTCGAGGTCGACGCACTGGAGCTCGCGGTCGTCGCCGGGACGACCGCGGTCGGTGGCGATCCGCCAGCAGAACTGCTCGCGTACGCCAGAGAGCTCGCCGCAGATTACGATGGGGAATTTCCCCCGCCAGGGCGTGCACTCCCTGAGACGACTGCTGACCAGATTGCGGCGATATCCGAGCGAGCAGTGAGTGCGACCGATCGATGAGTGTTGTCGACCGGTGAGTATTGCCGGTGGTGATGTGGTTGGCCAGTGATGCGGTCGAGTGACCGACGATTGCGACACTGCGGCACGGCCGGTGGCTTTCATCACATTCATATACGGCTGCCCAGTAGCATCGGGTGCAGTACTCCGATCGACGGACACTGACCGCACGCGCCTGGGTAGCTTAGCGGTAAAGCGCGTCCTTGGTAAGGACGAGACCCCGGGTTCAAATCCCGGCCTAGGCTCTTCCTGCCGTACACCATTTATACGCATATCTTATAGGATGAACACGTAACTCTCTGAGGATTTCAACAAAGCCCTCAAAGCCGAATACATATGGTCCATTAGTCACACATTAAATTGTGCGAGACGAAAAATCTGAATTATCACGTCGTCGCTTACTACGGGGAGTTGGGGTAAGTGGTCTCACTGTCGGATTAGCTGGCTGTAATACACAAAGTGAAGCCACGACTGGCTCAATATCAAACCAGACGAATACAACCGGTGAGAGCGAGTCAGAAACGGTACCTGACAGTCGTACAGTAACGATTATTCACGATACGCATCTGCAGGGGCGATACGGTGACCTTGAGGAATCAGCGAACATTGCTAATTACATTGGATTGATGGACCAGCTGGCTGCCGAATATCCTACTGCCCTGCGTGTGGGCGTCGGCGATGACCTCGCGTCCTCAGTTCTATCCTCGGTATTTGACGGTGCACATATCGTCGATGCACTGAATGCTGGGAAGCTCGATTATGACGGCTTTGGCAACCACGACTTTGATATGGGTCCTGAGGTCTTCCGAGAGCAAGTTGCTAACAGTGAGTTTCCTTGGCTGAGTGCGAACTGTATTGATCGTCGCACCGACGAGGTGTTCGCAAGCGAACAGGGAGCCATGCGATACGCACTTCCCGAAGTGAATGGCGTCACGGTCGGGCTCACCGGAATCCTCACCGAAGAAGCACCAAACGTCGCGTCGCTCGGTGAGAACGCCGAGGTGCAAGATCCCGCTACAGCCCTACAAGATGTTGTCCCACAGATGCGAGACGAAGGGGCAGATGTCGTCGTTGTCCTCTCTCACGTCGCGAGTCCAGTCGTTGAGTCTGAGGTTGCACCAAACGTCGACGGTGTGGACGCGTACGTAGGAGACCACGCCGCCCGCACGTATGAGACGCCCAAAATGGTTAACGGGAGTCTCGTCTCCGTTGTTGGAGATGAATTCGAACACCTTGCTGAACTCCACCTGCAGGTTGAAGCCGGTGAAGTGGTAGGCCACGAATTCACGCGTCATGCGACAGCCGAAGCGGTCGGACGAGGAGTCGAACCCAACAGTCAGGTTGTCCAACTCGTAGAGGAGTATCAGAGTCGTCTCGATACTGAGGTTGGTCAGAACGTCGGCGAAACGGAGACGACGCTTGACTGTCGCGAAACAGTGGTCCGTCGGGAGGAGTCGAACATGGGCAACTTCATCGCTGAAACGATGCGTGACTACACTGACGCGGATGTTGCTATCCAAAATGGAGGAAGTATTCGTACGGATACGCAGTACGAACCAGGCACGCTCACCCAGCGGGACATCATAAACATCCTGCCATTCGGAAATGAGGTGACCGTTCTCGAGGTCTCCGGTGAGACGTTGCGAGCAGTCCTCGAAAATGGCGTGAGTGAAGTAGAACGTCTCTCTGGTCGATTCCCACAAGTTGCAGGGCTTCAATACACGTACGACGCATCAAATGAAGTTGGGAGTCGAGTTGTTGAAGCCAGTCTTAACGGAGAGCCAATCGACTCGGAGGGGACCTACACCATGGCTACAAACAATTTCATTGCAGATGGAGGAGACGAATATGAGATGCTCACCAACGTGCCACGAGTATTGACCCCTGGAAATGGTCCAGTCTTGTCCAGCCTCATTACACGGCAGATAGAAGCCAACTCACCAATCGATCCAACGGTTACCGGGCGCATTTCGGTGCAAAATGCAACGTGGGAGACACAGATCACCGAGCGCGTAGGACACGCGGTCAAACTCTAGCTAGTAGTAATCAGCTCCATTGGTTACGGAGAACCGAGGAGAACATCCCGTCGTTTGCTTGCTTGATCGCTCAATTAATAAACAGGATATATCCCGATCGTTGTTTAAATTACGATAAAATATTACAGAAATATACTTGAGCGCTGCAGCCGTTATGTAACTATGAGTAGTTCTGTAGTACCCACAAAAACAGTTATAGTAATTGTTTTTCGTTTCACTTACCGAATCGATCGATCGATACCTCACCGACCATCCAGCCAGTCGACGCGAGTAGGTGTACAGCCATGAGCGATATATTCCTCGCTGCCGCCGCAGCACTTCCGCTCGTGACTGCTGCAGTGTTGCTTGTCGGTGCTCTCTGGCCTGCAACAAAGGCCATGCCCGTTGCATGGGGCACTGCCGTACTCGTGGCTGCAACTGTCTGGCAGCTCCCGGTTCGCTGGATCGCAGCGGCGACCACCTGGGGCGTGATGCTCGCTATCGAAATACTCTGGATCGTCTTCGGTGCGCTCGTGTTGCTGTATACACTCCAGCAAGCAGGCGCGATCGAACGCATTGCGTCAGGATTTGCGTCAATTAGTAGCGATCACCGTGTTCAGACAATCCTCATTGGATTCTTTTTGACGGCCTTTCTCACCGGGGTCGCGGGCTTTGGGACTCCGGCCGCAATCGTTGCCCCACTACTGGTTAGTCTTGGGTTCCCAGCACTTGCTGCAGTTGTCGTGGCTCTCGTGGGCCATGCAATTGCAACCACGTACGGCGCAGTCGGTGTCCCAATCAATCCAGGTATCGCGGATGCAGTCGGTTCACTCGAGACAGTCTCTACTGCTGAGGCCGCGGTATTTGCTGGTGATGTTAGTGGACTTACAGCCACCTACCACGTTCTCCCCGGCTTGGCTATGCCGCTTGTTACAGTGTCAATGCTCGTTTACTTCTTCGGCGACGTACCGCAGCGGTCACTTGCAGCAGTACGTCCTGTCGTCCCGCTTGCGCTGTTCGCTGGAGTAGCATTCATCCTCCCATTCACCCTTACGGCCGTGTTTATGGGTCCGGAACTACCCTCGATCATCGCCCCAATCGTTGGTGGGGGACTCACCGTTTGGGTACTCAATCGAGGGTGGTTGCTCCCCGACAGCCAGTGGCACCTCCCAGATAACCATACCTGGCCAGAGGCCTGGACTGGATCAACCCCTGGAAAGCACTCTGATCGACCTACGGATCAACAAAACACCGTGACAGATGGTGGACAGCCATTGTCACTTGGGCGAGCGTGGACGCCGTATATCCTGCTTGTCGTACTCCTCATTAGCACCCGAGATTTCACACCGGTTGGAAGTGCGCTCACACAGCTTGATATGTTCACGCTGTCTTGGACAGGAATCTTTGACACGACTATCACAAACAGTATCGCATGGGCATACGCGCCAGGCACGTGGCTCGTCGCAACTGCACTCATAGCCATTCCGCTGTACGGGCTTTCAGGAACTGAGATCAAACAGGCGTGGCAAGAAGCAGGAGAGACAGCGGTCGCCCCCGCTGTTGCACTCACGTTCATTATTGGGACGGTTGGGATCCTTCTTCATTCTGGGCAGTATGGAGGCGCTCCCGGATCGCAGAGCATGATGCTTGCCATCGCTGATGGGGTCGGCGGGACATTTGGCGGGGTGTATACCGCCGTCGTTGCCCCCATCGGTGTCGTTGGGACGTTCGTAACCGGTTCCGTGATGGTCTCAAATGTCACGTTCAGCCCCATGCAGTATGAACTGGCTGGCAAGTTGGGGTATAATCAGGCGCATGTCGTCGCCGCCCAAGCCGCTGCAGGCGCGATTGGGAATGCAATCTCGATTCACAATGTGATCGCTGCATTGGCTACGGTTGGCCTCATCGGCAAGGAAGGAACGGTGATCAGGATGAATATCATTCCTGTTGCCGCGTATACGTTCTGTATCTTCGCGCTACTCTCACTTGCGAGTCTCTTTGTCTAAGCCCTCTGAGACCATTCTCGTGTGCTCGCTAGGCCTCCACCGCAAGCGCGCAGGAGTCGGTGTCGGATTCACGCTCCTGTTGATATCCGTCCCGCGCTGAGGCGCGAGGCGTTCTTCTTCGTTCTCCGTAACACAGTCGATTCCAGCGACGACTCATCTGTTGTACAGCAAAACAGCAACAGCGAGGATGCCAGACAGCACTGCGACACAGGTATGACGATACCATGTACCCCTGATGAGTAGCAATGAAGCAAGGGAGGGCTGGGTGTCATCACTGGCACCCCTTGTTTCATCACCATGCAGGATGGACAACCCACGACGCTCATCGCGGTGCGACAGGTTGCTCACAGGTAGGACACTCGATGAACACGCGCCGCTCATCGTCTACTTCGTAGGCGATGAGGATGACTCCACCGCTCAGATCGCTCTCACAGAACGGGCACCGACCATGATCGGGTAGCGCATCGGCCATAGGGGGAGAGGGGGAATCCCACAGAGTGTGTGACATACTTTGGGATTCCACCTATAAATGTGACGGGACTATGCTAAAAGCCACGGAAACCACGGTGAAAGTGGTACTAATCGAGACTCAATTTTATCACTCCGTTTCTAAATGTTTCTGACTTCCACTCACGAGATGAGCGAACGGAGCCATCGAGAGAGCTGGCGTAATCGACCCGGCGACGTAGTTGGGTCTCCGTCAAGATCATTTGTGAGCTGGATATCCGCGAAGTGGTCATCGAACACCGCAAATGCCTCTAATTCGTCAATCATCTCAATTAGATGTTGGCCGTTCACTACTATCACATCAAGCTCCGGAGCAAGATCACGCGCCTGCTGGGAGAACTCACCTGTCGTGACGATTGTCACCTGGTTCACGTTGTCCTCTTGGATTCGGAGACTCGCGTACTGTTGCACTTCAGGACTTCCAACCGTGGTCGATGGACCGTACCGCTTCGCCTGGATAAGCTGTTTTTCTTCTCCGTCCACGGCGACAACGTCGATACCGCGATCCCCAGGCTTGCCGACGACGCGTGTCTGCCAGCCGAGATACTCCCACACATCGCTTACAAAACACTCGAACGCCTCGGGATCCATCTGCTGGAGTCGCTGGCGCAAGTATTCGTGAGTCGGTGAATGATATGTAACCGATGACTCCGGAGTATCGGGTGGCATTAGTGTATGTTGAGCGAAGGTCTCTACGGCTGAAAGGTTGTCTGCCGTGTCCTCACGAACCAGCGCCTGCCTCAAAGCAAGATGCATCCAGTGCAGGTGGTAGTGCGCCGACGTACCCCTCGTGCGTCAACTACCACCCATCAGTCTGGTCAGTATCAGTGGTGCGGTCACGAGTCCGGGTTCAGGCCACGACTGCCACCGGTGGGGTCGGCTTCTCGCCAGATCCAGCCTTCACACCCACGTCAGTGGGCGGGGCTAGCCATTCAACTCACCGACCAGCGGGGAGCCAATCCCGCGTGCTAACGGAACCGCAACCGAGAGTTAGTCGTCAGCAGGAGACGCCTCAGACTGTCCCTGCCAGAGGTTCGCATATGTGTCTCCACCCGCAATCAGTTCCTCGTGAACCCCCTGCTCGACGATCTGGCCCTGATCCATCACCACAATCTCATCAGCGTTCTGAATCGTTGAAAGCCGGTGGGCAATGATGAACGCGGTCCGCTCCTCGACTAGCCGCTCAAGGCTCTGTTGAATCAGTTCCTCAGTTTCCGTGTCAACGTCCGATGTGGCCTCATCAAAGACGATGATCTCGGGGTCATTGAGCAGTGCCCGGGCGATAGCGAGGCGCTGCCGCTGGCCGCCCGAGAGTTTGATGCCTCGCTCGCCAACTTGCGTGTCGTATCCGTTGGGGAGGTCTGTGATGAACTCATCCGCCGCGGCGGCTGCGGCCGCCTGCTCAACCCGGGCGCGTGCGCTCTCATTGGATCCGTCCAGCCACTCAGCTTCAAGTGTCTCGCGGTCGCCGTACGCAATATTCTCCGCGACGGTCCCCGAGAACAGGTACGGATTCTGCTCGACAATGGCGATGGCGTCGCGTAACGACTGTAGATCGTACTCTCGAACGTCAGTCCCGTCAACCTGGACTCCGCCTTCATTGACATCGTGGAACCGAGGAATGAGTTTCAGGAGGGTTGACTTACCGGCCCCGGTCGCCCCGGCAAGCCCGATGGTCGTCCCCGACGGAACATCAAGCGAGACATCATGAAGGACAGGCTCGCGGTCCCCGTAGGCGAATGTAACGTCTTCAAAGGTGACTCCCCCGTCGATTGACTCGGGGACATGCGCCGATTCGGGGCTGGTAATTGTCGGCTCACGGCCGAGCAACCCAAACACGCGCTCGGCACTGGACTTTGCAAGCTGGTACTTGTTCGCTGACTTACCAACACGGCGCATCGGCGAGTACAGCCGCCGCAACAGGAGGAAAAAGAGCGCGAACCCGCCGAGGGTTAGCGCCCCCGCCTCACCAGGCACGCCGGTGATGATATCACTCCCACCGATGTAGAGAACGAGGACGAACACGATGCCGGTTAGCAGCCGCAGGGTAGCAAAGAATCCACGTCGGATTCGCAGCGCCCCAATCTTCTCATCGTGGTACGCCTCGCTCTGCTCGGCGACCCGACGCTGCTCAAAGCCATACCGGTCAAACGCCTTAATCACCGCAGCGCCGCCGAGGTTGTTCTCAAGCCGCGTGTTCAATCGAGCAACGGTCTCGCGAATCGACTTATATCGAGGCTCGATCCAGGTGAGAAACTGGCCGCTCGCCAGTCCGATGATCGGGACCGGTGCTAGCGCAATGAGCGCTAGCTTCGGCGAGTACGTCCAAAGGATGATCGCAATCCCACCGACCGTTGCGACCACACGAATGAGCTGTCGGAACTCTGTGTTGAGGAACTGCTCAAGCCGATTGATATCGCTGTTGAGGATCGACATCATTCCGCCAGTCTGGTGATCCGCGAAGAAATCCATAGAGAGCCGCTGAAGATGGCCGTACGTGTCGTTTCGCAGATCACGCTGGACCTTCTGTGCAGTCGCTTGAAGTAGATACCGGGAGATAAACCGAGTGACCGATCGGACTAGGTACGCCAGCACCGCGATGAGCACAAGCTGTTCAAGTAACGCGAGGCGAGCCGCTTCGCCGGTGATCTCACCCTGCGGCAGCAAGCCCACGTCGGTCAGCAGTCCCGCGTCGGCCGACCCACGGATCGCTCGATCAATGGCAGCCGCGACGACAATCGGGGGGACCAGTCGGGCGAACCGGGTGAGGAACGCCGCAAGCACACCGAGCGTGAGGGTTGGCCAGTAGCGTTTGGCGTAGCCGAGCAAACTCACCATCGGGTGTCCGTCAACGTTCTCCCGAACGTGCTCAAACCCGCCGTGGTCGTCTGTCACGGTGCTCGATAGCGTTCTCGCGTACAAGTATCCGATGACATGACTTTGTTAATACACGTACGCGGTGAGATGGTTTTTCATCGTGCTGAGGATACCACCTGCATCGATCAGACAAACGCGCCTGTCAAATCAGACCGAACAAAAGCAAACGGCTCAAATTTGTTCAGCCCAACTACTCTCTACCATGGGACAGGAAACACTCAGCGGTGACGATTTCTCTCAATTGCGTGCTGAGTACGACCGGAAGGTGAACGAAAAACTGCCAGAAAAAGCACAGCGCAGCGAGGACTGGCCGATTCATCTTGACCACTGTTTTGGTCGTGTCGTACTTGACAACCTGTTCGAAGACGAATGGTACAGCCATGTTGACGGTCGCCCTGCGTACACGCATCTGTCTCAGGGTGAATTACAACAGGCCATCGAGATTGCTGACAGGATGCTTGAACGGGGGAGACCGGCTGTAGAAGAACTAAATCAAAACTCACTGCGATGGCGCGACACGCTCGACGAAGAAGGGTAATAAGGCGCCATATATCGTTAGCGGGGAGCCGTTAGTGCGTCTGCAGGTCGAGTCTGCTGTCCGTATAGAACGTGGAAAAATGACTTATTTGACACCGGCCGGTTAATGGATTTTATCTGGGAGAGCTATCATAGACTAAGACCGTCGAGCGTCTCGGGGTTTACCACGTGCATCGGCTGCTCGCCCTTGCTCAGAGCCTCAATATCGTCCACTGTGAGTTTGCTGTGACGGTCAATGACATCTTGTGACGCTGAAGCGATGTGTGGTGTCGTGACGACATTGTCCATCTGAAGTAACGGATCGTTTTCAGCAATTGGCTCTTCGGGATATACATCCAGGGCCGCACCACTAATTTCGTCGTTTCTAAGCGCTGAAAGCAGCGCACCATCTTCAAGCAGCGCGGCTCGGGCCGTGTTGACGAAGTAGGCATCATCGGGCATGGCAGCGAACTCTTCAGGACCAATCATCCCACGTGAGCCCGGTGCTACCGCGGCATGGAGGCTGACTACGTCGCTCCGTGAACAAAGCTCTTGAAGATCGGTCGTCTTCTCAACGCCGAACGGCTCCATCTCGACGTGGTCGACAAATGGGTCGTAAGCGATGACATCCATACCGAACCCGTCACGCGCGCGCTTGGCTACGCGTCGACCGATGCGACTGAAACCGACGAGTCCGAGCGTCCGACCACTGAGTTCTGGCCCACGAAGCATGGTGTACGGTGACTCCGAGCCGATTCCCCATGTCACGTCCTCGCGCTCACCGCCCGCAGCCGCGTCTGCTTTAGGATCGCCGGTGTCTTTGCCCATCCGAAGGCGGTGGTGGGCACGGGCGATGTTCCGTGTCGCCGCAAGCAGTAGTCCCATCGTGTGATCAGCAACTGTCTCGGCGTTACGGCCTGGGGCATACAGTACGGGGATACCACGCTCTGTCGCTGCAGTGATGTCGACACTGGCTTCCGGCCCGCCACGAGGACACGCGATCAATTTCAGGTCCTCGGCGGCATCGATAAGTTCGGCTGGTACACCTTCGAAGCCAGAGATGAATATTTCGACACCTGCGAGTCGCTCTTTGAGTTTCTCAACAGGCATCCGTCCATCACGGGTTTCGATCGGATCAAACTCCACATTGAACCCGAGTTCACCTAACTTCTCGATCCCATCTTCTGAAAAGTTCGAGGTTATGAGCACAGACATTGTATTGGTGTCTATTGACAACACTATGCAATAACACGCCAGACAATTAAGTGTGGTTTATCTTGCTGCCAAAGGCCAGGATATATCCTATCTGGAATGGAAAATCAGCTGCTGATTGGCGGCGACGACAGCTCCAGATTGAGTGTCACAGTGAGACGATTACGACGGGGGTCCCGTCGAGACTACGCCATCACTGCTTGAGTACTCCACGTAGGACGTCGAAGCGAAACGAATAGCTGCTGAGCCTGACTATAGTAGTGTTTGCAACTGGGTTCACGAATCGATCCGGTGTGTAGGCTGTAGAGATTATTAAATCAGTACGGCAGCAAAGCACGTGAGCAATTACGTGCAAACGCTACTCTAGTTCACACAGCGTTTGTCTAGAGATTGTACGACACCTGACCGGGTAGCGGTCAGCTATACAACTATATACAAGATTGGTTACTCTCACCGGCGACAGAGACCAGAGGCGAAAGGAACCAATCGATTATACCTTAGTGACTATTCAACAATTGCGTACGGGATGCATAAGAAGGGTCACTACGGGGCTGCGCTGACAGCGTATGCCCCAATTGGTATGGGAGCGCTTGCTGGGGGGTTTGACGTTGCCGCTGTCGGGGGTGGTCTCCTTGCCATCGGGTTGGCAATGTTCCCAGACATCGACATGAACCTTCCAACTGTCTCTCATCGCGGCCCAACACACACAGTCCAGTTTGCGCTTGTTGTCGCTGCCGTAACTGGTGTTCTTGGAGGCTTGCTCGGCCACGCTGCCACCTCCCAGTGGCTCTTGACCATTGGGTCGGCCTGCTATCTCGCTCTCGTCGGTGGACTCACTATCAGCTCACATATCGCTGCGGACGCACTTACACCGATGGGAGTCACCCCGTTCGGCGATGATCGGCACTACTCATACGACCTCTGGAACGCCGATAGCGTGATCGGGAACTACGGACTGCTAGCACTAGGGACACTCTCGACATCGAGCGCACTCGTCATCGGTGCAGAACTCAATGCGCTCTTGACTCCGTATTTTTGAACCGTGGCCTCTAAGCAAGGGATTGCTCCCCCACGCTGAGACTACTGGTGTCAAGCGCTTACAACCGCACAAATGCGGTGAGAAAAGCCTAGCGGAGACGCTTGACCGGGTCCTATACGAACGTGACTCCGACTGGTGGACGAACGCGGGCTTTCTCACCACAGCGGAGGCGGCCACCCTCAAGCTGGAAGGTGAACAGGGTCTCCAAGAATTCGATACTGCGTCGGGGCCGAGG
>Ga0209945_1000792_pt1 | contig 11467 bp, 6 predicted proteins | sample SalPonR2_A_D2_MG_FD_185703 | JGI IMG/M metagenome (GOLD analysis project Ga0209945, IMG submission 185703) | Salt pond soil microbial communities from South San Francisco under conditions of wetland restoration - Salt Pond MetaG R2_A_D2_MG... ...
TACACCATCTCAGTGACGAAAGACCGGCAGACATCGGAGGTGACGGTGAATTAATGCCGATTGACAAACACGGGGTCGCCACTGAGTTAGAGGCTAACGTCGAGACGATAGAAGCGTACCTGGAAGACGACTCCGGAATCGTCGAACGCTACCAGGACGCGTTCCAGCGCCTCCCGGACGAGTGGACGAGCGACGAGATACGAGCGGCCTTACAGGACGTGTCGTATCCGGGCGCGTACCCGACAGACACGTTCGACGACGCGACCAGCATCATCGTCCCGCACGAAGAGAGTGACGGGTGGGAAAATCACGAGGAGGTCAACGAGTGGGCACGTAGCATCGTCCGCGACATCCCCGTGATGGCCGTCGACGGATCCCAGTTACCGCCGACGACGCAATTCAACGTCCCTCTCGCGTACGTCCAGTCGGCGTGGGCGGTGAATCACCATCACGCAGACGGCCGGCTCGACCGCGGTGTAGAGGGTCGGTTGCTCACCCCTGACGAAGTGACGCAGGAATCGGACGACGGCGACTACCGGTTCGTCGATTCGCAACTCGTCGGCCATCACCGCTTCGAGCACGAGGGGCAACTCCTCATCGACCAGCTGTCGGAACTGGCCGCGGCTCGTGATGCGGGCGATATCGAACACACGCCAGTAGCGTTCTACGACGGGCCGTTGATCGCGTCGTTTGCGAACCCGTTGAAGCCCGAAACCCGAGAACGATACCTCTCGACACTGAGCCGAGTGATTGCGGCGAGCCAGCACCACGAGATCCCGCTGGTCGGGTACGTTGCTGGGTCGAGCGCAACGGAACTGGTGAAGATGACGCGACTCCTCTGGCGTGAGGAGTTCGAAGATGATCGCGTCATCCCAGATGCGCACGTGCTAACAGAGTTGATGAGCCCTTGGGGTGACACGACAATCCCGTTCATTTCGAAACGCGACGGGAGTATCGACGCCTTACAGGCGACCTACGAGGGAGCGTCGTACGAGTTCCGCGATGACATCCTGTTCTCGTACCTGAACGTGCCCCCCGGCGCGGGACTTGACCGTATCGAATTCCCCGGGTGGCTGTGCCGCAGCGACGGCCCAGACGGGTACGAGTCGATGTACGAGTACACCGTCGAGATCGTCCGCGCAGAGGCCGGAATCGGGCGCGGGTACCCAGAGGTTCTCCAGCAGGTGGACAGCGATGCGGTGCTAGATCACCAGGACCGCCAGCAGTTCCAGCGAGTCGTGCAGCGCTGGGCCGAATCGAACGACGTGCCGTTGGAATGGAACGCCAAAGCACTCAGCAAGGAGCTCCGCCGCCGATGACGAACGAGATCATCACAAAGACGACCGCAGCACCGCTCGACGAACGTCCCTGCAGCACTGCAGAGGTGACCCTATGACAGAACCAATGACGGAATCCGACGGCTTGGACCTCGATTCGTGTGTCCGGATTGGGAGCATCGTGTCCTCGAACAGCCATCTCGACTATGTCGTCGAAATGTTCAAAGAGCGAGACTGTGACCGACCGCCAGAACTCCACGAGCGTGAGTTCGGGCAACCCGTCTTCATCAAGAAAGTCATCGACGGCACGGAGCACGCGGTCATGGGCGTGATCTACGACACGAAGCTCGTCGACCCTGACCAAGGCCGCACTGGCCCACGGCTAGCCCAAGACGACCAAGCACAGTTCACGCCCGGATACATCGAGGAACGAACGACCCTCGCAGGCGTAGCGTTACTCGGGACAGCGGTCATCACTGACGACCGAACAATCACGGATCCAACGCACCAAATGCCACGGTGGACATTAGAGGTTGACGACACCGTCTACCAGTGCCCGAACGAGGTGACAGTCGCCTTCCACACCGTCGACGAGCAGATCCAACTGGCCTATCTCGACCGACTCGTCGATATCGCTGGTGACCTCGGCGCGGAAGTCATCGTCACCCTCATCGACCGACTCCGGGGGATGCTCCCCGAGGATGACCCGAACCAGCGGGTGCTAGACGTGGTAGAACAAAACATCGAGTGGCAGGCGCACGAGCGCCGGGGGGTGGTCTAATGTCCCGGAAGCAATCCGTCGTCGGTACCGTCGCCGGACCAGGAGAGGACCCGAACGAGTTCGTCTTCGTCACCCCTGCAGACAAATCCATCAAAACCGGGGAGTTCATCACCTACACGGTCTCCGTCGATGGGGAGAACCGGTCGGTGTTCGCCCGCGTGACGAACCGCGAATTAATTCGCGGACTTCCTGACGGCTTCCTCGCAGACCCGGAAGTCGGTCCAGAGACGGTCGCAGCAACGCTCGGCGTCCAGACCGACGACACCGAACTGTACCGCCTAACGGCGACGGTCATCGGGTACTACGACACCAATATGACCACGTTCGCCAATCCGCGACAGCTCCCGTCTCCGGGAACGCCGTTGTCGATTGCTCCCGACCGGCAGCTCGAAACGGTCCTCCCGAACCTCGGGTGCAAGGCGGACAGCGCAGACGTGACGGAGCTGGACGGAACTGCACACCTGGGGTGGTTATTGAATCGGCCGTCCGAAGCGACGAATATCCACATTCCAATCAAGGAATTCGCCTCAACGCACCTGGCGATCCTCGCATCCACGGGCAGCGGGAAATCGTACACAGCGTCCGTGCTAATCGAGGAGATGATGCGTCCTGGTTCCCGCGCGTCTCTTCTCGTGTTCGATCCGCACGGCGAGTACGGCAGCCTCGCGGACATACAGGGACACGACGAATTCCAAGGAGAGGATGGGTACGACCCCGACGTCGTGTACTACGATCCCGAGCGGCTTCGCGTTCGCATTTCCGAATTGGATATTGGCGACGTCATGGCCGTCTTGGACAACCCAAGCAACCGGATGCAAGAGCGCCTGTCGACGGCATGGCGTGCGATGCAGCGGCGAGAAAGCCGAACGTGGGGTGTCGATGAACTCATCAATGAAATGGAGGCGAGATACGGGGATGACGACGCGAGTGTCGGTGCCTTAGAGTGGCGGCTCCGCCGGTCGATAGAGCGGAACGATCTGTTCCACCCTGAAGACAACGTCCCGCTGGACGAAATCGTGGATCCTGGTCAGTGTACCGTCCTGCAGATGGATACGCTGGATCGATGGAACCAGCAACTCATCACGACTGTCCTGTTGCGACGGATGTATCGGGAACGACTCGATGCCGTGCGAGACAGGGACTCTGAAATCGGACACCCGATCTTTGCGCTGTTCGAAGAAGGTCATCGGTTCGCACCGGCTTCCGGTGACGCACCGTCACTCGATATTATGCGCACAATCACATCCGAGGGCCGTAAGTTCGGGTTCGGACTGGGTATCATCAGTCAACGTCCTTCAAAGATCAATCAGGACGTGCTGTCGCAGTGCGGCACCCAGATCTCGATGCAAATCAAGAACCCGAACGACCAAGACGCGATCAAGAACTCTGTCGAGGCGGCAGGTGAAGATGTACTCCGTGAGTTACCCGGCCTGACGCCCGGGCAAGCGGTGGTTTCTGGTGATGCGATGAACACGCCAGCGCTGATTCAAGTTCGGCGTCGGCGTACGGAGCACGGGGCAGAGAGTCCGGATGTCATCGAGGCTTGGCGTGAGGCGTACGATCAGCGCCAGCGGGAACCAACTCAATCGGAGTCCGCAGACTTCGGTGAAGGAGATTCAACGGGGGTCCAGAGCCTTGATTAAGCGAGGGCGGCGGTTCGACACGGCCGGTATGGAGCGTGACTACCGTCCTGACTCCGCGGGAATTCCACTAATCGGGTAAACGAAGGCAGAACTATGGATGAGATAACAGCGAACATTTCGTTCGACAAGTATGCTGATATGCCGGAATTCTACGGTTCCGGTGAGGCGGGGTATCAGTTGGTGATGGTGAAAAAGCGCGAGGACTTTCTCGACCTGTTCGAGGGTGCACGCCATGTAGATGCGGTGACGTACGCTGAGACGCCGGAACTGATGGTTCGGATGCTGACCGAGTACGACATCGATTCGCTCGACGTGCTGGTCGGGAATGCTAACGACTACGCCAATCAGGTTAACGATGTTTCAACCGCGCGGTCGCTTGTTCAGCTCCGGCAGGACGACCGGCTGACTGTTCGACTGAAGAATCGGAAGATCGTCCACTCAAAGATGTACCGTATCGTCATGCAGGACGATACGGTGAAGCTCGTTCATGGGTCCGCGAACCTGTCCGTCAACTCGTGGGAGTACCACACGAACCAGATCTCGATTATCACCACAGAGGTTGGAACGGAGCTTGATGAGGAGTTTGTAGCGTTTATCGACGAGTATCGAGAGCGGTACAGTAGCCAGACGCTTCTTGAAGGGCTGGTCGAAGCTATCGAAGACGCCGACACTCCCGAAGAGCGCGAAAACCGCATCGAGTACTGGGTCGGGTCTGGTGATTTAGACGTGAGCGATACGGCCGCGCTCAACCAGGATGCGACGGAGGATCTGAAGGAGATTGCAGATCGGGTCACGGCAGCAGTCGATGACCCAGAGGAAGCGGATGAAACAGTCGCGTTCGTCGATGAGCCGGAGAAGGCCGACCGGACGGTAGTCAAACCAGATGGGTCGGGTGACGACGATGACATCGATTCGAACGAATCTTCCGAAGCAGAGGGGGATAGCGAGGAATCACCCGATGTGGGGCTCGTCGAATCAGACCACGAAACGGCCCTCACCGAGACGTTAGACCGGCCTCGGGTTCGGACACCGGAGAAGAAAATTCGGATGGGAACCAGCAAAGTTGACAGGGACGTCGCCGACGAATTCAGCTCTACTCTCCGTTCCCGCGGTGCGACTGTCGAGGATCACAGTATCACAGCGCCGCTGAGCGCCTACAACAACCAGGTACGGGAGTCAACAGAGATCCCAACCATGTCCGTCATCCCCGAAGCTGAGCAGGTCATCATCGGCGATGATGAGGACATGATCTTAGTCGCTACGGATCCGCCGACCCCCGAGGTTCTGGACCATTGCCTCGATACTATCGAGTCCTATGTCGAGACGGTGAAAAACCACGGATACACCCAGACACCGACCGCCGTAATGGCCCAGATGTACGAAGCGTTCCTCTACGGCTTCTGGGCCCCGTTCGCCAACCAGTACGCTGAGGCGCTCTCGTCCCCATCGCGGACCCTCGACAACGTCCTGCAGCACCTGTACATCGAAGGAAACAGCGACGCCGGAAAAGACAAACTCACCGAATACATCCTCCGGCTGGTGTCGGACAACACTGTCATCTCCGGAGTCGATGCAGATGACGTGGGTATTGATGAGATTCGCGGGGTTCGGGAGTGGGACACCTGCTTCCCGTACGCTATTATCGACGCGGAGAAGGGTAAGATCGAGGGGTGGAGCCCGATCCGGAACTACTGGGGTGATTGGACGCCGACCAGTGTCGATCAGCCGTGTCTGATTTTCACGACCAACGATTCACTGCCGAAATCGGAGTTCCGGAACCGAATGAAGATCCTCAGTATGGACGTTTCGTTCCCCTCGAATCCAGAAGATCCGGGGTTCCATGCGGCGCAGGACGATCTCGCAGAAGTGTTAGAGCGAGAAAATCCGATTTTCAGCTACGTGGCTCGCCGGATGCTAACAGAGCAGCCGTGGACCGAAGGTAATGGCACCGTGGAAGACGTCCGCCAGATCTTCTGTGATTTCTACGAGGAGGCTGACCGAGAGCCCCCGGAGTACTTCCCTGCTAATGAGCCAGCGGAACAGATGTACGATACGGGGCGGCTCAAATGGCAGCGCGACATCCAAGGTGGTCGTGTGGAGTTCGAATCGGAACCCGATGGAATGAACGCTGATTTCGACCGCGAAGATTGGGAAGTCTATGACTACGAGAAACGATTGGACAAGCGGTTCATGTCCGATAAATCCGGGACGAGTGTCTATATCGGTGCACCAGAGGAATTCGCTGAGTGGGTCGGCTACTCGGTAGATGAACTACTCGATGGACCAGCAGAGAATGGAGAGATCCCCGACCAGCCGGCGGAATCAGACAAAACTCCCGAAGAAACAGACTCGCCTGGATTCTTCCGACGGCTACTCGGCAGCTGACCCACGGCCCACACTTCCCCACCAATGAGCAGGAGGACTGAAGTGCCTAACATACTCTTTCACTCCGGTAAGCAAGCCACGTTGGTTGCCCAATAGTAGTGTGTCGCCAGTCCAACCAGAGTGAGTGAGTTGAATGGCGATAAATTTCCCATGATGAAAGCACGTGACGCCCAACACGTGAATCGTATCAAAAATATTACGTAGTTGTACAAGCGGCGGAACGCCTACGCGTGGAACTTCTTGGCGTTCGGCATCCGGTCGCGGATGTCCATCAGCTCCTCGAACGCTATCCGGTCACACCCGTGTGTGACCGCCTCTTGGACGATTTCGCCGGGCTTGGTTCGGTACTCTGCTCGCAGTCTGAGTAACTCTCAGGTGAGCATAGGTGACCGAATGTTTAAGTCATTATCGCAGTAATCATTACCCAGAGTATGACCTTCTACGACCGGGAGGCGGAACTCGATACCCTCACCGACGCGGTGGAATCCCCTGGTGCGGACTTCGTCGTTGTGTACGGGCGACGTCGAGTCGGGAAGACGGAACTCCTCAAAGAATTCTGTACCAATCGTCCCCACATTTACTTCCTCGCCGCGCAGGAGGCCGAACATCGACAGCGAGAGAAGTTCCTCGACCAGATCGCAGACCACTTCGACGAGCGCGTCCCGCGAATCGACGGGTGGGACGAGGCGTTCGAGTACCTCGGGGAGCAACTCCAGCGTGAGGGTCTCGTCGTCGTCATCGACGAGTTCCCATATCTCGTTGCAGAGAACGACTCGCTTCCGTCGTACGTGCAAGGTTTCGTCGACCAGGAACTCGATGGGACGGATTCGATGCTCGTACTCTGTGGGTCAAGCGTGAGTACGATGGAGTCAGAGATATTGGGTCACGAGAGCCCACTATACGGGCGACGAACGGCGCAACTCGACGTGACGCCGTTTTCGTTTCGACAGGCCCGAGAAGTCATCACGTACGACATCCAGGATGCGATTCGCTCGTATGCCGTCACGGGTGGCACCCCGATGTACCTCACGCTGTTCGACTACACACAGTCGCTCGCGGCGAATATTCAGTCGCACGTACTGTCACCGTCTGCAGTGCTGTACAACGAACCCGAGTTCCTCCTGCGCACCGAGCTCCGAAACCCAGCCCGGTACATGAGCATCCTCGAAGCGGTTGCGCTGGGGCATACGACACCGAACGAGATCTCCGGCGCAACGGGGATTGACTCGGGACCACTCTCGAAGTACCTCCAGACACTTCGCCGACTCAGGCTCATCGAACGAGACGTTCCAGTCACGGCCTCGGGGAAGAAATCGAAGCGGTCGCGGTACCGGGTGGCCGATGAGTTCCTTCGGTTCTGGTTTCGATACGTCGAGCCGAATCGATCCAGTATTGAGGAAGCACCTGAGATCGTGTACGACGGGACGATTGAGCCGGACCTCCCAACGCACGTCGCAACCACGTTCGAAGACGTGTGCCAAGAAGCCGTCTGGGCAGGGATTCGACGCGGTACGTTCGACCCGTACTCCGAAGTCGGTCGCTGGTGGTACGGAGAAGAAGAGATCGACATCGTCGGGCTGGCCCCGAACGACGACCGCGTCCTCCTCGCCGAATGTAAATGGACAACAGATCCAGTTGGGGAAGACCTCGTCGAGAGTCTGCGAGCAAAGGCAGAAAACGTCCGATGGGGACCGCCGGATCGAGACGAGCAATTCGCCCTGTTCTCGAAAAACGGATTCGTCGACGGACTCGAAGCGCAACTCGACGACTCGTGGTCCTTGTTCACCGTATCGGACATCGATGACCTACTCACACCGTCTTGAGCACTCTGACACCAACTCTAGAGAACGTCCAACAAGCAGAACGAACCGCTGACGAAGGACGCGACATCCTCATGGACGAAGTCGTTGATGATCCTCGATGGGACACGACGTAGTTCGCTGTTCACGACTGCTTTCGAAAGTGCGGGTCGAGAGCTGTTTGCCATTTCTTTGTTCAGCGATTCAGCGTCGTCGGTCGTACGTATTCGTGTGGCACTCTGCTGACGAGGTTCGGAGTTCGACAAAGGCTCTAAAAATCCCGTTGGTCGTCGGGTGATTAATATGAGAGTGACTTTCGGATTGTTTCTGTCTTGTCGACGGAAGGTCCTCGCGCCGTGCTGGGATTACAAAAATTTCGTCGACGGATCCTCGCAGATCGGTCCGCGCGCGCGCTGATCTATCGGCGTTCTGATCATGCAATTGTTATTATCGGCGGTATAGTCGTGCTGTCAGTAGGATGTCTACGCTGTGAGTGCGAATTTGGCTTCTAACGGCCTGTAGCGTTAGAATATCGGGCTCAGAGGGCGAGGGTTTATAACTGCCAGATTCATGATGGCAGGCTAACCCGATGTTGAATGAAACGAACCTTCGACGCTGCCGGACAGAAACCTCGGTAGATCCGGAATTAGCCGTGACTGAGCCGGACATAGCGAATGTATCGCCGATAACCCCGGCTGCGCCAGATCCCCTGTGGATAAACAAGGATCACGGAATACCCGAGTTCAGCCGGTCAGTTGACACCGACCGCCTCGCCGAGATTATCACAACGGTAGCTGATCGACTCGCACCAGCTCTCGCTGAGATCCCAGACTCACTCCACGAACGAGTCGATACGTGGTGTCTGTCTCACGGATACAATGATGCGACTACCAGTACCAGGAGACGCCTCGTCGCCCGCCAGGCCGTCCTCAACCGGTTGCTAAAGGCCACCGTGTATGAGTGGCATCATCGACGTGGTGAGTTGCCGGAGTTCCCTGCCGATACGTGGGAGATAATTCAAAGTGTTGCAGAGGTTGGGGCGAATCCAGGGTTCGGAGAGTGCGTGTTGGATTATTTCCTTTTCCATGTGGATGAACAGGAGATGGAGGTCATCGACGAGAATCGAGATCGATTGCTGGCGTCCACGCAACCCGCGGAAGACATCGGGCGACTCTACGAGGCAGTAATTCCGAAAGAATACCGGCAGTCGCTCAGCCAGTTCCGGACACCACCTGACCTCGCACAGGTGATGCGGTTATGGGTAGGGGAAAGCGACAATACCGTCGTTGATCCTGGGATGGGGGCTGGCGTCTTATCGAGCCCATTTCATCCAGATTGGCGATTGAGTACCGATTCAGCACGCGTAATCGGGATTGATCAGAGCCAGCTCGCCCTCCTTATGGGAAGCACTGCGCTGACCTTGTACGGGCAACCACACGAACTGCTTGAAACGGATTTCTTCAATATCCCATCGTCAGACCTGCAGCAGGATCTGGATGCACTCGTCTGTAACCCGCCCTATACGGAAGGAGATGCACTCCCGGATTGGTACAAAGAACGGATTAACACGCAACTGGAGAAGACCACAGGACTCGAAATCAGTGCTCGGTCACCGCTCTATGCCTACTTTATATACCACTCACGCGCTTTCCTGTCGCCGAGCGATCGTGCGGCCTTTATCACCCCGCAAAGCTTCCTCAGCAACCGATACGGAGAGTCACTCAAACAATTCCTCCTCGACAACTACGCAATCAAAGCCTTCGTACAATTCAACCCGGAGAGCTACTGTGTCTTCGATAACGCCGACACGACCGCTCTGCTCACGTTCTTAGAAGCGAAGCCCGATAGTGAGACCGGTGGCGAGACCCGCTTCATTCGTGTTGACGAGAAGATCGAGTCGAAGACGATCCGTGATGCAGTCGAGAACGGCGAACCGGGGGAAACTGAGTGGGGAATCATCAACCGTGTCCCACAATCCGAACTTTGCCCTGAGAAGAACTGGCAGGCCCTGTTCGACCCTGTCGAGATCGATACGAGTCACCTCCCGACTCTTGGGACACTCCTCACCATCCACCGCGGGCCAACAACAGGCGAAGTCAATCTCTTCTGCTTGTCACAGCAGGAAGTCGATGAGAACAATCTCGACGAACGCCACCTGTCGCGGATCGTCCGTAAGCCGAGTCAGATAGATGGATACGACTATCAGGAAGCCGACTGGAAGGAAGCACGCGAGAAGGGAGAAGAAGTCTGGCTCCTGGACCCGGACCAGATACCCGGAGTGCCGAATACGATTGCGGACTTCAAACAGGAGCTCTCGAAAGCGGCAAGAAGAGAAGCGCCTGAGGGATCCGTCATTAGGGATGGGTACTCGGAAGTGCGAGAGTACCTTCGAGAGGGTGTAATTGAATACGGACTTAGTGACACGAGCACGTTCTCGAACCGTCCGTACTGGTACCGACCTCGACGAAAAGACCCAGCTCGCGTCCTCGTTCAAAATGCGAGCCGGGATCAGTTCAAGTTCATCCTGAACGAAACAGATATTCGGCATACAAGCGCTTGCTACGGCTTCTACGACATCACGCTTTCAGAGACCGAACTGAAAGCGTTACTAGCGTACCTCAATAGCCACGTCTTCGAAGAGGTTGTTCGTGAGTACAAGCAAACGCGGGATGGGGGGTTCGACAAAATCGAGCCGGATCAATTGGAACAGGCCCCGGCGATTGATCCACTGGAGATGAGCGATAAAACCGTGAATACGCTGGCTGGGCTGTTCGACGAACTGCGACAGACAGCACGAAAGAACGACGACTGCAACCCAGTACTGGACCGTATCAATGTAGTTCTTCAGCAAGAACTCTGACTTGACCAAGAACAGGACTGGTACTTTCGAGTAACAATCTCTATGATATCGCTAACTAAGAAGTCAGTTACCTACCAAGCAATCGCGCGATGAAGCCAGTCAGTTCACTATCGTTCCCGTTGTCTTCCGGACCTCTATTCTGCTGAGAAATCTCAGATCCTGTCTCAATAGCACCATTCAGTAGCTCATGTGAACGTACTCACTCGCTCACGCCCACAGTTGCGTGCTGAAGTACCTGAGTACGTACGTGTGTGCGTACACGAGCTTGTTTTATTTCTTTGACAGCGGTGCTTTCGAGAGGCTGGAAGGAGAGCCCAGAGATCCTCAAGCGCGGTAGTAGGATAAGGCTCAGATCAAGACCGCTGCATTACCTGGCGAGCTTAGGGTGGAAATTCAACTGGGAATGTTCTCGCGCGCGGCCAATATCCTCTATACACCCTAGTATTATGTCCCCTCAGTGTCATTCAAATGCAAGCGAATCGCATGACACCGGCGACCCCCATCACGGAGCGTGATGAAATCAAAACGGCCGAGGAGGGGTTCCTTTATAAGCGTCGTGCCGCCGTCTGCCAAATGTTGCCCGTCACGCAGAATGATGGGCGCTGCAGGATTTGAACCCGCGGCAACTTGGTCCGAAGCCAAGCACTCTGTCCAAACTGAGCTAAGCGCCCGTATCGAATCCATACCGGCCACCACCTTTTAACTCCCGCGATTCCAGCCGG
>Ga0209945_1000797_pt1 | contig 11386 bp, 8 predicted proteins | sample SalPonR2_A_D2_MG_FD_185703 | JGI IMG/M metagenome (GOLD analysis project Ga0209945, IMG submission 185703) | Salt pond soil microbial communities from South San Francisco under conditions of wetland restoration - Salt Pond MetaG R2_A_D2_MG... ...
CGACTCACACGGCGTCGGGTCGCAGTTTTTAGAGTGTTCGAAATACTGTTCTATCCGCTCTACGTCGTATTTTGCAGGGTTAACGTTGGGTGCATCGCGGTAGTAGTTCCGCGGGCTTCCATCCCACTTTTCGCCCTTCGGTTTTGTGACGCGGTGGTCCTCGGGGTTGGGGACGTTATTGTCGTCACGGGTGGCGAAGATGACGCATTTGTAATCGCCGTCAGCATTGGCTGTGACGGCGATTTCTTCCCCGTTCGGCTCTGTACGTTCGGCATACCCCTGTCCGAAGTGGCCCTGTGCTTGCACCACTACATCAACGTCGGTCGCAAGTGGCCCGAACCAGCCCGGCATCTGTATTGTTTCCGTGCCAGTCACTCCGTCGGTTGTGACAGATATATTTTCTCGATAGATAAGACCCCCCGCTACGTCACCCTCATAGTTGCCGTGTCGAAGGTTGTGGGTTTCGGGCCTCGTTGGATGGTCAATTTCGAAGTTTTTGCTGCCGTTGACCGTGAAGTCACCAGGAACTATCCAATTATTCGGACCTGATTCAGAAGATGAGACGCCTATAACCCCCTCATTATCGTTATTTGTTTCAGCCAGTTTGCCCAATGCGACTGAGTATAGACCTCGGGCAGCGGCGTCTCTGCCAATAGCAATAGGGTAAAAATCATTTGCTACTGCCCTACTCCCGATAGCAATACTTGCAGTAGAAAATGCGTCAGACTGATAACCTATCGCAATACCCCTATCATCATTAGTCTCCGCAGTTGGTCCTACTGCCACACCATTACTGCCCGTTCCAGACCCGCCAAGCACATTACCACTGTCATTAACTCCCGCCGACTCCATCGCCAGCGTCCCGTCACCTTGGGATGTCGGGACCGTCCCGTCAGCGCCCGATGTAGCAAAGTTTTCGACGTTTTCGTTTGCCGTGGTGAACGTCTCTGAGTGGGCCGTGTTGTTGTGCGGGTCGTCGGCCTTGGCATCCACTTCAGTTTTCCGCGCTACGTCGGTGGCGGCTGATGGCGAATTAGCGACACTTGCATCATCAGTACTGACCGAATCGTGCGTCGTTGAGCCGAAGGTTGTCAGCTCATCCGAGCCCCCCTTCTCGTGCGTGCTTCCGTGGGCGGACAGCGAGATCGTCAGCGATCCGGCGGCGTCGTCGTAGGTCCAGGAGAGGTTGCTGCCCGCGCTGACAAGCTGGGAGACAGCGTCCTCAACTTCCTCTGTGTTCAGCGCCGACGTATCTATCTGGAGGACGTCGGTCGCGTCGTCGTACGTGGTCGAGATGTTGCCCTGCCCGGCGACGAGACCGCCGACCCAGTCCTCGATTTGCTCTCGCTGGACATCGATGGTGTCGTTGGGGTCGTCGTGTGAGAGGGCCGTCCCGGCCATCGCCCCCGCGATGTCGCGGACCTGCTCGTCGGTGCGGTGGTCGCCCTCGGAGATGTCCGCGAGTGCGTCGTGACTGATGGCCGAGGCGTCGACGTCGAGGTCGTTGGTGCCGGAGTCGACCAGCCCGAGGCCAGCAAAGTCCGAGACGGAGATATCCAGTGTGTCGCCGGACTTGGTTAGGCCGTCGCCAGCTAGCAACTCCCCGGCGCCGCTGAACTGCACGAACGAGAGCGCCGTCGAGCCGACTGTGATGGGCCCGTCGGTCGCGAGGACGTACCCGGCGTTGGCGCTGTTGCTGCCCTCCTCCACGAACGTGAACAGGCCCGACGTGACCTCGTCGTCCTCGTCAGCGTCGGGCGCACGGGCCCAGGTCGTCGGGTCGGTCGCCGTCGACGCGACGTAGATGCCGTTCTCCGCTGCCGTTGACTGGTCCTTGAGCAAGACGCGGTCGCCATCCGTGACCGTGACCCCGTCGATGGGGTTAGGGTCCGTCGCCGAGGCCAGGTCGATGTTGCTGGTGGTCGCCGCGACGACAGAGTCCTTGGCGTCGAGCCCCTGCTTGATGGCGTCAACGTAGGACTTTCGAGCGGCGTCGGAAGGGTCGGTCGGGCCGGGCAGACCGGTGATGCCCGCCGAAAAGGTGTGCTCGCCCGTCCACGTCGGCGCGATACTCTCGTCAAGCTCGTCCACGCCGACGGCGTCGGTCGGGATAGACAGCGTGACCGTGTCGCCCGCGTCGTCAACCGCGATGGAGATACCGTTGCCGGCCGACAGGAGCGTCCCGACTTCGTCGCGGACTTCCTCGGCGTCGAGGGCCGACGTGTCGATAGTCAGCGTATCGTTGGCGTCGTCGTAGGTCGTCGTGACCTTGTCCCCAGCGGCAAGCAGCGCGTCGACGATGTCCTCGACCTGCTCCGTGGTCCGGTGATCACCTTCGGAGACGTCCGCGAGGTTGTCATGACTGATACCGCTCTCGTCGACGGCCAGCGTGATGGTGTCGCCGGCGTCGTCGATGGTCGCGGTCAGGGCGTTGCCCCCGACCAGCAGCGCGCCGACTTCGTCCCGGACCTCTTCCGCATCGAGCGCGTCGGTCCCGACCGTGAGCGTATCGTTGGCGTCATCATACGTCAGCGTGACCTTGTCTCCGGCCGTCAGCAGCGCGTCGACGATGTCCTCGACCTGCTCCGTGGTCCGGTGATCACCTTCGGAGACGTCCGCGAGGTTGTCATGACTGATGGCCCCCTCGTCGACGGCCAGCGTAACCGAGTCGGCCGCGTCGTCGATGGTGACCGTCAGGGCGTTGCCCCCGACCAGCAGCGTCCCGACCTCGTCCCGAACCTCCTCGGCGTCGAGGGCCGACGTGTCGATCGTCAGCTCGTCGTTGGCGTCGTCGTAGGTCAGCTGGACCTTGTCGCCGCCCGATAGCAGCGCGTTGACCGCGTCCTGGGCCTCCTCCTCGGTGAGGCGATCACCGACGGCGCTGTCGATCGTCTCGAAGGCCTGTCCGTATAGCTCGCCCCAGGTGGGCGACCCGCTGTCGTACCCGTCGGCCGGGTACTCGATACTGAGCTTGTCCGTCGTCTTTGTGGTGTCGTTTGCCATGATTGTGTGGTACTGAAAACCGCGTCAGGGGAGCCGCTCGAAGCCGTCGAAGATGACGTCGACGTCATAGCGGTAGTAGTCCCCGTAGTTTTGAGACTGGTCGACGCCGTTGACCAGCCGCAGGTCCGTGTAGCCGATGTCGGGCGTGCCTGGATCTGGATAGCCACGCGCCCGCAGGATGGCCCGACGCACGATGCGGACCAGCGACCGCCAAGGGGCGCCCTCGCGACCGTCGGGGTCGATGTGGCCCCACTCGGAGTGGTGCAGCCCCTCGATGCGGACGCCACAGATGCGCTCAACGGAGTGGTCGTACTCGGTGCCGATGGCTGTGGAGTCGTCGTCGACGCTCGCGATGGAGACGATGTTGGCCTGGGTCAGCTCGCCCGAGCGCGACCGGCGGCCGCTCTCGAACTCGGCGTCGTCACGGTCGACGATCTCCAGGGGCGGCTCCGAACCGACGGCAGTCGTCCCCGTCGGTAGTGACGAGACGCCGTACTCGTCGCGGATGCGCTGTATCAAAAAGTCAACTTCCTCAGTCATGCCTGTCCGACCTCCCTGCGGAGCCAGTTGAGCGACGACCGCACGGCGCGGGACTCCGGCAGCCCGGAGACCTCAACCGACGGGAGGAACGCCGTCCCGTCGGGGAACATCTCGTCGAGGTACGGGTACTCGCCGGCGTCGAACTCGAAGGCCAGGACTGGGTCGCCGTCGATGGTGTGGTCGCTGGTCCCGAACTCCATGTAGCGGAACGCCTCATGAGACCACGACCACTCGGCGTGGATGGACGTCCGGTCCCGCGTCGCGTCGACGCCGTCGAAAGAGTCGATGAGTGGCTCGACGTTGTAGTCATCGACGCGCCCGGCGTAGCGCTCCAACCGGCCGTGGGCTCGCTGGACTGTCTGGGAGACGAGGTTGTCCCGTGAGCCGACCATCGTCGACTCGACGTTGTCAAGGAGCGCTTGGCGGGCCTCGTCGGTCGGAGCCCGCGGGACGGTGATGTCCAACTCGGCGCCGATGGGGTCGGTGACAAAGTCCAAGTCGAACTCGACCGAGACCGTGGTCTCTGCCATCTCATTGTCCAGGCGCGGTCAGATATGGCTCTAAGGCTTTGCGACCGTCGTCGAGTAACTGCTGGCGCTGCGTGTCGACGCCGACCAGCGACCCGTTATCGGGGATAGCCGTCAGGACGTCGTCCTCGATGACCAACTCCGCCGCGGCGACCTGCGCGACGCCGCGCCGCACGTCCTGCCAGTCCTCCTCGACCGCGTCGAGGCCGTGGTCGTAGCCGACGGTCAGCAGGTCGCCGAAGTCGTACCGCGGGCCGATGCTGCGGGCCCGCAGATACAGATACGTCCGCCCGTAGGAGTCCTGCCCCTCGCGCTGGACGTAGTAGTCCTCGCCGCGGCCCTCGACCCTGTCCGACGCCGTCGTCCAATCCTCCACATCCCCGGCGCGGTCGCGGACCTCCAGCGTGTTGACTGACTGGACGTGCGCGTGCGGGAGTGGGATGCGGGCGTAGGGACCCGCCGTCGTGACTGGGTAGCGGGCGTCGGTGTCGTTGTAGAGTTGGTCGCGCTGACTGTGTGGCGACGACGGGACCGACAGACGCACGTCGCCCACCGTCGCGGCCGTCGTCGGGACCGTGTCACTCGCCGTGCCACTCGAGTCGTACCAGTGTCGGTTGCCCTGCCGGGCGAGCCAGTCCGACACTTTCGCGATAGCCGGCTCGACGAACTCCGACCCGGTCGGGCCGGACAGGTCCCGCTCCTGAAGGGCCTTACGGACGTCGTCTGCCTCACAAAAACCGTCTGGCATAGATTAGTCCTCGCGGAGTGCCGCTATCAGGTCGTCCTTGGTCATCTCGGATCGGCCGTCGACATCGCGCTGCTGCGCCAGCTGGTAGAGTTGGTCGTAGGTCAGTTCCTCGACGGCGTCGTCGGGCGGCCCGTCCTCCTCTCGGACGAGGTCATCCGCCGGGACGCCGTACGCCTCGGCCAGCACATCCGCGACGTGGGCCTCGTCCTCGGCCGGGCAGTCGATGACGCCGTCGGCGTCGACCGCGTAGGTCGTCGTCCCGACGGTGACCGCGGCCGGCGATGCGTCTCGGTCAGCGTGCGGATGTGTGACCGTCATGCGTCAGTTACGCCGTCGGGTAGCCCTGCAGGTACTTGACGTGCGCGCCGTGCGACTTGTCGATGTTGGCTTTGTACTCGAACATCGCGGCTTTGTCTGCGAGGCCGTCGCGGCCGAGCGGAACCGTCGAGAGCGGGGCGAGCTGGCGGCGGCGGAACGTGCTCTCGTCGAAGATGAAGACGTCGCCGGCGTCGGGGTCGAAGTTCCCGGCGGGCGTGTCTCCAGTGCCGTTGTAGGAGAGCTGGCCGTGTTCGGTCCGGCCGACGGCGCGGACCTCGTTGATGGGGACGTCCTGCTTGACGTTGATTTCTCGGCCGCCGAACGAGGCGTCCTCGTCGAACGAGGACATCCGGACGACGCCGTTGAACTCGTTTTCGAGCGTGTCGAACAGTTCGCCACTCGTGACGATCTGCATGTCACTGTAAGCAGCGCCAGTGTTCGTGACGAGGTCGGTAAGCTCGCTCTTGATGTCGGTGAGGCGCGGCTGGTCCCCGCTCGTCGAAAGCCCGGACTTGTCGATGACGTGGCCGGTGATGGGGTCCGAGGCGTTGCTGTCACGGTCGGACGCAATCTTCGCGAGGCCGGGTGTGGCGTTGCTGTCCTGAATGGAGCCGTCGCTCTTGCCGACCGACGGGTCGCCATAGAGCAGTTCGCCGGCAGTGAAACGGGAGTGGACGGCGAGCCGCTGCCCGGTCGCGGTCTCGCGGATGTCGATAGCGCCGGCGCCGAGGCTCTCGGTCGCGCGCTGCGAGAAGTCCGAGATTTCGATCTGGTCGACGTAGATGCCCATGTCGCGGGTCTTGGTCCCCAGCGTGTAGTCGCCTTTGTCGTTGTCGTTGAGGTCCAGCGCGTCGGACTCTGCGACGTTCCCGATGGGGGGCGCGCGGTCGCTGATGATGTTGTACTGCGCCGTGAACCCCGGCTGGCTCTCGAACTGAACGAGGTCGATGAGCGGCGCCTCGTTCTGCTGGATGTCGACGTAGACCGGGTCGACCTGAACCGGCGACGCCGCCTGGACGACTCCAGCGTCGACCGGCCCGGCGCGCTGACCGTCGGGAGTGGTCGCCCGCTCGAGCATCGCGTCGACAGCGTCGTCCTGCCCGCGCTCGTAGTCCTCGCCCGCGAGCGAGGCGACGAAGAACGGGTTCGGGTGACCGTAGGCGTCTTCGACAGCGTCGGCGTTGCGAGCCTTCCGCATGGCCTCCGAGACGTCGATAAGGACGCCGTCTCGGGTGAGCTTCTTCGGGAGAGCCCAGCCATCGGCCAGGGCGTCGTGGATGCGATGGGCGTTCGCGGTGGTCTTCGGGTCGGTGCCGTTCAGAACGCCGCGGGCTGTGCTGTTGACTTCTTCGGGGTCTGCGGACATATGTTAGTTCTCCATGCCGGCAAAGCCGTAGCCGGCGACTTCCTCAGTCGTTTCGCCCTCCTCGGACGCTCGGTTCTCCGTCTTGCTCTCCGCCGACTCCTCGCCGGTCTGCTCGCGCAGGTCAGCGATTTCGTCGCGGACGTCATCGACGGACCGCTCCTCGCCGTCGATGGTGATGGTCCGCTCCTCGTCGTCTTCGGCGTCGGCGTCGGACTCGCCCTCGGGCTCGGACTCGGACTCGTCGCCCTCGTCCTCCTCCTCCTCGCCGTCGCCGCCCATCATCTCCTCGTACATCTCCTCACACATGCGGGTGTTTTCGTCGAGCATCTCCCGCATCTCGTCCATTTTCTCCTCCATACCACGGAGGGACTGTCCGTCTGTGTCGGTGCCCGACTCCGCGTCGGGCTCGGTATCGTCTTCGCTCATGCTGTTCTCGCTATCCGCAAAGTTGCCCTCCGTCGGCGGGAGGTCCATCGTCGACTCGTCGAGTGACGACTCCGGCTTCGCGACGTTCTCCCGGCGGTACTGCGGGGGCTCCAGCGAGTCGTCTAACTCGTGGATGAGGTAGACCGCCTCGCCCTCGTCGCCAGTGATTGTCACGCCCTCCGCCGGGCTGAACTCGTCGCCGACCTCCGCGACGCGGCCGTGGACCGGCGTGTCGTTGCTGGACCACATGACGCCGTCGTCGACACCGAACTCGGGGTCGTCGAGATTGCGCGCGGCCCGGTCGGGGTAGGGCAGCTCCTCGTCTTTCGCCGCCGCGACCTCGTTGGCCTTGGACTGAGCCCACTCGAGGCCCGTGCCCGTGCCGGTGCCGCCCCACAGCGCATACTGGAGGTTGCCGCAGTCGGACCACTCCTCGTCGGTCCAGTCCGTCGGCGGCCCCTCCGCCGTGACGTCCTCCTCGTGGGACGTGAGATAGGCCGCGATGTCGTCGATGCGCTCGTCCGTGACCGAGTCGCCGGCAATAGCCTGCCCGGACTGCCGGCCAGCGCCGGTCCCACAGTCGGGCTCCAGCTCGTCGTCCTTGGCGAGCGCGACCGTCGCCGCGTTTTTGACCGGCTCCGGCGGCGTGAGGTCGATCTCCTCGCCGCCGACCTCAACGACGTTGCGCTCGTCACGGGCTCCTGCAGGTGGCATCATGTCGACAATCTTATTGCCGGTCGCCTTGCGCAGGTCAGCGACGGATCCATACTCAGAGACGTGCGGGTTATCCAATTCGTCCGGGAAAGCAGCCGTGTGCCAGTCGACGTAAACGCCAGACTCGGGGAAGGATACGCCGACGCCAAGCACATTGTCATCGAACTGCCCCTCATCGTCCTCATCTGGGACAATGCGGAACAGGCGCAGTTCTGCGGACCACTCATCGTCACCTACCGCCCGATCGTCACGGAGTGCGCGGACGAACGTCGCCACGTCGAAGTCAGATGATGCTGCCGAGACGGCTCTCGCCATCGCTGCCGGCTCGGCCGATGCCGTCGTGGTCCGCGGGTCGCTTGGGATGCCGACGACCGACGCCTCGAGCATGTCCGCATCGCCAGGGACGTCACGGTCGCCCGTGTCCTCCGACCAGCCGATGCTGGACGTCAGTGGGATGCCGGCGCGGGCCTGCGTGTACAGCGTCGCGAGGACCTCGCGGAGTGTGTCCGCGGCATCGTCGACCTCGTCCGGTTGTGGGAAGCGAAAGTCGACGTCCAGGTCCGTTGCCGAGTCGCGCTCGACGAGCTCCGGCTCGGCCAGCCGCCCGACCTTGCCGAGCGCCGAGTAGCGCGAGCCAGTCTCGGCGTTCCTGCCGTGGTCGATGAAGATGCCGACGCCGCCGCGGGCGATTTGCTCGCGGAAGCCTTCGACGCGGTCACGCGAGAACGCCTCGCCGTCCCGCGCCTCGCCAGTCGACGTGATTGGCATCCGTACGATGAACTCGTCGGCATCGTCGCCGTCTACCTCCACCTCGCGCACGCGGATGGTGTCCGACGGCGCTGTATGCTGGCTCCGACGCTGTACCTCGGCGTGGTCTGTCATATCTGAATCACTCGTATGAAATCCGTGGCGGAGGGCCTCGCCCGCCTGGGGTCATCGGTTGGTTAGTTACTCGCCGGCCGTCTCGGTGCCCGGCGGGTCGTCGTTGCGCAAGTCAACGAGTTTGGCCTCGAGGACCGGCTTCGGCAGCACCGACCAGTCTATCGTCTGGCCGTTGATCGTCGTCGTCGTGTTGACGTCGTTGAGGTCGTCGCCCATCTGCTCGCGCATCTCCGAGTAGGTCAGCGCGCCCTGCTGATACTGCTCGATGGCGATCTCCTCTTTCGCGCGCTGCTCGCGCGGGTCCGTGTGGACCAACTCGGCGCCGAACGGCTGGTTGAGCTGCCGCCACAGGTCAAACTGTGGGAGGAATTGCGTCTCCAGCGCGTCCGAGATGGTCGACGCGAGGGGCTGCGTGACCCGCTTGTTGACCACCGAGAGCATCGCCTCGCTCGTCTCGTAGTTGACCTCCTCGTCCATCGCCAGCTCGGTCTTGGTGATACCGAACGCCGCCATGACCAGCTGGAGGAACCATTTTTGCTCCTCGATGACGTTGAGGTCCACTGCCGAGCCGCCGACTTCAACCCAGCGAGCGTCCGTGCCGACGACCGGCGCCGAGCGGGGGTCGCCCTTCGCCGCCTCCAGCTCGTCGCGGATGTTGTCGATGTCCGTCTGCGTCGCCTCACGGGCCGTTAGCAGGCCCGGCGGGAGTTCGTTGTCCGAGTAAAACCGGCTGTGGTGCTTGGTGGAGTCGGCGATGACCTCCAGCCACTCCTTGACTTGGAGCGCCGGCGGGAGCGGGTAGACGCGATAGGAGCGGTGGCTCTTGGGCCACGACATGACGACGAGGTCCTCGCGCTGGAGCGGCGTCGCCGACCCGCCCGACAGCGACACGACGCCGCCCGAGTTGCCGCGGAACGGCGCCTGATAGAACGCCGGCTCCTGGAAGGCGCCCTTGCGGTCGACGTTGTGCCGGACCGTCAGCGCGTCGACGTCCTTGAGCCCCGCGACGGGCAGGTCGCCCGACTCCGGGCGCAGCAACTCGCCGTAGGCGTTCCCCGGGCCGGCCATGTCGGCGACCCACGCCGAGACGAGGTCGTCGAACGACGTCCCGGCGTGATGCGGACCGTCCAGCACATCCGAGACGACCGCCCGGAGTTCGGCCTCCGCGCTGTCCAGCTCGCCGTCGTCGCTCGGGAACGCCAGTTCGCCGCCGGTCAACTGGTCGACGACAGCATTGAGGATCATCTGGAACGGCGCCGTCTCGCTAATCTCGCGGGCCTCCCACGCCTCCGCGCCGCGCGGGACGCCGTTCACCTCGGAGTTGCCGAGGATGCTGTCGTTGAGCGTCTGCGTCGTCTTGCTCTCCGAGAGCGACACCGTCTCCGAGCCGATGGTCGTCTCGGCCTCGCGCCCGTCGGAGCGGTCGCGACGCTGCCGGTACTCCGCGCGCGCCTGTGTCAGTATGTTCTGTCGCATGGGTATCAAAACAGGAAGTCCCTCACGCCAGGGACGACGTCGTCACGCTCGACGTGCGCGAAATCGCGCAGCGTCAGCAGGTCGTAACTCCAGCCACCCTCGATGGGGTTCTGCCATATCCACGAGCCCTTTGACATCGCCGTTCGGAAGTCCTGCCACTCCGACGGCGATCTGCCCGGATAGATATAGATGTCGTCAGCGCCAGAGCGCAGGAACCGGACGTAGAAGTCCTCGTCGCCCTCGTTGTAGAGCGCCGAGTGGACGTTCGACGACTGGACCGTCTGCCAGTCCACCGAGCGCGCGTTAACCAACGATTCGGGGCGGACGGGCATGGGTGTTGGTTAAGAGTCTCGGAGCGCGCCGCCGAGCAGGTCTCCAACCGTCTGCTCCTCGCCGCCGGAGTCCTCGACGGTATCCTCGCCGAACGTCGCCCGCGCGGTCGCGACGCCCGAGCCCGACGTCAGGTCGTACGCCATCGCGAGCGCGTCGACCGTGTCGTCGTGATGGCCCTCCGGCGCTCCGTAGCGGATGTTCCCAGCACGGGTCGTGGTAAACTCAAACACACCCAGTTCTGTCGCGAGCATCGAATCGGCCGGGACCGTGACCTCGTCGGCCTCGATGCCCGCCGTCAGGTTCTCGATAAGGTTCTGTTTCCTGCCGGCGCTGAAAGTCACCGGCTCCAGCGCCATCCCGTCGGACTCCAGGTCCGACACGAGCTTGTTGTCTCGCGTCGCGTCGATCGCGACCGTCGGGTTGCCGTGCGCGTCGGCGACCGACTCGATGCGGCGCTGTATCTGGGGCCACGTCAGGTCGCGCTCGCGGGTCAGATGCGACACGACGCCGTCGGCGCCCAGCCCGACGATCGCGAGGTAGTCCTCCGACCGCGCGAGGTCAGCCGCCACTCGGTACGGCGGGCTGGCCTCCGGCGCCGGCTCGACGCCGTCGGGCAACTCGTAGGACTCTTGGGCCCTCTCGACGTCGAACACGCCGCCCGTGTCGTCGAGGAACTGCGCGAGGTACTCCTGGCGGAAGATGCGGTCGGGGATGTCCTTGCGCGCCGCGTCGACCTCCTCGTCGGGGACGTGTGGGTTGGCGTACGTCGACCAGCGCCAGCTCTGGAAGTCGTCATGATCCTCGGACTGGCCGCGTTGCCAGACGTCGTGAAACAGCCCGCGGCCGTCCGGCGTCGAGATAAACATCGCGTCGCCGTCAGTATCGGACAGCGTCGGCCGTATCTCCTGCGTCCACGCGCGCTCGGGGATGCCCTTGGCGGCCTCGTCGAGGACCACCCAGTCCAGCCCAACCGAGACGTTAGCGTCGCCGTCGGTCGTCCGGTAGTCCAGCCGGGCGCCGTTCGCGAATATGTGCTGATACGGCGGCGCGCTC
>Ga0209945_1000800_pt1 | contig 11380 bp, 9 predicted proteins | sample SalPonR2_A_D2_MG_FD_185703 | JGI IMG/M metagenome (GOLD analysis project Ga0209945, IMG submission 185703) | Salt pond soil microbial communities from South San Francisco under conditions of wetland restoration - Salt Pond MetaG R2_A_D2_MG... ...
GCCCCGTTCGGCCCGGAGGACCCGTACGGCGAGTATCGCCGGCGGGCGCGGCGACGGTCGGAGTAGCCGCACGCGCGGCCGCGCCGGCGATCCGACGCGGGAATAGCCACGCTCTTGTGACCGCCGACCCGACGGTCGGGGTATGGAGGACATCGAGATCGACGAGGTGGCGACGCCGGCGCTGGAGGACCCGGTGTTGATCGAGGGGCTGCCGGGCGTCGGCCACGTGGGGAAGCTCGCGGCCGAACACCTGTTGGAGGAGTTCGACGGCGAGCTGGTCCGCCGCGTGTACGCGACGGAGTTCCCGCCGCAGGTGAACGTCGACGACGAGGGGGTCGCTGAGCTCACCTGCGCCGAGTTCCACGCGGTCGAGACCGACGGGGCGGACCTGCTCGTGTTGACCGGCGACCACCAGGCTGGGTCGAACGAGGGTCACTACCGGCTCACGTCGACGTTCCTCGACGTCGCCGAGGAGTTCGGCGCCCAGCGGGCGTTCGCGCTCGGCGGCGTCCCCACCGGCGAACTCGTCGAGGAGTACACCGTCCTCGGCGCGGTCTCCGACGGCGACCTCACCGCTGACCTCGAGGACGCGGGCGTGGAGTTCCGCGCGGACGAGCCGGCCGGCGGCATCGTCGGCGTCTCCGGGTTGGTGCTCGGGCTCGGCGGCCGCCGCGGGTTCGACGCCGCCTGCCTCATGGGGGAGACGAGCGGCTACCTCGTCGACCCGAAGAGCGCGCGCGCCGTGCTGGAGACGCTGGAGACCGTCCTCGGAATGTCCGTCGACTACGAGAGCCTGGAGGACCGCGCCGAGGAGATGGAGGAGGTCGTCGGCAAGATCCGCGAGATGCAGGAGGGCCCCGCCGTGCCGGACGACGACCTGCGGTACATCGGCTGAGCGCGCACGGACCGTCGACGCCGTACCGCGATTCGTTCCTTCTCACTTACGCGCCGCGCGCCTGTCGACCGACCGGGACCCCGGCTTTCGGCAGAGATAAACCGTATCCCCGATCATCGTTCGTGTATGACAGACGTACGCGTCGCCGGGGTCGGGCTCACTCCCTTCGGCAGCCACCCGGAGCGGACCGGCCGCGACCTGTTCGCGGAGGCCGCGCTCCGGGCGTTCGAGGACGCCGCCGTGGACCGGGCCGACGTCGAGGAACTGAACTACGGGAACTTCATGGGCGCGCTCGCCGAGCACCAGGGCCACCAGGCGCCGCTGATGGCCGAGGCCGCCGGCGTCCGCTGTCCGGCGACGCGCTACGAGTCGGCGTGCGCGTCGGCCGGGGTCGCGGTCCGCGAGGCGGTGCGGACGGTGGCGGCGGGCGACGCCGACGTGGTCCTCGCGGGCGGCATGGAGCGCATGACGAACCTCCCGACCGACGAGGTGACGGAGGGGCTCGCCATCGCCGCAGACGACCTCTTCGAGGCCCGGGCGGGGGTCACGTTCCCGGGGGCCTACGCGCTCATGGCGACCGCCTACTTCGACGCGTACGGCGGGACGCGGGCCGACCTCGCGCACGTCGCGTCGAAGAACCACGCCAACGCCGTCCCGAACGAGTACGCCCAGTACCGGAAGGAGGTGTCCGTCGACGAGGCGCTCGACGCGCCGCCGGTCGCGGAGCCGCTCCACCTCTACGACGCCTGCCCGATAACCGACGGCGCGAGCGCGCTCGTGTTAGTCTCCGAGGAGTACGCGGCCGAGCACGACCTCGACGCCCCGGTCGCGGTGACCGGGACCGGGCAGGGGACCGACCGGATGGCGCTGGGCGACCGCGAGCACCTCGCGCGGACGCCCGCCGCGGACGCCGCCGCCGACGCGGCCTACGCCGACGCGGGGGTGGAGCCGGGCGACGTCGACGTCGCGGAGGTCCACGACTGCTTCACCATCGCCGAGGTGCTGGCGCTCGAGTCGCTGGGGCTGTTCGAGCCCGGCGAGGGGATCGCCGCGGCCCGCGAGGGGGTCACGACCGCCGACGGCGACCTCCCCGTGAACCTCTCCGGCGGCCTGAAGGCGAAGGGCCACCCCGTCGGCGCGACCGGGGGGTCTCAGATCGCGGAGCTGACGCGCCTGCTCCGGGGCGACCACCCCAACAGCGGCCACGTCTCTGACGCCGAGGTCGGCGTCACCCACAACGCGGGCGGCACCGTCGCCAGCGCCGTCGTCCACGTGCTGGAGGTGGCGGAATGAGCGACGACGGCGCGGACGCCGCGCCGCCGCCGGACCGCGCCCACGCCGAGTGGCTCGACGCGCTGGCCGCCGGCGAGGGGTTCGCGCTCGTCTGTCCGCGCGGCCACGGCTCGCTCCCGCCGCGGCGCGTCTGCCCCGAGTGCGGGTCGTCAGACCTCTCGCGGGAAGCGCTCGACGAGACGGGGACCGTCGAGACGTACAGCGTGGTCCACGTCCCGTCGCCGCGGTTCGCCGACGACGCGCCGTACGTGTCCGCGGTGGTCGACTTCGGCCCCACGCGGCTGACGGGGGTCCTCCGCGGCGGCGACGAGACGGACGGACCGCCGGCCGTCGACACCGGAGACGCGGTCGCGGCCGACGTCGGCGAGCGCGCCACCGACGGCGAGCGGCTCGTCGTCTTCCGACCCGCGGGCGGCGACTGACGGGCCCGGACGAGCGGGTCCGGCGTCCGGTGACGGCAATCGGCGCGTCGGAACGGCCGACGAACGCCGCAACCATTATAGTCAGTTCGTTGGTATTCGGCACGTATGTCCGACCGCATCCCGGTCCTGCTCGTCGACGACGATCCGGACCTCCGCGCGGTCACCGCCTCGTACCTGGAGCGCGAGGCCGACCGGATCGCGGTCGAGACGGCGGCCGAGCCCGCGGGCGGCCTCGACGTCCTCGCCGAGCGCGACGTCGAGTGCGTCGTCTCCGACTACGAGATGCCCGAACGCGACGGGCTCGAGTTCCTCGACGAGGTCCGCGAGCGACACCCCGACCTCCCCTTCATCCTCTTCACCGGCCGGGGGAGCGAGGAGGTCGCGAGCGAGGCGATCTCCGCCGGCGTCACCGACTACCTCCAGAAGCGCGGCGGCACGGAGCGGTACGAGCGGCTGGCGAACCGGATCGTCGAGGCCGTCGAGAAGCGGCGGGCCGAGCTGGAGGCCGAGCAGGCGGTCGAGCAGTTCCGCGCGGTCGCGAACGGCGCCTCCGACGCGATCCTGTCGGTCGACACCGACGGCGAGATCCGGTTCGCGAACCCGGCGGTCGAGTCGGTGTTCGGGTACGATCCCGCCGAGCTCGAAGGCGAGCCACTGACGAGGCTGATCCCCGAGCGGCGGCGGACGGAGCACGACGAGGCGGTCGAGCGCTACCTCGCCACCGGCGAACGCGGCATCGACTGGTCCGACGTTCGGTTCAACGCGCTCCACCGCGAGGGCCACGAGGTCCCCGTCTCGGTGTCGTACGGCGAGTTCGTCGCCGACGGGGAGCGTCAGTTCGTCGGCGTGGTCCGCGACGACAGCGAGCGCGACCGCCACCGGGCGTTCATCGAACACGCCAGCGACGTGGTCGCGGTGCTGTCTCGGGACTGGCGGCTCCGGTATCTGAGCCCCTCCTGCGAGCGCGTGACCGGCTACACCCCGTCGGACCTGCTCGGCGACCGGGCGCTGGACTACGTCCACCCGGAGGACCGAGCGGCGGTCGAGGCGGCGTTCAGCGACGTCGACGAGGCCGACGGGCCGCCGTCCGTCGAGTACCGGTTCCGGACGGCCGACGGCGATTACCGGTGGCTCGAGTCCGTTGGCAGCGACGAGCTGGAGACGGACGGCGTCGAGGGGTACGTCGTCACCACGCGCGACGTCTCCGAGCGGAAGGAGCGCGAGCGGACGCTCTCGCACCTCCGGAACTGGACCCGGGAGCTCAACTACACCCGCACCACCGAGGAGGCGGCCGACCTCGCGGTGAAGGCGGTCGACGACCTCGTCGACGCCGGACTGAGCGGGATCCACCTGCTGTCGGCGGACGGCGAGAGCCTCCGGCCGGCCGCGCTCGGCGACTCCGTGCCGACGATGTTCGAGGAGCAGCCGTCGTACGACCGCGACGCGCCGCCCGGCTCCCGCGCGGCGCTGGCGTGGGACGCCTTCCGGACCGAGGAGTCGGTCGTCATCGACGAGCTCTCGTCGTCCGGCCGGCTCGACGAGTCCTCGCCCGCGGAGAGCCTGGTGTTGCGCCCGATCGGCGACCACGGGCTGTTCGTCGTCTCCTCCCCGAACCCGCACGAGTTCACCGACACCGACGTCCTCGTGGCGGAGATCCTCTCCGGGCACCTCGAGGCGGCGCTCGACCGGATCGAGCGGGAGAGTCGCGTCGAGCGGCTCCACGGCGCGACGCGGACTCTCGTCCGCGCGGAGTCGCGGGAGGAGATTGCCGAGCGGGCGGTCGAGGCCGCGACCGACGTCTTGGAGTTCTCGATCGTCACCGTCCGGCTCCACGACGAGGAGGCCGGCGGGCTGGTGCCGGTCGCGGTCTCCGACTCCGCGGCCGAGATACTGCCGGAGCGCCCGACGTTCACGCCGGACGGCGGGAGCCTCAACTGGGCGGCGTTCGAGTCGGGCGAGCCGCGGAAGTTCGACGACATCCGGACGACGGACGCGTTCGACGCCGACACGGCGCTGCGGAGCCTGCTCGTCGTCCCCATCGGCGAGTACGGGACGATCTCGATCGGCGAGACGGAGCCGGGGGTGTTCGGCGGCGGCGACGAGTACCTCGCCGGCATCCTCGCGACCGCGGCCGAGACGGCGTTCCAGACCGAGGCGCGCACGCGCCGGCTCGCCGAGCGGACCGCCGAGTTGGAGCGGCAGAACGACCGGCTAGAGGAGTTCGCCGGCGTGGTGTCACACGACCTCCGGAACCCCCTCGAGGTCGCCCGGGGGCGGACCGAGCTCGCTCTCGAGGAGTGCGACAGCGATCACCTGCCCGCGGTCGAGCGGGCCCACGACCGGATGGCGGCACTGATAGACGACCTGCTCACGCTCGCCCGCGAGGGCGACCCCGTGACCGACGCCGAGCCGGTCGACCTGGGGCAGGTCGTCGGCTCCTGTTGGCGGACCGTCGACACCCGGGACGCGACGCTCCGCGCCGAGGCCGAGGGGATGATCGTCGCGGACGAGGGGCGGCTCAGGCAGCTGTTGGAGAACCTGATCCGGAACGCCGTCGAACACGCCGGCGACGACGTGACGGTCACGGTCGGGAGCCTGCCGGACGGCTTCTACGTGGCCGACGACGGGTCGGGGATCGACCCGGACCGCCGCGAGGACGCGTTCGACGCCGGCTACTCGACCACGCAGTCGGGCACCGGGTTCGGGCTGCGGATCGTCGAGCAGGTGGCCGACGCCCACGGGTGGTCGGTGCGCGCGGTCGAGAGCGACGCCGGCGGCGCTCGCTTCGAGGTCACGGGCGTCGAGTCGACGGACTGATCGGGTCGAGCGCGAGCGAGAAGGCGGCCGCAGTCGGTATCTCGTCCGGACCGGTCGATCAGTTCCGCGTGACCAGTTCGACTTCGTGACCGTCTTGATCCTTCGTGAACGCGTAGTTGTGGTCGCAGGACTCGGGGTCGCGGTAGTCGGGCGCCTCGCGGGTCAGCAGGTCGTCCCAGGCGTCGTCGAGGTCGTCGACGCGCACCGCGACGTGGCCCCAGCCGTCGCCCATCGTGTACTCGCGGCCGTCGTAGTTGTAGGTGAGCTCGAGCTTCATCGCCTCCTCCGGCGCGTCCTCGGGGGCCACGAAGTAGTTCGAGAAGGTGTCGGCTTCCCAGCGGCCGCTCGGCTGCTCCGTGTACTCGAATTTCCGGGTCCAGTAGCCGAGCGCCTCGTCGGCGTCCTCGACGCGGATCATCGTGTGGTCGATGCTCCACTTCGCGCCCTGGTCGCGCTTGACGATCTCGATCTCGTGGCCGTCGGGGTCCTTCACGAACGCGTAGCGGTTCCCGCACGACTCGGGGTCGCGGTAGTCGTCGACGCCCTCAGCCATCAGCTGGTCGTACGACTCCTGGAGCGCGTCCTCGGGGACGCGGACCGCGATGTGGCCCCACGCGTCGCCGAGCTCGTAGCTCCGGCCGTCGTGGTTGTACGTGAGCTCGAGGAGCGCGCCGTCCTCGTGAACGTCCTCGGGGCCGAGGAACACGTTGGTGAACGTGTCGGCCTCCCAGCGGCCCTTCTCCTCGTAGTTCAGGTGCGTCTGGTACCAGTCGAGGCTCTCTTCGAGGTCCTCGACGCGGATCATCACGTGATCGAAAGTTCCGTCCATACGCGAGGGATCGGCCGCTCGGGTCAAAAGCGTACTGAACCCCGAAGCCGTCTCTCGCCGGCGGACCGTGCGGAATGATACCACGATCGCTCGCGTTTTATTAACACCGTACGGCGTGGATAGATACGGATCGATCCCCCATGACGGACGTCCGTCGCCGGCCGGCGGCGGACGACACTATGGCAAACGGACCGATCAGGCCGTCGACGTCGGACGGCACGGCAGAGCAGTCTCGTTCACACGCAACCACCGCCGCCGCGGGGACCCGCAGACGGGTCGGCGCGTTCGCGACGGCGGCCCCGTTCACCGCGGTCGTCGCGGCCGTCGAGGTCGCCATCGCGACGGCCGCGCTCGGCGTCCCGCTGTCGACCGCGCCGGTCGCGGTCGGACTCGTCGCGTTCTCGGTGTACGCCGCGGACCACGTCGCGGACGCCGAGGGCGACGTCGGGTCGACCCCGGCTCGGGCGCAGTTCGCGTTACGCTACGGCGATCAGCTCATGGTCGCCGCCGCCCTGAGCTACGGCCTCGCGGTCGCGCTCGCGGTCGGCGCGGGTCCCGCGGCGCTCGCGCTCGTCCTCGTCCCGGGCGCGGTGTGGGTCGGCTACGCGACCGACTGGCTGCCGACCGTCGGCGGCCTCGCCGCGCCGCTCGGCGACCGCGTCCCGCGGCTCGGAGGGGGCTCGGTCCCGCGGTTGAAGGACGTGTTCCTCCTCAACTCCGCGGCGGTCGCGCTCGCGTGGGCGGTCGCGGTGGTCGCCGCGCCGCTGGCGTTCGCCCGCGTCCCCGTCGAACCGGCGCACGCGCCGACCGTCGCGCTGCTGTTCGCGTACGTCGCGGCCCGCTCGTTCGTCGACGTCGAGGTGCCGAACGTCAGAGACGTCGCGGCCGACGCCGCGCAGGGCGTGTCGACGCTTCCGGTCGTGTACGGGGTCGCCGAGACGCGTCGGATCCTGTTCGCAGTCGACGGGGTCGCCGCGGGACTCCTCGTCGCCCTCGTCGCGACCGACGCCGCGTCGGGGAGCGTCGTCGCCGCGCTCGCCGCCGGTCTCGGCGTCTCCGTGGCCGTCACCGCGCTCGCGGACCGACTCGACGGCTCGACGCTCGGCGTCGCGCCCGACTGTAGCTACCTCGTCGCCGGCGCGGTGCTCCTCGCGCTGGGTCCCTGAGACGGCGGCGAATCCGGATCAGCGCCGCTCAGCGGTCGGTTTTTTAGATGAGATAATTCGACCAGATGAGTTATAAATCAAATGCGCGTAAAAATCACAATGGCCGCGCTGAGTCCGCTGTCCGTCGCCCTCCTCGTCGCGGTGAGCGTCGGGTTGGCGGCGGCGATACTCGCGTGGCGCGAGCGTCCGGAACCGGGCGCGACGTGGCTCGCCGTGCTGCTGGTCGGGCAAGTGTGGTGGGCGACGTTCCTCGTCTTCGAACTCGAGGCGGCGACGCTGCCGGCGAAGGCGCTGTGGTACGACGTCCAGTGGGTCGGGGTCGTCGCCGTCCCGGTCGGCTGGCTCTTCTTCGCGCTGGCGTACACCGGCTACGACCGCTACGTGACCCCCTTCACCGTCGCCGCGGTCTCCATCGTCCCCGCGGCCACCGTCGCGGTCGCCGCCGCCGGCGACCCGGGGAACCTCCTCGCGACCGAACGGGTCGTGCGGGAGACCGCCGTCGGGACGTTCCTCGAAGTCGTCCCCGGCCCGCTGTACTACATCATCGCCGGCTACACCTACCTCCTCGGCGCGGTCGGGTCGGTCCCGTTGCTCCAGCTGATCCGCGACGACGCGCGGCCGTTCCGGGGGCAGAGCGCGGCTCTGCTCGTCGGGACCGCGGCCCCGTGGGCCGGCAGCGTCGCCTACATTACCGGCGCGATCCCGATCGCCGGGCTCGACCCCACGCCGCTGGTGTTCGTGGTCTCCGGGGTGGCGTACCTCCTCGCGCTCTCGCGGTTCCGCCTGCTCACGCTCGCGCCGGCGCCGCGGCGGCGCGCCCGCCAGCTCGTCTTCGAGCAGCTCCACGACCCGGTCTTCGTCGTCGGGACGGAGGGGCTCCTCGTCGACCTGAACGAGAGCGCGGCCGAGGCGTTCGGCATCGACCGCCGCGAGGCCATCGGGAAACCCGCGTCGTCGACCGTCCCGCGGTACGACGCGGTCAGGGACCTCGCCGACGGCGACGACAAGCCCCGGGCGATCCCGATCGTCGGCCGCGACGGGCGACGGCCGTACGAGGCGACGGTGCGGGACGTGGTCGACGACCACGACCGCACCAGCGCCAGCGTCATCACCTTCCACGACGTCGGCGCGTACCTCGGCCAACAGCAGCGGCTCAGCGTACTCAACCGCGTGTTCCGTCACGACGTCCGGACGGAGACGAACCTCATCCAGGGGTACGCCGAACAGCTGTGCGCGGAGTCGAGCGACGAGCGCGCCGTGTCGGTGATCGAAGAGAGCGCGGGGCGGATACTCGAGCTCAGCGAGCGCACCCGGACCGCCGGGGAGCTGTTCGATCCGACGCAGGAGTACGCGTCGTCGCCGCTGCCGGACGTCGTCGACGAGGCCGTCGCCGACGCCCGCGAGATCGACTCCGGGGCCCGGGTCGAGGTCGGCCGGGTGCCGGAGGTCACGGTCTCCGTCGTGTTGCGCGTCGTGCTGGAGAACCTCTGCTCGAACGCGATCCGCCACAACGACCGGGCGTCGCCGTGGGTAGAGATCGACGCGACCGTCGCGGACGCCTGGGTCGACGTCACCGTGGCGGACGACGGTCCCGGGATCGACCCGGCCGAGTACGACGTGCTGGACCGCGGCGCGGAGACGCCGCTGCGCCACGGCAGCGGGATCGGCCTCTGGATCGTCAAGTGGGGCGTCGACCACCTCGGCGGGCGGATCAGCTTCGAGGAGCGCGAGCCTCGCGGGACGCTCGTTACGGTCTCCGTGCCGGTCGAGCGGTCGGGAGTGCCCGGCACCGACCGCTGAACGGTCCTCGACCGGACCGCCGCCAACCGACGGAGGGGCGGGGACTCCGGGTCGACAGGCACTTGCCGTCGGCCGTCGACGCCGAAGTATGGACGCCTCGGCCACGACGTATCTCCCGTTCGCGCTGCTCGCCATGGGCGCGTACGCGCTCGTCTCTCCGCTGATGCGCGTCGCCACGACCGGACCGAACGCGATCCCGAGCGACGTCGCCGTCGTCGTCTCGAACACGCTGCTCGTCGCCATGGCGATCGGCGTGATCGCGTACACCGGACAGGGGTTCACCGCGCACCTCGGGTCGCCGAAGCTCGCGTACGTGCTCGCCGCGGGGGTGTTCCTCGGGATCGGGATCCTCGCGCTGTACCGCTCGCTGTCGCTCGGCCCGGTGAGCGTCGTGACGCCCATCTTCGCGATGTTCCTCGTCTTCTCCTCGGTGATCGGCTTCCTGTTCCTCGGCGAGTCGTTCACCGCCCGCAAGGGGGTCGGCATCCTCTTCGCCGCCGCGGCCGTCTACCTGGTCTCCGGGGCCTGATCCGCCCGGCCGCGCCCCGCCGATCCGGAACCGACTGCCGCGTGACGAAACGCCTTTAGCCGCCAGCAGAAAAGGAGCGCATCTGCCGTGTCTCGCCTGCCGAACCCCTTCCGTGCGCTGATCTTGTACATCGGCTTCGCCCTCGCGCGCGCCGGGCTGATCGACCGGCACCGTGTGATCAGGACCACCGACCTCGCGTGGCCGCGGATCGTCACCGGCATCGCCCGGATGTCGAAGAACGCGGTCGACGTCGCGATGGTCGGCGTCGCGGTCGGCACGAGCGCCGTCGCCGGCGTCGGCTTCGCGGGGCCCTACTGGGGGCTCGCGTTCGCGTTCGGCGGCGGCGTCGCCGGCGGCACGATCGCCTTGGTCTCCCAGCGGTACAGCGCCGAGGCGTTCGGCGAACTGGGGGACGCGGTGCGCTCCAGCGTCCTCCTCGCGGTGGCGATCACGCTGCCGGTCAGCGCGGCGTTCTGGCTGTTCGCCCCCGCGCTCATCGACGTGTTGAGCAGCAACGAGGCGGCGATCGCCTACGGCGCGGACTACCTCCGCGTCGTCGGCCTCGGCGTCCCGTTCGCCGCGCTCAACCTCGTCGGGAGCCGCATCCTCGTCGGCTGCGACGACGCCTACACCGCGATGCAGGTCCGGGCCGGCGGCGCGGTCGCGAACATCGCCCTCAGCGCGCTGTTCATCTTCGGGTTCGGCTGGGGCGTCGAGGGGGCCGCGGTCGGCACCGTCCTCTCGAACGTGCTCGCGGTCGGCGGCTTCACCGTCGGCCTCGTGCGCGGGAGCGCCCCCCTCATCGGCGAGTTTCCGGTCGCGATCGACCCGACCGGCTCGTACCTGAACCCCGGCATGCTCCGCGACCTCGTCGAGATCGGCGTCCCGGTCGGGGCGCGCAACCTCGTGTGGACGGCCGCCGAGTTCCCGATGCTCGCCATCCTCGACGTGTTCGGGGAAAACACCGTGGCCGCGTTCGTCATCGCCCGCCGCATCTGGGGGATCATGAACACGCCCGGCTGGGGGTTCGGCCTCGCCTCCTCCAGCCTCGTCGGGCAGGAGCTCGGCGTCGAGCGCCCGGACGAAGCGGAGGCGTACGCCCGCGACATCATCCGCTTCTCGGTGGCGACGTACGCGGTCTCCGCGGTGCTCATCGCGACCTTCGCGACCGACATCGTCTCGCTGTTCGCCCAGTCGCCCACGAGCCCCGAGATCCCGATCGCGAGGGACCTCGTGTACGCGGCCTGCTGTGCGGTGATCTTCCAAGGGGTATCGGGCGGCGCGGCCGGTCCCCTCGACGCCGCCGGGGACACGAAGATCCCCTTCGCGAGCCAGTTCCTCGGGATGTTCTGCGTGTCGATCCCGCTGGCGTACGTCGGCGCGCACGACGCGACGCCGGCGATCGACCTCCCGCTCGTCGGCCTCACGATCCCCGAGGTGGCGCTCCCGGCAATCGGGCTGTGGGGGCTCTACTTCGCGTTCATGGCCGAGACGACGATCCCAGCCGCGATCAACTACCTGCGCTTCCGCTCCGGGAAGTGGAAGGCGATCAGCGAGGCGTACCGGCCCGAGACGACCGCGGACGACTGAGACGGAAACGGTTCGGTCGGCCCCGTGACTCGCTCGGAA
>Ga0209945_1000802_pt1 | contig 11371 bp, 11 predicted proteins | sample SalPonR2_A_D2_MG_FD_185703 | JGI IMG/M metagenome (GOLD analysis project Ga0209945, IMG submission 185703) | Salt pond soil microbial communities from South San Francisco under conditions of wetland restoration - Salt Pond MetaG R2_A_D2_MG... ...
ATCCACGCCTGTGGAGACTGCGCTCCCTACGGACACCACTTCGGTGTCTGCAAAGCGCGTCATCGAAACAGGAAGCCCCACCCTCAACGAAGCCACAACAGTGGCTGAGTAGGGTGGGGTAGTTCACCTTGGGATCACCGATGAGGAACGCGCCGGCGACGAGGTTCCCAATGAGATCTTGTGAGGCGAAGCCGATTGCGAGGGTCAACGCCGCGACGACAGTCGCGATCGACGAGAGGAGATTTCCGAACCCGGCGACGGCAAAGCCGACCGTGACTGCGAGCAAGCCGACCCCCACGAGCGTCAGCTTTCGAGCTGGCTTCACGAGCGTCTCGCCGGCCCCTCGCGCTCGGAGGGTTCCTCGGTGAGCGGGAGAAGCGTCGCCTTGCCGGCGTAGTAGACAATTGCGACCGTGAGTAGGAACGTCGCTGCGTTCGTCGCGAACTCGACGGCGTTCGGAACGAGGGTGGTTTCGATGAACGTCTGTATGTCGGCGTCGAGACCGGTTTGGAGCGGTATCACACCCCCACGACTCACGATCGCCACATAACTCCGCGGGGACGCAAAACGACACGCTTAACGGCGAACCCGTGTTTCCTTGGGATGCTTGGGACCGTGGGGTAGTGGTATCCTCTGCGGATGGGGTCCGTTGGACCCGAGTTCAATTCTCGGCGGTCCCACTTCGATTCCTCGCGAGCGACTGCACGGTCGAAGGCTCACTCTTTTGCCAGCCGCGACCCGACGCCGACCGCCTCGGCTATGAGTTCGTGCGACCGGAGCTTCGTCTCGTGGTCGGGGGCAATCTGCTGGAGCATCACCTCCTCGGCACCGAGCCGGTCGGTGAGCTGGTCGAACAGCCCCGCGAGCGTCTCCGGGCTACCGGAGATTGCCCGCGGAAACTCCCCGTCATCGAGAGTCGCCGGAGTCGGCTCTGGGACGCTGCCGAGTTCGTCGATGGCTTCCTTTACCGTCGGGCGAGCGCCGACATCACCGCGCTGCATCCGTTGGTACGACGCCTCGGCGACAGCGCGGTAGCGGGCTGCTTCCTCGTCGGTGTCACCGGCGATGGCGTTGAGCGCGACCATCACCGTCGGCGAATCGACGCCGATGGGTGAGTCGGACGGCTCGAAGCTGTCGCGGTAGGTTTGGCAGGCACGCTCGCCGAACCCCGGTCGGATGAAGCCGGCAAAGCAGTACGGAAGTCCGAGCTTGCCGGCGATTTCACCGCTGGACGGACTGGAGCCGAGCACCCACGGCGCTGGCGTACCCGACGCCGAACGCGGGAGCTCGATGTCGCTGTACGGGTGGTCGTCGGGAAACTGGTCGGACAGATGTGAAACCACGGCCTCGATCTTCTCGGTGTGGTCCTCGTTCGGATTCTGGACGCGGCGGCTCGTCTGGAGTGCGCGGTCGACCGCGGGCGAGCCGTTCGCCCGACCGAGTCCGGCGTCGATACGGCCGGGAGCGAGGGCATCGAGCGTGGCGAACACCTCGGCCACCTTGTACGGGCTGTAGTGGTTGAGGAGAACGGCCCCGGAGCCGAGCCGAATCGAGTCGGTCGCGCCCGCGAGGCGACCGAGCAACACCTCCGGCGTGGTGCCGGCGAGCGACGCACCGCGACCGTGGTGTTCTGCGACCCAGACGCGCTCGAATCCGAGAGCCTCGGCGCGTTGTGCGGTCTCGACGGTGTTAGCGAATGCGTCGGTCGCCGTTCCGTCGCGGGGGACCGGCGAGAGGTCGACGAGAGAGAGCTTCACGGTTGTGCTTACCCTGCGCGGACAAAAGCGCTTGTCCGGCGGCCGGTTCAGGTGAGCGCGCGACCGGTCGGGGAGACGACGTACCACGTCCGCGGCTCGTTTCCGAGCCGGTGGACGAGTCCGGAATCGACGAGTGCGTCGACGACGGCGTCGGGGTCGTTGATGTCGTTGTTCGCGGCGGCGACGTGGATGTCGGCGGCGGAACAGCCCGCGGGGTTCGCGCGTATCTCGCGGAGGAGCGACACGTGGGGTGTCGAGAGCGACTGTTGAGACATGCTACAGAACTAGGGGCACTGTGAGTATATAGTTAGCTGGTGGCTACCGACGATTCCGGAGACGGAGACGGAGAGCTGTCAGAGTGACATACTTTATAACGAATCGCGTACACCTGCGCGTGTGGACACACCTACTGTCGTCCTGAATTCGGCCCGCCCGACCCGCCGTGGGGTGGTCGGCTGTGCGTAGCCGACTCCTCGCGGTTGTCTTCGCCACCCTCCTCATCGCGACGCCGATGGCCGGTGTCGCCGGTGCACAGGAGACACAGGAAGACGGTCCCGAGTGGCCGACACCGCCCGAGGCGGATAGTGCGTACGTGACCGACGACGGCGACGTCGTCCTCGTGTACGAACAAGAGACCGAGTCCCCGACCGACGGGACCGTCGAGACCACGAACTTCGGACTCAACGTGGGCGAAGGCGTCGCACACGCCTTGTTCGTCCAGAACATGACGAGCGCGTCCGAGACGACCGGCGAGTTCACGACGGTGCTCGACCCGGACCGCGTCGCGATGAACGGCTCGCTGGCGACGCCGTCGCCGGACGCGCTGTCGTCGTTCTCGCTGGACGCGAACCTCGTCCAGAGTGACACGGAGTCGAACGCCGACGTCTCGCTCGATGCCGGCATCGACGAGAGCGCCGGCGTCGCCGGGCTCGTCGAATCGGCCGACCTCCAGAATGAACTGCGTGTCGGTCCGGACCGGGTCACCGCCGACGGCCAGGTCTCTTTCTCCACCGGCTTCGGTTCCGGCACGGAACAGAGCCAGTCGTTCACGGTGACGGAAGACGACAGCGGCTACACGCTCGATGCAGCCCAGGACCGGCCGGTGTACTCCTACGCGGTCGACAACTGGAACACCCGCAGTGCGGCCGAACGGACGATCACCCAACAGTACGGCTCGCTGGCGACCCAGCTGGGCGGTGAAGCGTCCGTGACCCTCGAGTCGTACTCCTTCTCGAACGCGACCGACTCCTTCGCCGACGGGATGCTCGACATGGAGTTCACCGTCGAGTACAGCGGCATCGACGACGGGCTCTCCGAGCAGGTCGCCACGACGCTCGCCTCGTCCGAGCAGTACGACCTGACACAGTCGGAAGCCGAGACCGTCGGTGAGCAGATCGCCGAGATGCAGATTAACGAAGCCGGCTTCTCGACGAGTACCAGCGACGGAACGAACGAGTACAGCTACACCGCCGACGTTGAGAACTACGACGGCGCGCTCCGCGCCTACTACACGGTACTTCAGTCGGCGTCGATGCCGGCCGGCACCTCGCTGCCCGCCTCCTACAACGCAAGCTTCGACCGGATCCAGCAGACGCTCGACGCACAACAGGAGTCCGGCATGGTCCAGACGTTCACCCTCGACGGCTCCGTCTCACAGGCCGACAGCGGCACGGACGTGACGCTGAACGCCGGCTACGAGACCGAAAACTGGGAGGCCTACCGGCAGGCGCTCGCCGATCGCGGCGTCGAACTTGCCAACAGCGAGGTGAGCCTGCAGGCCGGGCTCGATGGTGACGAGATCGCCGCCGACGGCTCCGTGACCGTCCAGCAGGACGAACTCGTCTCGAACGTGCTCAGCTCCGTCACGAGCACGACGGAGAACGGCTCCGACGTGAGCCGGCTCGCACAGGCGTTCGAGGACGCCGGCTTCCAGCGTGCACGCACCGACATCTCCGTCAGCGACGGGCAGGTCCAGATGGAAGCGGGTGCGTCGTTCCGCAACATGCAACAGCTCGCCTCGGTGTACCAGCAGCTGTCGGGCGCGGAGTCGCTCCCGTCCAGCATCGTGGGTGAGCAGAACGGCTCCGAGAGCGCGAACGTCTACATGCGGCTCTCGGGTGCCGTCAGCGCCGACGCGACCGAGGAGGACGTGCGCGGGCTCGAACCGGTCGGCGAGGACACCGAGGTGAACCTCGCGGGCGAGTACGACCGCACGTTCCCGAGCGTCGACGTTGAGAACGCCTACGATTACCTGGATATCGACCGGTCGAGCGGCACCGACACCAGTGAAGGCTCACAGCCCGGCTTCGGTGTCGCCGTCGCACTGGTCGCACTCGCCGGCGCTGCCTTCCTCGCGCGCCGCGAGTAACAACACGCGCGGCCCTTCTTTGGAACGCGCTCACGTGCCGATAGCTACCACTCTCCAGCGAACGCGAGTGAAAGTCAGTGGTTTCGTTACCGTTTCGCGCCCGGATTCGTCACCGCGCCGTTGGCCGCAGAGCCGAACGTCTGACCGTACTTCGCGAGCACGCCGGTCGTGTAGTTCAGTTCGGGCTGGTCGCGCTCGTCGAGGCGCGCTTCTAACTCATCATCAGAGAGGTCGACCTCCATCGTGCGCTCGTCAACGTCGATACGGACCACGTCACCGTCTTCGAGCGCGCCAATCGGCCCACCGACGTACGCCTCGGGGGCGACGTGCCCAATCATCGGCCCACGGGTCGCTCCGGAGAAGCGTCCGTCGGTGAGCAGGGCCACGTCGTCTTCGTGGCCGGCCCCGACGACCGCGGCCGTCACGCCGAGCATCTCACGCATCCCGGGACCGCCCTGCGGCCCTTCGTTCCGGATGGCGAGCACGTCGCCCGATTCGATGTGACTCTCTTGGACGTACGCCATCGCGTCCTCCTCGTTCTCGAAGACGCGGACCGGTCCCTCGTGGTACCACTTGTCCTCGCCGGTTACTTTCAACACTGCGCCGTCGGGCGCGAGGTTGCCGGTGAGAATCTTGATGGCACCCTCCTCGTGGAACGGGTCGTCCACCGGTGCGAGGAACGCCTCGTCGATGTCCTCGTCGGCGGGAAGGTGGCCGCTGGCTTCGAGTTCGGCCAGCTCCTCGGCGATGGTGTTGCCGGTGACGGTCGCGGCGTCGCCGTCCATGTAGCCGCCCTCGACGAGCCGGCGGACGACGACCGGAATCCCGCCGACCTCGTGGAGGTCGTTCATGACGCGGGTCCCGCCGGGCTGGAGGTTCGCGATTTTCGGGGTACGCTTGGATATCTCGTCAAACTCCTCGATGGAGAGGTCGATGCCGGCCTCGGCGGCGAGCGCGAGCAGGTGGAGCACGGCGTTGGTAGAGCCGCCGACGGCGACCTGGAGGGCGATGGCGTTCTCGAAGCTCGCCTTCGTGAGGATGTCAGAGGGTCTGCGGTCGGTCTCGACACACTCCAAGACGAGTTCGCCCGCGCGCTCTGCGGTCTGGTAGCGTTCTGGCGCTTCGGCGGGCGGGGAGGCGGAGCCGAGGGGTGCGAGTCCGAGCGCCTCGGAGATGGACGCCATCGTGTTGGCGGTGAACATCCCGCCACAGGAGCCGGCACCGGGACAGGCGTCGTGTTCCATCTCCACGAGTTCGTCTTCCGTCATCTCTCCGGAGGCGACCGCGCCGACGCCCTCGAAGACGTTCTGGACGGTTATCTCGCGGCCCTCGTGGTTACCGGGCATGATGGACCCGCCGTAGAGAAAGACCGAGGGGAGGTCCGTCCGGATGGCAGCCATCATCATCCCGGGGAGGTTCTTGTCACAGCCGGCGACGGTGACGAGTGCGTCCATGCGCTCGCCGAAGGAGACGAGTTCGACGGAGTCGGCGATGACCTCTCGGGAGATGAGCGAGGCCTTCATCCCCTCGGTTCCCATCGAGATGGCGTCGGAGATGGTGATGGTGCCGAACTCGATTGGCATCCCGCCGTTGGCGTCCACGCCGTCGAGGGCGGCCGTCGCCACGTCGTCGAGGTGGACGTTACACGGCGTGATGTCGGCCGCGGGGTTGGCAATCCCGACCATCGGGCTGGCGAGGTCGTCGTCGTCGAACCCCATCGCGCGGAACATCGCGCGGTGTGGGGCTCGTTCGGCTCCTTCAGTCACTTCACGCGACCGGAGGTTGGCGTCCTTCTCGGGGATGTCGGGAGTCTGCTCTGGCGGCTCCTGCTGGCTCATAGTAGCCGCTTGCGTTGGACAGGGATAAGGATGCACGCCCGAACAGATGTTGCAGCCACGCGTCTCCGCCCACAGGTCTATTCGCTTGCCTCCCGTATTCGGCGTATGGACCAGACGACACTCACGGTCAACGGAACGGAGGTGCCGGCACTCGGCTTCGGCACGTGGCGACTCACCGGCGAGACCTGCTATACGGCCGTCAGGGACGCCCTCGACGTCGGATATCGCCATCTCGACACCGCACAGGCGTACGGGAACGAGCGGCAGGTCGGCGACGCGCTCGCAGACAGCGACGTGGACAGCGACGACGTGTTCGTCACGACGAAGCTCAACGTCGGTAACCGCGACTACGAGGACGTGTTGCGAACGACAGAGGAGTCAATCGCCCGGCTCGGACTGTCGGAGCTTGACTTGCTGCTCATCCACAATCCGGCCCAGCGCACGCCCGTCGAGGAGACGCTCGACGCGATGTGTGATCTCGTCGCCGACGGGAAGGTGCGACACGTCGGCGTCTCCAACTTCAACATCGACCGCCTCGACCGCGCCCGCAGGCACGCGACGGAGCCAATCTTCACGAATCAGGTGCAGTTCAGCCCCTACTGGCCACAGAGCGGGATGCAGGATTACTGTGCCATCCACGACGTGCTGTTGACGGCGTACTCGCCGCTCGGCCACGGTGCCGTCCTCGATGACCCCGTACTCGCCGAGGTCGGGTCGCGCTACGACAAGTCGGCGGTGCAGGTAGCGCTCCGATGGCTCCTCCAGCAAGGGGTCGCGACCGTGCCGAAGGCGACGAGCCGTGAGCACATCGAGGCGAACTTCGACGTGTTCGACTTCGAACTCACGCCCGCGGAGGTGGAGACGGTTCGCCAGCCCTCGCGTGGCCGTGCGCTCAAGGGCTTCGTCCGCGGCTACCTTCCGGGGTGACTTAACTCCGCGCGTGACGTAGCGTCGGTGTGATGAAACAACTCCGGGAGGGAGTCTGGCAGATCGAGTGCAGCGGCGTCAACGCGTATCTGGCCGACGACGACGGCACGCTGACGCTCATCGATGCGGGGACGCCCCGCGACGAGCAGACGATTCGGGCCGCGGTGGCGGAGGCCGGCTACGCGCTCACGGATATCGAGCGCGTGCTCATCACCCACTACGACGTGGACCACGTCGGCGCACTCGCCGCGCTCGGTTTGGACGCGGAGATCTACATCGGGGCGAGCGACCGCGGCTTCTTCATCGGCGACGAGAAACCGCCGCTCGGGAATCTGAAGGGCGCACTCCAGCGCGTCACCGGAACCGTCACCACCCCGCCAGCGGGTGAGGTGACCGGCGTCGCGGACGGCGACACCGTCGGCTCCTTCACCGTCTACTACACGCCGGGACACACGCCCGGCCACGTCGCGTACGTGAGCGAGACGCTGTCGGTCGCGTTCGTCGGCGACCTCGTGCGCGAGAGCGACGGCGACCTCGGTCCCTCCCCCAAGCCGATGAGCTACGACACCGAGCGCGTCCGCGACTCCATCGAGTATCTGGCCGACGCGGAACCGGCAGTCGAGGTGTTGGCGATGGGCCACGGCGTCCCGTTCGTCCGCAACGGTGCGGTTCGACTCGCCGAGCTTGGCGAGCGAATCGCCCGCCTGTAGCCGATTCGACCGCCCTATCCCTGCGTTTTTGCGGCCGCCACTCTTACATTCGGGCATGAGTCGGGGTCATCCTTCCCCGACCGGCTGGAGCGAAGTCGAACAGCCGCCGGAGATCATCGAGAAGTACAACCCGCGGGACCCGACGCTGTTCGAGTACGACGGCGAGGAGCCGATTGCCGTCCACGTGCTCCCGGAGACGCAAAACGTCCACGACCGCAGCGAACAGTGGCGCGTCGGCGTCGTCCACGGCGGGAAGACGAACTTCGAGGGCACCGATCCGATTCGGACCGGTATCGCCGACCGCAGCGGTGCCTTGGCGGTGGCCGAGGAGTTCATGCTCGGCTACGAGTCGCGCGTCCAATCGGGCGAGCAGACGCCCGAAGCGCTGCTGGCGGAGTGTTGTAAGCCGGCGGTCGAACGAGTCGAGTGATCAGGCCGCGGCGACCTCTTCCGCGACGAAGCTCGGGTCCATCAGCTTCGGGTCGAGGATGTGGCCGGCCTGTCCGCGCGCAAAGTCGGGGAGCGAGCCTTCGGCGTAGACGACGACCCGAACGTCGGGGTTCAGTTCCTTCGCGACGGGAATCGAGGTGGCCAGTCGCATCTCGGTGATGACGAGTACGTCCGCCTCGGCGATGCCGGCGGCTTCGAGCGCGTCGCGGTTTGCGGTGCCGGCGGCGGTCGTCACGTCGACGCCCTCGGTCGTGAGGGCCTCACCGAGACTTGACACGTCGTTGCCGGCGATAACAGCGCGGGTCATACACGAGCGTTCGCGCTGACGGGGATAAGCTTGTTCTGTCCTACTCGTACTCGATCGTCGCAGGCGGCTTGTGAGTCACGTCGTAGACGACCCGCGAGACGTTGTCGAGCGAGCCGGTGATGCGCGACTGGATGCGCTGGAGTGTCTGCCAGTCGAGTTCCTGTGCGCGGGCGGTCATCCCGTCGCGCGACTCCACGGAACGGACGGCGACGACCCAGCCGTGGACGCGGTTGTCGCCCTTCACGCCCGTCGCCTTCCCGATTACGGCCGCGAACGCCTGCCACGGGTCGTGTGCTTCCGTCTCCTCCTCGACGACGTGACACGATTCGCGGGCGACCTCCACCTTCTCCGCGGTCACTTCCCCGACGATGCGGACGGCGAGACCCGGTCCCGGGAACGGCATCCGCTCGGAGATGATCTCCTCCAACTCGAGGGCGCGGGCGACCTCGCGCACCTCGTCCTTGTAGAGGTCGCGACACGGCTCGACGATGCCGTCGAAGTCGACGACCTCGGGCAGCCCGCCGACGTTGTGGTGGGACTTGATGTTCCCTTCCGACTCGATGCGGTCGGGATAGATTGTCCCCTGCACGAGATAGCGGGCGTCGGCCGCCTGTGCCTCGCGCTCGAACTCGCGGATGAACTGCTCGCCGATGACGTGGCGCTTCTCCTCGGGGTCGGTGACGCCCTCGAGGGCGGTGAGGAAGCGGTCGCGCGCGTCGACGACGCGAAGCCCGTCCATGAACGCGAACGTCTCGCGAATCTCTTCGGTCTCACCTTTTCTCATCAGGCCGGTGTCGACGTAGACGGCAGTCAGGTGATTGCCGATCGCCTCGTGGGTGAGCGCGGCGGCGACGGAAGAGTCGACGCCGCCGGAGAGGGCGATGATGGCTTCCTCGTCGCCGACGGCCTCCTGAATCTCGGCTTTCGCCTCGGGGATGAACGACTCGACGTCGACCATCAGTCGTCACCTCCGAGCACGGCATCGAGCAGACCGACGAACGGCGGCGATGCGCGCCCGGGGCGCGAGCGGAACTCGGGGTGGAACTGCGTGCCGACGAAGTACGGGTGGTCGTCGAGTTCGAGTATCTCCATGCGATTGCCTGCGCGCCCGGAGAACGTTATTCCGGCGCTTTCGAGTTCGTCGATGTACTCTGGGTTCACCTCGTAGCGGTGGCGGTGGCGCTCCGTACAGGAGTCGCTGCCGTAGAGGTCAGCGGCGAGCGTCCCCTCCTGAATCTGGGTCTCGTGGGCACCGAGCCGCATCGTCCCGCCCATGTCCTCGACTTCGTACTGCTCGGGGAGGATGGCGATGACCGGGTGAGGGGTCTCCGCTTCGAACTCCGTCGAGTCGGCGCGGTCCAGCCCGCAGACGTTGCGCGCGAACTCGATGACGGCCATCTGGAAGCCGAGACACAGCCCGAGGAAGGGAACGTCGTGCTCGCGGGCGTAGCGGACGGCCTCGATCTTCCCGTCGGTCCCCCTGGCCCCGAAGCCGCCGGGGACGACGAGACCGTCGGCGCGTTCGAGTCGGTCGCGGTGGTCGTCGGTCATCTCCTCGGCGTCGACCCACAACACGTTCACGTCGACGCCCTGGTCGAGACCGGCGTGTTTCAGCGCCTCGTGGACGGACAGGTAGGCGTCCTCGAGGTCGTACTTCCCGACAAGCGCGATGTCCACCTCACCGGTTGTCTCCTGGGTGACGAGTTCGCGCCACTCGTTTTCACGCGCCGACTCGGGCAGCGCCTCCTCGGCGAGGTCGAGCCGCTCCATCACGTACTGGTCGAGTCCCTCGTCTTCCACGACGAGCGGGACCTGATACACGTCGGGCACGTCGGGGTTCGAGAAGACGGCGTCCGTCGGCACGTCACAAAAGAGCGCAATCTTCTCTTTCGTGTGTGGTTCGAGTTCGTCGTCGGCGCGCCCGACGAGGATGTCCGGCTGGAGACCGATAGAGCGCAGTTCCTTCACCGAGTGTTGGGTCGGCTTCGTCTTCTGCTCGCCGTTCTGTGAGTACGGGACGAGCGTGACGTGGGTAAAGAGAATGTCGCCGTCGTCCTCCTCGTGGGCGAACTGCCGGAGCGCCTCCAGATACGGCATCCCCTCGATGTCGCCGACCGTGCCGCCGACCTCGATGATACACACGTCCGATCCCTCGGCTGCCTCCCGAATCCGGCGCTTGATGTCGTCGGTGATGTGGGGGATAATCTGGACCGTCTTGCCGAGATAATCGCCGGCGCGCTCCTTCTCGATGACGTGTTGGTAGGTCTTGCCCGTCGTGATGTTGTGGTCGAAGGTCATGTCGATATCGAGGAACCGCTCGTAGTTCCCCAGATCGAGGTCGACCTCGCCGCCGTCCTTCAGGACGTACACCTCGCCGTGCTGGTAGGGGTTCATCGTCCCCGCGTCGACGTTGAGATACGGGTCGATCTTCACGGCGGTCACGTCGAACCCGGCGTTCGCGAGCAGTCGGCCGGTGCTGGCGGCGGTAATTCCCTTCCCCAGTCCGGACATGACACCCCCTGTAACGAAAATGAACTTCCGACCCATGCTCGGGTCGTACTCGGTGAGTTCCGTCGGCATACTGACCGTCGTCGGGGCCACGTCAAAACCGTTGTGAATCCACCGACCCCGGCGGCAGAGACCACCGGCAGAACTGCCCGCCGTGGTGTGAACGCTTATACAGTATCGGCTGGTCGCTAGCAGTATGACCGGACACACACACCAGCGAACGCCACCGGAGGGACCGTTCCATGGCTAAGGGACAGTTCGAACACGTCCTCGTCCCGGTTGCCTCCGACACCGACGCCGAATCGACCGCCGAGGCGCTGGCCGACCATCTCGAGACCGACCGCGTCACCGTGGTCCACGTCGTCGAGAAGGCCGGCGGCGCACCGGACAAGGCGGGCGTCGAGCAGCGCGAGGAGGCCGCCGCCGAGGCGTTCGAGCGGTTCGAGGAGACGTACGGTGAGTCCGTCGAGACGGACATCGTCTACGACACCAACATCGCCGACGGG
>Ga0209945_1000805_pt1 | contig 11353 bp, 9 predicted proteins | sample SalPonR2_A_D2_MG_FD_185703 | JGI IMG/M metagenome (GOLD analysis project Ga0209945, IMG submission 185703) | Salt pond soil microbial communities from South San Francisco under conditions of wetland restoration - Salt Pond MetaG R2_A_D2_MG... ...
CATCCTGGTGTAAGTGAAACCAGGTATCTTGAAACATCGTTAGACATTATTGAAGATGAAATTGGAGACGAGCTAAATAACGCAATACGAAGAGCAATCCTTGAGTCAGGATTTAAACCATCGACAAAATAATGGTTTCTCAACAAGTATTGCTTGAGTCAGTGCCTCGGTCGCTTGAGGAAGAGCCGTCCATCCCTGACAATATAACGTATATCACACATGAGCCAGACTTTAACTCTGAGCGAATAAATCTTCCTATTATACAAGTTCTCAGGACTGCTGTCACAAATGTCAATGAAACCAACACAGATTTTGTTGGATATAATAGAGACGAGTCTGACAGAATCACTGATGAATTGTATGAGCGCTTATATGTGATGGACCTCACCGTAGCGATATGGACGGCGGATGGGTCAGTATACGATAATGCTGGCTTACCAAATGAGGTGCGAACATCATTATACAAACATGATTACGATGGCCCACAAAAACCATTCACATATGAGAATGGAGAGCCAATTGATGATGTTTGGAGGGTTTCGCTAACAAACACTCGTGAAAATGATGATGTCACATATACACCAACTCTGCGAGTCCACGAACAAGACTTGCGCGTTTGGGCAGCAGAAATCATCGAAAGTCCGATAGAGCAAGATACACTCACTCAAGTAAACCAAAACATTTCAGTAAATTAATTCAATGTATGGAGTTACACCGAGCAGTATTGTAGTACAGGCAGACAAACAAATGAAGAAAGAAACATAAATTATGGCAACATATGGAGAATTTCCAGGCGTTCGTGTAGAAACTCGTTCTGGTGGAATTACCGGTATCACTATCGGCGAAGAGGAGAAGGTCGTTCTCTTTGGTGAGGCTAACTACACCCTTGACACAAGTGGTGACAGTGATGTGCTCGCCGTTGAAGGAGACGACGCGACCCTTGATGTATCTGCGGCCTCACCTGAGCAGATTAATGCTCGGCTTGAGGCAGATGCAAAGTTCGGCGCAGGGTCCGAACTTGCCGAAGGGATGAAAGAGGCGCTCGCCAATGGGGCAAACATCAACTTCCTGTATGGAGTTGCAGTGCCTCGCAGCTTTGTCGAGGGTGAGGTTCAGTCGACGCAGACTGGCTCGCTCGACAACGTTGCGCTTGTGGAACACACAGGCGAGTCTGTTGACAGTGGTGGCGATACCCTTGGCGACATGGGTATTTCTGTCACTGATACAACGGATGGCGACCTCACGGTCGAACTTCGATACAATGGCAGCCCCTCTACCCCGACAGAGGCTGACACTGTATTCGTGAACCCACTCACTGGAGAGTATGCGGCTGACGCTGCTCCGACTGGTGACTACGAGTTTAGCTACACGTATAATGAGTATAGCACAGCCTTCTCGGCTGAAGACGTGCGCGGCATTGTGAATGAGGATGAGACTGGTGTCTATGTGGCACTCTCTGATTCTGATTCAGTGTCGTCCTCGCTTCAGTCGGAGGTCAGTACGCTTCGAACAAACTACCAGCTTGTGAATGCTGTGAGTGTGGCGGAGCCGAATGACAATGAATTGCTCGATGCAGCGAACACCTCTGCCGAGAATGGTGGGGCCGACGCTCGCTACGATGCGGGGAACTACGCCTCAGCCAATCAGAGTGTGAGCGAGGAGTACTTCTACAAGTTTGCTCCTGGCCGTGAGGAGAATGTAATTAAGACGATTGCCGGAGGGGTGGGCGGCCTCTTCGCCGGTAATCCGATTAGCGACCCTGTGTACAACGATGAGTTGAACGGATACCAGAGCCTTGAGCAGACGTTCAGCAAGACTGACGCTGACAATATTCGAGGCGAGGATATTATTCCAATTCGCTCTGGTGGGGCAATTCGTGTACAAGGGAATCGCTCGACTGCATACAGCTCGAATGAGGCGGTCGCAGCAGACTTCTTCACTCGACGAATCACTGACCGTGTAATCCTCATTGGAAAGCAGGTTGGTGACAACACGATTGGGCTCATCAATGATGAAGAAACTCGGTCGCGTGCTGAGCGCCTTATTCGAGTCGAGCTTCGTCAGCTTGTCGCAGATGGCCTTATTAAGCCAAATAGTGATGCTGAGACAAACTGGGCTGTCGATGTCTACGAAGACTCGGGCAACCCAGATGAAGTGAATATTGACATTTCCTTCACACCATACGGAATCGTGAAGCGTGTTGATGAGACAATCACTGTGAACACAAACTAGGTGAATAACAATGGTATTTTACAACGAAGGCGGGAGTAATCCTCGCCGAAAAGAAGTTGGTGAGAATTGTCGTCTTGAGATTGCTGGTTCTGATGGGGAGGTAGCTGTAACAAATGTTTCCTTCTCCGAGGAAGCAAACACCTCTGAAGTCCAGTACTCGGACGGGTTTTCACAGAGTATCGCTGTTACTGGAGTGACGTACTCCGGCTCCTTTGAGATTCCAGGCAACGCCAACACTGAGCGAAACCTTGGCTGGGATACTGGGAGTGGAGAGTCCACGACGCTTCCAGAACATGTTAGTTCGATGACAATCATCGACGGAGAGGGAGACGAGTATACCTTCACGAATGTGCTGTTCAATAGTCATTCGAAGGACATCCCCTCGGACGACCGCACCACGCAGTCGTTCGACTTCATGGCTGAGACGGCCACACTCAACTAAGACATAGCATTTGATTAGGGGTGTCATCGCTGACACTCTGTACAACCTGAGCCCATTTGTTGCCCAAACACACCTATTCTACCAGGGCGACGGTTGAATTATAAGCGATAGTTAATCCGACCACTTGCTGGAGAAACTACAACTATGAAAGAAGAAGACGCACTTGACTTTTACAAGCGCATCACAGAAGGAAAGAAGAACTATGAAACTATCTCGCTTGAGCACAGTTCTGGTGCTGTGCTCGAAGGCGTTGAGATGCATCCAGTCGATAAACGAACACTTGCAGGAGTAATTGAAAACCTCCCGCAAGAAATGTTCGAGGGTGCAGAAGAGGTAGATGATACTGAAGAGGCTGAAGAACGATTGCGGGAGGATACAGAATCGCTTGATGCAATTAGTGAAGACACTATTGATGCATTCGAGGACCTTTGCACAAACTCTCTCCGCCACCCAGATTACACAAATACACAAGTTTCTAATATTGTAGAAGAGCTTAACTTTGAGATGCTCTTTGAACTTGGAACCGCTGTTATTGAGCTATCGTCTGAAAGCACTGGAACAATTCAAGGTTTTCAGAAACAGGGTTAGGCCAGTATCTTCTTTCAGCAGTTGAGAACGGAGGAACAAACTTCTCTGTTGTAGACGAAAAAACTGGAGAGATACGGCAGGCCTACGCCGATGAGTTGACAGATGCACAGATAAAATTCATCTATCATGCAAGACAAGAGCGCGAGCGTATGAAAAAGCGGAAGGCTGAAAAACAGTCACCAAATCATAACTTCTAGTAGTTATAACAATACATGACAGACTATACGGAAAACGTTAAGGTAGTAATTGATACAGATGTTAAGGGAGACCTTAGCAGAAGCCTTAATCAAATAGATGATGCTGTTAGTAATATTAAAAATGCTGCTGAGTCATTTGAGGACCTAGAGGAACAGGTAGACAGTATCAATGAGAATCTTGCAGATGGAATTGACGCTCACGAGATTCAAGAAAGCCTTAACGAACTTGATGACCTAGAAGTTAAACCAAAGCTCGCATCAAAGGTAGATGCAAGTAATAAGCAAGGACTCAAGAAAAACACGAATGCGCACATTCGTGAAATAAGTGAAGACATAATTGATGTTCAGGCCAGCCTCTCTGGCGACCCCGACATTCAGACAGGGAAGGGGATGCTCAAAATACGGACAAATAAGGAAATACGTGAGCTAAATGAGGGGCTAGTCAAGCTTAAGACGAGGATTGGTGGGGACGTTAAGTGGACCCAAAATGGGTACATGACTGCTGTAGGTAATTACAATAATCGAATACGTGCCCTTAATGAGAGTCCACGATTAAAAAAGTTAGAGCCAAAGATATCAGGAGATGTAAATGCTGAGAATTTACGAAACTTTAGTATTCCTGATAGCGTCACCGAAGACATTGATGAAGTAAGAGAACTCTTTTCCTCAATAGGCGACCTTAATGATGCACAACGGGAAGCTATTGAAAAAGCAGACAAGCTAAGTGAGGCCAAAAAGACCCTCAGTAAAGATGAGGAAGGATTAGGTGATGAGAGTGACAACACTACGAAGGAGATGGTCAAAGAGGCTGAATCCTTTGAAGATGCACTCGATAGTATTGAAGGAGGGAATGGTCTTGCTCGCGCAAAGCGTGCTGCTGCTAAATCAAATAAATTCCTCTCAGGCACGGCTGAGGAAACTGTAAAAACACTCAAAAAAGAAATAGGAAGTTTTGATGAACTTAATGTTACAGCAGAAGAACTCGCACAAGAGTTAGGTCTAATTAGTGAAGCCCAGCGCGAGGCGATGGAAGCAAACGAGGACCTCGCTGACGCAAACAAGAAGACAGACGAGTCTTCGGAGGGGGAGGCCGAATCATTCCAAGAGTTAGCCAGAAGTGCTTCCAATGTTGCAGATATGAAGAACGCCGCGAGAAATGCAAACACAAAACTCTCTAAAGCAAATAAGAAAACTGCCGACACAGCACGGCTTGAAAAAATAGCAATTGATGACCTTGGCCTTACTGCAATTGAGGCTGCTGACTTTGTCGAAGACTTGACAGACCAATTCAGAGAGTCTGGTGAGTCAATCCGTGCCAGTTCTTCTTCGATGCGAGAACTCTCTCGGAGGACTGACAGAGCAACTGATTCAATGCGAGCCGCGTCTGAGGTTGGAGAAATATTTGAGGACGGGCTTGGGTCACTCTCTGTTAATCTTGGTGCCTTCACTGTTGCGCTCCGTAACTTCCTCACACAAGTGCCGCTACTCTTAACAGCGCTTGGTGCAGCAGGAGCGGCCGCCCTTGGAGCAGCGTCAGGCTTCATTGCACTTGCTGGAGCGATGGCTGGTGTTGTCGCTGCTGGAGCGCTTGTCCATGCACAACAATTAAATGAGGAGTTCTCAGAACTTGAAGGATTAGGTGACTCATTCAGTGTTGTTATGCAAAATGTTGCTGATACACTGTTAAATGCTGCTGGCCCACTCTTAGAAAATGTGCAGGTTATCCAATTCTTTAAGGATGGTGTTCAAGCAACAGCATTTGTTGTCAACCAATTAGCTGTTACACTCAATGACTTAACTGAGTCGAGTGGCTCTGCTGCGAGTGGCATCTACTCAATCTCTGATGCAATGTCAGACATTAGAGAGCAGGTTGGCCCAGCTTTCACAAATCTAGTCAATGAATTAGGAGACTCATTTGTTATTCTTGGCGAAGAGGTTGTTTCTGGCACCGCTCGCGCAACAAATGGCCTTGCTAATGCCGTAGACTTTTCGACAGAGTTGGTTAGTAGAATAGAGGATATGGGCCACATTATTAGTCAATTCGGTGATACAATTGCAGACCTTGCTATTCTTGGTACACGTATTGGTGGCGGCCTCATCCCAGTGTTTGAGACATTCGCTGTGATTATGGAAGACGTTGCAGAACGTCTTAACCAAATAGATAGCCAAACTGTCGAGAATGCGGTGACATTCCTTGTAATGTTCGCTGCGCTAAACAGAGTATCTGGTGTTCTTGGAAGCTTGCTCACTATTTTGCCAAACGTTGCGGTTGGGATGGCAAAAGTATCACAAAATGCAAGCAATGCGAGTGGAATGATTCGAACATTCGCCGCTTCAACAAGTTCTGCCGCGACACAAATATCTGGCTTCTTAGCACAAACGTCACTACTCGGTGGAATAACACGACTTACCACAGTGTTCGGTGGGGCAAATACTCGTATCAGAGAAATTGCCTTCAACTCAGCACAGGCAGATGCAGCGTTTGATGCCCTTAGCGATGAAGTGGACAATACTGCTGATGAGTTGCGACAGCTTGCTATCCAAGGCAGCTTGGCCGACGAGGTGCTCGAAGACTTAGACGAAAAGGATGTCGATATTGACATAGACGGCGATACAGTAAGAGCAGCCGATTTGTTTGATGATGTGGGCTCTGATGAGGCTCAGTTGGATGCAGACCGGTTCCTCCCAGATTCGCCAATAATGTCACAACTATTTAATGTTGGCGACTTCTCCGATACAAGCGATGAATTATATGAGTCTGTTACTGAATCATTAAGTGGTGAAAACTTGCGAGAGGCTTCAGAGTCTGCATCATCGTTTAAAATGTTTGAGGATAGCAGCACCGCATTTAATGTCGTTAAATCTCGCGTGGATGATGCACGCTCTTCAATCAGGTCATTCGGTGGTGATATTGTTGAGTCAGGTATGGATTCACTTATTGGATTCGGGGATTCTGTCGGCTCTGCTGGGAAGAGACTTCAGTCTTTTAGAAATTCTACGTCTCTAACTACAGCAATAACAAATATATACAATGCATCACTTGGCGCTGCTATTGCGAAACTAAAGGCATTCATCTTTGCTACAAATACTTCTAGAACAACAATGTTGAAGGATGCTGCTGCAAAGGCTATCGGTGTTGCTGCAAACTTTGCTCTTGGAACAGCACAACTATTTGCATCTAGCGCCGCTCTTTCACTCGCCGCAAGTCTTGCAGTTGCAACAGGTGGTGTGCTACTTCTTGCTGGAATTATTGGCGGGCTTGCTGTTGGAATAATCGCTAACTTTGGTCAAATACGGTCTGCTGCTGGAGAAGCATTTGGTTTCCTCAAAGAAATACTCGCTGTTGTGGCAGATGTGCTCGTCACATACTTCATCGAGTCATGGAATACACTCGCCGCATTAGTGCAAGGTCTTATAGCAGGCTTTTCACCACTCATTAATCTATTTGAAGACCTCGCAGCATCTGTTGGGCTCGTCTCTGGCGAGGGTGATTCTGCTGGCGGGATTCTAGCAAAGGTTGGTGCAGCGGGCGAGTTCCTCAAATCAGCAATAGGTGTTGCTGGAACTGTCACAAGAGGATTTATCTCTATTCTTTCAGGTGTGTTAACTGTTGCAACAACGCTTATTCGGATTGGACTCACACCACTTATTGCAATAATAAACCTTCTCGCCGCCGGGTTCGAATTTGCTGCTTCAAAGATCAATGCATTGTTAAAACTGATTGGAGTTGGTGGGTTTGGCGGTCTCAAAGATGGTATAACAGGCCTCGGTGAAATTATTGTAGATGTGTTTGCGATGCTTCCACAACTCATTGAAGACTCGTTAAACACAATTATTACTGGATTAAATAGTATTTCTGATATTATACCTGGGTTGAGTGAGCTTGACACTGTTGACCTCACGCCAGAAACACAAGTTGATAGAGGTGACCTTGGTGCTGGCACAGAGGAGGCTCAAGACTTCCTCGCATCGAAAGGGACGCCAAGTATTTTCTACGAAGAAAATAATGAGCAGAATATTAATCAGACAATCAATGCTGACCCACAAGACAAGAGCACTGTAAGTAGAGTAGTTGAAGATGCAATTGAGCGAGCTAACAGATTTGACCGAACGAGGGCTGGTCAATAATGGCTGAAGATATGAGAGTCTCTGTCCCATCAACTGTTGAGGCTGAAAGCAGTGTCGACATATCTGTTGAGATAGATTCTGAAATAAAAGATTTTGGAACACTAACCGCAGTAATTGAATATAATGTTGGTGGTTCATTCATTGATGATGATTTACCACACGAACGGTCTGCTGGTGGGACAATAAATCAGGGATTAACAATACAGTCTAGCACGAATTGGACACCGGATGGGCCAACACGAAATGTAACAATATCTGTGCTTGCAACACTTGAGTATAGTGATGGTTCGTCCGAGTCCTTGTCTGAATCAACAATTGTGCGTGTTGAAGAGGGGGACGAAGAACAAGTAACACAAGAGTTTGGGACACAAAACTCCACGGCAGAGAGTCTTTCAGAGTTTTATGAGTCGAAGACCGAGTTCTTCATCGACAACATTAGTTATGATAGTAGCGCGCCCGACAGTGTTGCAGCAGTAGAGAACAGCAGTCAAATACTATTTGAGTATACAAACCCATCAATTTCTGTCGACTCTGGCGCACGGTTTGTCAAGCATGAACTTGTTGGTTCAGAGACTGTTAGACAAAAAATTGGACAAGAGCCACTTGAAATAACTGTAGACGGCGCTTGTTTCAGAGACACTGCTCGACAAATAGATGGACTCCGATATGCCAACCAAGGAACAATTCGTGGAGACAGATTTGATGGCTCGTCAATAGATGTACAGTTTGAGTCATCCTCGACCGACCCATTGGAGGATGGCTCAGCAGTGTCACTTACAGAAACGAATGAGATATTCACATTTACAATAAATTGTACTGAGGTTCTATAATGGTTGTTGACTCTATTGATGCATCGCTAACTATTGGCGCAGACGAGTTCTTTGTGATAAATGCAAAGGTTGTTCACAGCGATTATAAAAGTTCAAACTATGCTGAAATAAAGTGCTATCCAAGCGCATCTGTTGAAATACCAACAGATATAACAGAGTTTCGGGGGAGAAGTGCAACATTGACATGTGACACAACTCTTTCAGAGAAACGTAATTTGCTCAGACAACAAGACGCGACTGGTGACACATCTATAGAGCCTGACAATCTACTCTTCTCTGGCAATGTTGCACGAATATACCGCGCAGGTGATGGAAGTATTGATGTTGTCTTGTTCGACCCAGGCCAATCATTGTTTGAGTCATTTTCTGGAAGAGAAGAGGATGAAGTTTCCTCCATCAGTAGACTTCGCCCTGGAGACGAGGGGTTCGAACAAGTGTCGTCGTCTGAGTCCTCTATCCAAAATGGAGAAATATCACTTGTGCAACCGTCAGGAGAAGACGGTGGGGGGAGCTCTGAGACTGTTTTGATTAAGGCGAAAGACGTTGTAACTAAAGTGTTGAACGATATTGGCGTTGCTGATAGAGAAATAACACTTGCTGAAGGGGGTACAACATTCACCGTGAATGGACAAGAGTTTACCGGTGCATACAATAGAGAGTTATACTTTGAAAATACTGAGTGGAATGCACATGATCTATTAAAAGAAGTTGAGCGCCGGACAGAGTCTACATTCAACTTTAAAAAGGATGGTACGTTCAAGTTTGGTGTACCCGAAATACGCCGACACAAATTGTTCTTTGTCACAGAAACGACCGCTGGAATAAAGAGCCCACCATATCAATCAGTAAAAGTGATTGGGACAGGAATACGCTCAGACAGTGACAATATTGATAATCCTGGTGTGGTGAGTGAGAATACAATTGTCAAAAAGAGAGCGCTTAAACCAAGTGTAAATGGCTCTGAACGAATACAAGAAGGGCAAACAAAGGAGCCAGTCTATACATATAAAAGCTCTGACCTTGTAACAGACACACAAGTTGAATCAACAGCAGACCAAATTATCACTGAAATAAAGAGCCAACAAAAGGGTGGCGAAATAACGGTTATTGGATACCCTGAAATAACGCTCAACGATACACTTATTGTGCCAGAAGAGTTTGGCGGTGAAGCATACACTGCAACAAAGATAACACACCGGATTAATTCATCTGATGGCTTTACTACAAAAATAAATGTTACTGCTCCGATAATACCCGATAGGCTCGGTGGATTGATCCCGGTCTCTGACGAGCGGCGCGGGCGGGCTGCGGCTGGTCAAAGCACATCTCTCGGATTAGACGAGAATGAGGAGGCAGGAAATATTGTTGACCAGACTGTCGGGCGCTACAACGAGCTTGAAGAAGAGTTCGAACAATCGGCCCAGGAAGACGACGACCCAGTGGGTAGGAGAGGTCCTGATGATGTTCCACTTGAAGAGGTTGTCTCTGAAGGGATAACATCAGTATCTGAGGCGATTAAAGCCTTGCGTGGTACAATTACACCCTCTGACACAAACGAGGTGTTACTAGAATAATTATGCAAAACTTTGAACGAACAGAGGAAGACTTTATAAAGCAGAAAGCATCAGAGCTGATTAGAGACGACAAAATAGGTGAGGTAATTTCTGTCACTGAACACACAAAAAGTGATGACTCTTCAAACTTTGAGGTCAATGTTATTGTTGATGGAGACGAGCAATTGTCAAATGTACCAATCGTATCAAACCAGTTTGGTGACATAACAATTCCAAAGGTTGGCGATTATGTACTTGTCTCATTTATTGATGGAAACACGACTCGGCCTGTCATAACCGGCGGAACGTTTACAAATAACAATAGGCCACCACTCGGTAAAGCGGGTATGACACGCAAGCGTATTCAGAGTGGAGAAACACCACTCGGAGATGGAGACTTGTACAAGACAGAATATACTTCATATGATAAAAGTGTTGCGGAACCCTCTGACGAAAGTGAGGGGGAGCCTCAGCCAGAAGAAGTATATCTCCGCTGGACGAAGCGACAAGACGAAACTGCTGACCCAACCGAGGAGTCTTCTCTTCCGTTCAAGTTTGAGTACCATGAGTCTCCCAAAGACAACGAGGCACACTTTACGGTAGAGATGAACAAGATTAATAATATGGATGCTGCTGACCCGTGGGGGTTCAAAATAAATATGAAAACTGGTGAAATGAAATGGGTTGACCCAAACAGATATGGAATTAAAACTGATGGATTTGGTAACTTTACCTGGTCGTATCGCTCGCTCGATGAAGAACAATCAAACGACAAAGGGAGTCTAAACTTATAGCATGGCTGAATTTGGAAAGGGACTTTCATTGGATGAGAACTTTGACCTACAGCTGAGCAGTGTGGGTGACATAGATTCAGCAGAAGGGATTGACGAGCTTCAAAAAGACCTTGCTGTACAAGTAGCATTTACACTACGAAATATCATCGGCCAACCAGACTCACCAGAGCTTGCCTCAGAGATACGGTCTCGGAGCAGAAAAGTTATTGAAGCTGACGAGAGAGTAAATGAAGTAATCAGAGGAAGTATTAGAATACAGCGGTTTGAGCGAGGGAGAAATGAAGTTCGATACAGCATTTCTGTAGAGGTTTCAACAGAGGCTGGGACAGAAGAACTCGTGTTTGAGATAGAAGAATGACAGACGACCCACGAACACAAGACGAGATATATCGGTCAATTAGGGACCGACTCACTAGTAGCATCGCTGGCCTCACGAACTTTACTGAGCGCTCATTCAATTATATTTTCACGCAAGCGTATGCGACACAACTTCGTGAATTAGAACTCCAAGCAGTAGCCTCACAACTCTCTGGATACATCGACTACGCTGATGGAAATCTTACAGAAGATGATTTGCGAGAGTTGGGAA
>Ga0209945_1000810_pt1 | contig 11330 bp, 13 predicted proteins | sample SalPonR2_A_D2_MG_FD_185703 | JGI IMG/M metagenome (GOLD analysis project Ga0209945, IMG submission 185703) | Salt pond soil microbial communities from South San Francisco under conditions of wetland restoration - Salt Pond MetaG R2_A_D2_MG... ...
TCCTTCTCGCCAGGCGTCAGTCACGTCACGGAGATACGTCTCGACGGCGTCCAGCCCATCCTTACCGGTGGGAATCTGCCAGGTCGTGTCGTCTGTGTGTGCGACAGTCAGCGTGCCGTTTCGACGGCCGGTGGTCGCCGCCACTTCCGTTATCTCACCGAGCCCGATACTCCTGCGTTCGTCGCCGTCGGCGTGACCCACTACGACCAGCAGTCGACGGTCCGTGAGGACGACGACGGTCCGGTGGCCCCGGTCGGGTTTGACGCGGGTGGTCGAGCCGTCGGATTCGATCGCGACTCCGCGTTTCCGGTTGGTGACCACGTACTGGATTATCTCGTCGTCCTCGATCAGGGCTATCGCCGGTTCGTCTGCCAGATATCCCGTAGAGAGGAACCCACCCCCTCCGGTCCGGCTGAGGACGTCCGGCAGCTCCTCGCCCTCCCAGCTATCCATATTGATAATGCGGCCCATTAGTTGCGGTTAGACAACCAGATACTAAGATACTCACGTATCTATTCTGAGAACTCTGGGGCGTAATATTGCGATTCTGCGGTGATGCGGTCGCTGACACGGCGTCCGCTCGGCGTCTGCGCTCCCGAGCGCCCGACGACGGCCGCCGCCGTCCGACTGACGCGCGTCTGACTTGACTTTAGGTATCAGGCACGCGTTGGGCCTGTCATGGCAGGTGTAGGACAGAGCGCCTCGGTAACAGAGGACCAGACGGGCGGCGACGCGCCGTCGGCACTCCGTATCGACACTGGCGTGTTAGCGACGCTGACCGAGACGGTCGGTGACGACCGCAACAGTCGGCCGCCCATCGTCGGCTGGTTCGACTGCTGGCGTCCCTAGTTGTTCGCAACGAGTCGGGCGGCGATGCGCTGGGCGCCGATAGTGGGGGCCACGTCCGGCTGGGAGGCCGCCGCCGCTTCGATATCTCGGTTCAGTTCTTCGCTGAGGCGTCGCTCGAACTCGTCGACGATACCCGGGATGCAGGCCATCCCGCCGGTGATGACGACCGGTCGATCGAGCGCCAGCTGGTACACTTTCATGTAGTCGTTGGCCAGCTCGGGGAGGAAGGTGTTGGCGAGCTCGTCGACGGCGTCGTCGAGATACTCGTTGACGGCGTCCATCACCGACCGCTCGATGGTGAACTCGTGGGTGCCGCCGCCGGGCTGCTGGATGATATCGGTGAAGGGTTCGAAATCGAGGAAGTCAGCGTGTGCTTCCTTGTACTCACGGGCGGTCTGGGTGTCGATGTTGACCCGCCCCTGCGTCTCCTCCTCGACGTAGTTGGCTATCATGCGATCGACTTCGTTGCCGGTGACTGCGCCCGTGGTGAACGGCGAGAGCTGTTCGCCACGGCGGTACGCGGAGGCTTCGAGGTTCGTCGATCCCATGTTGACCGAGACGAATATCTCGTCGATGGCTTCGAGGTCGTCGCCGAAGGCAGGGATGGAGCCACACAGCGACTCCGGGTAGCTCTCCATAAGCTTGAGCCCGATGCCCGAGTCCTCGATGACGGATTTCAGGTTCTCCAGCCCGGCCGGATTGTCGATGGTCGGAATCGCGTAGACGACGCCGCTGTCGGCGGGGATGTCGTTCTCCTCGATGAGCGCCTCGAAGAACGTCTTGGTCATCTCGGCGCGGTCTTTGTCCTCGGGGAGCCCGGACCGGAGCATGTACTCGACACGGTCGGGGTACTCGCGGGCGGCCTCCTCGCCGTAGAGTATCTTCTCCTCGCCTGTCAGGGCGTCCTCGTAGGTCGCCATGCAGGTCAGTGTCTTGATGATCTCGTTCCCGGTGCCGTGTTCGCCGGGCAGCGCGATGACAGTCCGGGTGCTACCGAGTTTCACGCCGACCGGAACCGTCCCCCCGTTCGTGCTGGTGTCGTCGGAGTCCGACGTGGACTCCCCTTCGGCGGCCTCCGCCGCGTCGTCGTCACTCATATACGATGGCCAGTTGTCGCTGCCCCGGTATATAACCTCACGTCAAGAATCAGCGCCGATAATGACCCGCGCGCGCAAGTGTTACGTCATCGACGTGAGCTTGGCGACGTACACCAGGCTCAGCATGTGGTCGTCGACGCTGAGATCGTTGCCGTCGTTCGTGGCCGTCTCGTCGATACCGAGCAGGTAATCCGAGAGATCCGACTGGACCGCTTCGGTGATCCAGTCGATCGACTCGTAGTACGCCAAGGCTTCGTCGGCGCCCTTGTATCCCGAGTGCATCAGCAGGAACTCCAGCCACTCGAAGACGACGAACTCGGCGGCGTACGTCTCCGGTAGCGCGGCCAGATACGGCTTCTCGTGGCTCTCGCCCGAGAGGAACGGGAGCAACTCCCGATACAGCCCCGAGCGGAACGAGCTTCCGGCCATGACTTCCTCGTCGGCGTCCTCCAGCCCCATATCCAGGTTCGCGGGGTCGGGGATGTCCTCGTCGTCGGCCAGCCCGCCGTTGCGCTCGCCGCGCTGGCGAGCCATCTTCCGCAGCTCGTCCAGGTCGTAGTCGCGCGGGTTGATAGTCATGCTGGGAGTATTTCAACTGCGCAAAGTTAAATGTTGCAGTCGGTCTGACGACCGTCTGACGGCGCTTCACGGCCGCTGGCAGGGGAATCGGACATATGCGGCCAGTTACGCGTTTGATAATCGGGGGCGTATTTTTATACCGACCGGCCTCGGATCTTGTGATAGTTCGACGATGAACCGGGGTTCAACGACTGGCCCTGCCCGGATATGCGTGACAAACGCGAAGGGCGGGACCGGCAAGACGACTGTAGCTATCAACGTAGCCGGGGCGTTGAGCGACCGGGGCCGTGATGTGCTCTTCGTGGATCTCGATCCACAGGGGAACGCGACTGAGGGGCTCGGGCTCGTCGACGCGTACGACGCCCAACCCCCGTCGCTGTTCGACGCGCTCACGGGCGACCCCGGGGTGCTCTCGGACATCGTGGTCGAACATCAGGAGATGGACGTCGTGCCGTCCAACATCGACATGTTGCAGGCGGAACACGAACTGACCATCGCCGATCTCATCGCCCGCAGCAACGCCCGCGGGCTCGATATCGATCCGGCAGTCCTCTCCCAGTTCGCGATCAACGTCTCCCCGGAGATGGTCAGCGGGAGCCACGCGCTCGACACGCTGGACAGGGCACTGGAGACAGTGTCGGGGTACGACTACATCATCATCGACTCCCCGCCGTTCTACGGCAACTTGACCGATACCGGCGTGTTCGCGGCCCAGCACGTCCTCGTGCCGGCGCTCGCGGAAGCCACCTCCGAGCGCGCCATCGAACTGCTGATGGACCAGATGGTCGCGCTGGAGCAACAGACCGATATCACGGTCGAGATGCTGGGCGTCGTCGCCAACCGTATCGAGACGACTTCAGAGGCCGAGACGATGCTGAAGTGGTTCGAGGCTGCGTTCCCGGACAGCCCGGTGTGGCAGGTCCGCAAGCGCGTGGCGCTGCAGCGGGCCTACACCGAGGGGAACTCGATTTTCGGGACCGAGGAGCAGTGTGATATGGCCGACGTGTTCAGCGATATCGCGGCACAGTTCGACGAGAAATTCGGCTACAACAAGGTAACAGCATGAGCGACGACCGCATGGACCGAGCAGAGCGCATCCGCAACATGCGCGAAGGCAGCAGGGGTACCGATGACCAGTCAGACGACGCCGAGACCACGGCCGACGAGGGAGATCAGTCGTCCGCGACCGACGGCGACGACACGCCGGCGTCGTCGTCAGCGACCCGCGAGCCCGATAGCGATGGGGCGACGACGGGACGGACAGACGAGGACGACGACACTGGTGTCTCGTCGCTGACGACCGACAGCGACGGGGCGGCGACGGGGACGGGGAGCGAGACGCCCTCCGAGACGGCCACGGCGGCTTCACAGGCCGCGGAGGCGGTCGAGTCCCAGACGGAAGCCGGCGCCGGCTCGTCTGTCGGAACCACCTCGACGACGGATGCCGCGAGCGATGCCCAGGCGGCCGCTCAGCGAGCGGCCCAGTCTGCGGCGACAGTCATGGGAACCGGCGCTGACGCCGCCGGTGGCGCCGACCCGGACGCCGGCCACTCCGCCGGCGGGACAGAGAGCGACACGCCGTCGGTTCCGTCGGACGCCACCGGGGCGGAGACGGTCCCAGGTGACATCACTGGCGTCGAACTCCCGGACCAGCAGCTCCTCGAAGAAGCGATGGCAACCTCCTCCATCGAGTCCACGGAAGGCGGGGCCCGGGCTGCGATGGAGGGGGAGTCCACGACGTCCGAAGAAGTCGTTCGCGTCCTGGAGTTCGCACTGGGCGGCGAGTACTACTGTCTGGACATCGAGTACGTCGAGGAGATCGTCAAGCGCAACACAGTGACTCGCGTGCCCAACACGCCGGATTTCGTCGACGGCGTCGTCGATCTGCGCGGCCAGATAACGACCATCCTCGAACCGAAAGAGATGATGGACATCGAGGGCGAGGGCCAGCAGAACCTCATTATCGTCTTCGACCCCGAGCAGTTCGAAGACCAGGGCGCTATCGGCTGGGTCGTCGACGAGGTCCGCCAGGTCGTCCCGATCCCGGAGTCGGACGTCAACCACCCGCCGGTGGACGCCAAGTACATCAACGGCGTCGTCGACCGCGACGAGTACGAGCAGTTCGTCATCTGGGTCGAACCGGAGGACGCGTTGGCCCAAGCGACGACTCCGGACGAGGAGTAGCGAGGAACCGAACGAAGTGAGGTTCCTCGGGAAAGACGAACGGGGAGCGAAGCGACCCGTGAGTCTGGGAGTTGTGGTGAGTATGCGGGCGAAGTGAGGTTCCTCGGGAAAGCCGAACGGGGAGCGAAGCGACCCGTGAGTCTGGGAGTTGTGGTGAGTATGCGGGCGAAGTGGGGTTCCTCGGAAAAGACGAACGGGGAGCGAAGCGACCCGTGAGTCTGGGAGTTGCGGTGAGTATGCGGGCGAAGCGAGGTTCCTCGGGAAAGCCGAACGGGGAGCGAAGCGACCCGATTTGAGTGGCTCCCTTCGATAGACTGGCGACGGCTCCGAACCCGAGCGCCTACGTAACTGCCTCTCCGTAAGACGTGTATGTTGGCCGATTCGCCGTCGACCGACGACGGCTTTCGCCGGCAGGTCCGGTTCTACCTGCTGGACCACGAGACCTATCTGGGCAAAGCCATCGACATCGCCCTGCTGGTCCTGAACCTCGTCTTCGTCGCGGTGTACGTCGCCCAGACGTACGCGCTGTCGCCGGAGACGGCGACGCTGCTGTGGCGACTAGAGGTCGCTATCGGGGTCGTCTTCGCGGCGGAGTACGCGCTCCGCCTCTACGGTGCCGGCGACCGCCTCGCGGAGTTGTTCAACGGTTACACCATGATTGACCTCGTCGCGATCCTCCCGACGTTCGTCCTGCTTGCCTTGCCGGTCTCGGTGGTCCCGTTCAACGTCGGGTTCCTGCGGGTCCTGCGTGTCGTTCGTGTCCTGCGGTTCTATCGGTTCACGGACGACGCCGAGTTCTTCTTTGGCACGGTAGACGACAACACCCTTCGGGCGGCGAAGCTCCTGCTGACGGTACTGGTGCTCTTTTTCGTCTCGGCCGGACTGTTCTACAGTGTCGAGTACGAGACTAACCCGGCGGTGACGACGTTCGGCGACGCGTTCTACTACGTCGTCGTCACGATATCGACGGTCGGCTTCGGGGACATTATCCCCGCGACAGCAGCCGGTAGGTGGGTGACAGTCGCCGCGATTCTGGCGGGCATCATCGTCATCCCGTGGCAGGCCGGGAAGATCGTCAAGGAGTGGCGATCGAAAGAACAGGTCAACGTCACCTGCCCGGACTGCGGGCTCTCGTATCACGACCCCGACGCCTCCCACTGCAAGGCCTGTGGCCACGTCATCTATCAGAAGTACGACTCCCGGGAGTGACCACTACACATCCAGGTACCAACGGCTTGCGCTCCCGCGACCGGACGTTGATAAACATAGGATTTCTAACCATTGTATGAGCGCACCCACCGACGAGGGCTCCGCCCAGTCTCTCGAACGCGTCCCGCGGGCACTATCCACGCGCGAGGCGTGGCTTGACCCCTTCGACTGGTACGCCGAGATGCGCGAGGACCGGCCGGTGCGGTACGACGACAACCGGCAGTGCTGGGACGTGTTCCGCTACGACGACGTCGACCGGATTCTCGACGACCCCGAGACGTTCTCGTCGGACCCGCGCCTGGCCAGTGCCATCGACCTGCCGCCGGAGGACGAACAGAGCCCGATTTTGGAGACGATGTTGACCACCGACGGCGAGCGACACGGTCGGCTGCGCGGCGTCGTCGAAGACTGGTTCCGCCCCCGGGCCATCGCACAGCGGGCGGACCGCTTCGAAGAGATTGCGGCTTCGCTCCTCGACGACGCTATCGACGGCGGTCGGATGGATCTCGTAGACGACTTCGCGTACCCGTTCCCGGTCATCGTCATCGCAGAACTGCTGGGCGTGCCCAGCGAGGATCGCCCGCAGTTCCGACGCTGGTCGGAGACGCTCGTCGAGACGCCGACGGACACCAGCGAGGAAGCGATGGCGGCGTTCCAGCAGCGCCAGCAACGGGCCGGTGAGGAACTGGCCGACTACTTCGAGGCGAAGCTAAAAGACCGGGCCGGGGAGCCACAGGACGACCTCATCTCCGTCATCGCCGAGGCCGCAAGCGAGGACCGACTCACTCACGAGGAGGCGCTGGGCTTCTGTATGCTGTTGCTCGTCGCCGGCAACATCACCACGACGAACCTCATCGGCAACGCGATGCGCTGTCTGACCGCCCACCCGGAAGCGATGGAGCGACTCCGGTCGGGCGACGTCGGGCTGGAGAGCGCCATCGAGGAGGTACTGCGGTACCGCTCGCCGGTACAGGCGCTGGCCCGCATCGCCACGCGGGACGTGGAACTCCGAGGGATGGAGATCGAAGCAGGTGACACCGTCGTCCCGTGGCTCGGGTCGGCCAACCGCGACCCGTCGGCGTTCGATGCGCCCGAGCAGTTCCGTGTCGACCGGGCACCCAATCCTCACTTCGGCTTCGGCCGCGGGACCCACTACTGTCTGGGCGCGCCGCTGGCCCGCATGGAGGCCCGCCTCGGTCTCGACGCCCTCTTCGAGCGCGCAGTCGACATCCAGCGCAGCGGCGACCAGCTACAGCCGGTCCGCAGCGCGTTCATCTACGGGGTCGAGGAGTTCCCCATCGAGTTCCGCCCGCATCACGACGCGGAGTCGCCGGCGCCCTGACTGGCGAACGGCTTTTTACGCCGCCGGACGAGGGTCAGATATGGCACTCAGCGACCATCTCGACGAGGTCGGTCCCGGAACGATGATGCTCGTCGGCTTCGTCCTGTTCGTGTTCCCCGAACCGGCGACCTCCGCCCTCGGCGCTGGACTCCTCCTGCTTGGCAGCGCCTGGTGGTTCTACGAGTGGGGCCGATAGTGGCACACGACCGCATCCACGCGCGGAAACCGACTCACGATCTCGACCGGTGGTCGGTCGGGACCATCGAGTCCATCGGCGAGCGTGACGGCCACTGCGTGGTGACAGTCGAACCCGCAGACGGCGAGGCGGTCGAACTGGTCGTCACGTTCGCGATCCGCGATCTCTTCGTCTCACGCCTCGATATCGGCGAGGGCGAGTCACCCGTCGGTGAGCGGGTCTGGTACCGGGAACACGGCGGCTGACGGGGTCGGGCGAGTGGCTACTCCGGGGCCTCGACCGGCGCTTCCAGTTTTGCGATATCCAGAATCAGCGTGTTCGACGTGTCGTCTATCGCCTGGATGGTGCCCGCGACGACCAGCCCTGACAGCGGTAACGGCCCCGCGGCTACCGCCTGCCCGACGCTGAAGTCGGCGACCGACTGCTGGAGGTGTAACTCGGCGCGACAGCTCTCGGGGTGGTGGACGCTCTTGAACGTGAGTCGGTCGACGGTCACGTCCAGGCGCTCGTAGTCGTGGGCGACGGTGACGGCCTCTGTCTCGGCCAGTGGCTCCCGTCCGAGCGCCTGAAACGCCAGTTCGGTCGGTTCGTACCCGCCGGCCGGCCCGGAGGTGCCCTCGACGACGCCCAGTTGTGCGAGCCGCTGCATCTGGTTCTGAATGGTGCCGAGGCTGCGGTCGACCGTGTCGGCGACGGCCTGTGCCTTGACCGGCCCCTCCTCCGGGCGGTGTTGGTTGACCAGGGCGGTCAGGGTCTGCTCCTGACTCGTGGTCAGGTCGATCTGGACCATATCCCCGGTAGCGCGAGCGCACGCATATGTGTGTGGATAGCGTCGGGGATTGCATCCGAGCGCTCATGTCTCCCGACGCCCTGATCTGTACAGGTGCCGGTCCTCTCGACCACCGAAACTGACGACGCGCTGCTGACGCTGCGCCGAGAGCGACGCATGACTCGTGTGCATTTCCTCCTCTGGTGTCTCATCCTCGCGACCACCGTGGCCGACATCCTCCAGACGATGATCGGATTAGAGGCGGGCCTACGCGAGGGGAACGTGGTCCTCGCGACGATGCTCGCGGAGTTCGGACTCGCGGGGCTGTGGCTCGTGAAATTCGCGGCGATGGCCTGGCTGGTCGCCGGGTGGGCCCTGCTCGACGACCGGAACGCCGCGGTCTTCCTGGCGCTTTTCGGGGCTGTCACCGGCGCGGTGGTCGTCTCGAACTCGCTGTTGCTGTTCGCATAGATCGGGTGTCCTGCGGTCGTGGACCACGCCCAAACCCCGCTGTATCCCTCAGGAATAATCGCCAGGGTACGCGCGCACGCGCGCGAGGCTTATCAGCCTACAGCCCCTACCAGTTATTATGCGAAACCGCCTGCAGACGACCGATCCAGTTGCTGACAGCGACGAGACCATCGACCACGAAACCGTGTCGGTTCCGGTGCTCGTCGTCGGTGCGGGTGCGGCGGGCGCACGGGTAGCTATCGCCCTCGCAGACGCAGGCGTTTCCCCGCTAGTCATCGGGAAACGGGACCACGGCGACGCCCACACGACGTGGGCGGCCGGCGGTATCAACGCTGCCATGGGGAGTCTCGACTCCGAAGACGACTGGACGGTCCACGCCGCAGACACGCTCGATGAGGGCCACTACATCAACGACCCCGAGGCGGCGGAACTGACGGCCAGACACATGCCCGACCGCATCCGGGAACTGGCCGACTGGGGGATGCCCTTCGACCGGACCGAGGACGGCAAAATCAACCAGCGCTACTTCGGCGCCCAGTCGTTCCGTCGGACCTGCTTCGTCGGCGACCGCACCGGAGAGGCGATGCTCGACACACTCGTCGCCAAAGCGCAGGACATGGAGATTCCCTACCGGGACAACGTGATGGTGACGCGCCTGCTGACCGACGGCGAGCAGGTCGCCGGCGCGATGGGCTTCGACATGGAGAGCGGGAAGTTCGTTCTCTTCCGGAGCGACCACGTCGTGCTCGCGGCCGGTGGCTCCTCGGCGCTGTACGACCGTCACTCCTCGCGCGAGGACGAGAACAACGGCGACGGGCCGGCTCTGGCGCTGGGCGCGGGCGCGCGACTCATGGACATCGAGTTCGTCCAGTTCCACCCGACCGGGATGGTCGGTGCCCGCTACGGGGAGGAGTGGGACGGCCGGCTCGTCACCGAGGCGGTCCGCGGCGAGGGCGGGCGGTTGTTCAACGCAGCGGGCGAGCGGTTCATGGAGCGGTACTCGCCCGACCAGATGGAACTGGACGCCCGCGACGTGGTCGCCCGCGCCATCGCCGAGGAGATACGCGAAGGTCGGGGCACAGATTACGGCGGGGTCTACCTCGATATCTCTCACCGCGACGACGAGTACATCCGGGACAGACTGCCGAGCATGGTCGAGCGCTTCCAGTCGCTGGGCGTCGACATCACCGAGGAGCCGATGGAGGTCGCCCCGACGGCGCACTACTCCATGGGCGGGGTCGACATCGACTTCTCGACCGGCGAGACCGGCGTGTCCGGGCTGTACGCCGTCGGCGAGACCGTCGCGGGAGTCCACGGCGCAAACCGGCTCGGCGGCAACTCGCTGGCCGAGACGGTCGCTATCGGGAAGCTCGTCGGCGAACACGTCGCCGAACAGGTCGACGACGAGACGCCGGCCGTCTCGGACGGCCAGCGCGCACTCGCCCGGCGGGAGTTCCGGGCGCTCGCGGACCTGGAAACCAGCGACGGCGATGTGACGGCCCGCGAACTGCTCGCCGAACTCGGCGACATCCTCTGGGACCATGCCGGTATCCTCCGGAACGAGGCGTCGCTACGCGAGGGCCTCTCGAAGCTCGACGCCCTCCGCGAGCGTACCGCCGACCTCTCCATCGAGGGTGACCGCACGAGCCGGGACTTCGAGTTCGCCGTCGACCTCTCGTTTAGCCTCCCGATAGCCGAGGCGATGCTCCGGGGCGCGCTCGAACGGGCCGAGTCACGCGGTGCCCACTACCGCACGGACTACCCCGAGACCGACGACAACTGGCGGCGAAACATCCTCGTGTCCGAGGAAGCGACGGGGCTGGACCTGCGGACCCGCGGCGTGGCTGACCCCAGCCCGGCTGTCCAGGACGCCGTCGACACCGGCTACGAACTGGACTACCACCACCTGGAGTAGCGATGCGAGCGACTATCACGGAACGACTATAGGTCCGAACCTACTTCCTCCGGTATGAACTACGAATCCGCACTCGACAGAGCCTACGACGTGCTTCCAGACCAGCCACGCGAGGCCGGTGATCGCCTCTCCATCCCGGAACCGGAGGGCCAGACAGACGGGGCGTTCACCCGTCTGACGAACCTCGAATCCATCGCCGACGCCCTTTCCCGAGACGCCCAACATCTCCACAGCAACATCCAGCGCGAGTTCGGGACCAACGGGCAGTTCGACGGCGGCGAGGCCCGCTACAACGGCTCGTTCGATATCGCCGACTTCCAGGCGGCCGTCGACGCCTACGTCGCGGAGTACGTCACCTGCTCGGAGTGTGGCCTGCCCGACACGGTCCTCAAGACCGAAGACGGCGTGGACATGCTCCGCTGTCAGGCCTGTGGTGCCTTCCGCCCGGTCTCGAAGGGGTCGAGCAACACCACCCAGCAGAACGTCCCGACGCTCGAAGAGGGCGAGACCTACGAGGTCAAGATCACCGGCACCGGCCGCGAGGGCGACGGCGTCGCGGAGAAGGGCAAGTACACCATCTTCGTCTCCGGCGCTCGCGAAGGCCAGGTCGTCAACGCCTACATCGAGTCAATCAGCGGCACGCTGGCGTTCGGTCGCGTCCAGTAGGCCATCCCTCGTCCCGCTTTCTCGCCGTGTTGAACACGCCGAGAGAAATATTA
>Ga0209945_1000811_pt1 | contig 11326 bp, 10 predicted proteins | sample SalPonR2_A_D2_MG_FD_185703 | JGI IMG/M metagenome (GOLD analysis project Ga0209945, IMG submission 185703) | Salt pond soil microbial communities from South San Francisco under conditions of wetland restoration - Salt Pond MetaG R2_A_D2_MG... ...
TCGGTTGGCGCGACGGGGCGTCTTGTGCGCCCCGCCTACCGGACGCCCTTCGGGGTCGACAAACCCACCATTTGGGGCCGGGCTACTGCGGCCCGTACTGCGCGAGACGTGTGCTCGCACAGCACTATCTGGTAGTACGGGCGGGTGAAACTTAGCGGTTGTCTCCCACCGTGTCGGCTTCCTCCCCGGCCTACTCGCGTCGTACTTCCGACTCGGCCTCGGAAGCCCTCGCTGCTTGAGGCCGGGGGCTCCGCCTCGAAAGACGCTGAGCGGTACGGGCAGCGATTGTGTCGCTCACTCGTTCGCGTAGACGATCTCGGCGATCTCGTGGCGCTCGCCGTCCGCCGTGTCGCCTTCGTACACGTAGCGGACGCCGTCTGCTTCATCAGCCGTCGCGTTGTGCGAGCCGTCACAGTATATCCCGTCGTCAGAGAGCCCGCACTGACAGATGTAGACCGCGCCGTCGTCGCCGAGGTCGTCTTCGGTGAGCGGTTTCGGACCCGTCGCCTCGTGTGTCACTTCACGTGCCATAGTGTCTCATACACAGGGCGAGACATAGTCCTTGGGACAGGAGTCGGGGTCGACGGGACCGGCACAACGGGTTTGACTCCGGACCCCCTAGAGGCTGTATGCGCTCACCAAGCGAGTCAGACGCAGTCGACCCGGCCGACCTCTCGGACGACGAGTGGCGCGAACGACTCTCACCGGACGCGTACCGCGTACTCCGTGAGAGCGGTACCGAAGCCCGATTCTCGGGGGCGTACGTCGACCACGACGAGGACGGGACCTACCACTGTGCTGCCTGCGGACAGCTGCTCTTCGACGCCGAGACCAAGTATCACTCTGGATGCGGCTGGCCCGCCTTCTACGCCGCCGAGTCCGACGCGGTCACGCGCACCCTCGACACGAGTAACGGCATGCGGCGGACCGAAGTTCGGTGTGCAGCGTGCGACTCACATCTCGGGCACGTGTTCGAGGACGGCCCGGAGCCAACGGGCGAGCGGTTCTGTATCAACTCCGTCGCGATGACGTTCGACGAGGAGTGACAACGAGGGAGGGAATCGACGCCCACCGCGTCAGTCACGGCGACCAGCCGCCGTCCGACTCACGGCACGAGTGGGAGCTGAATCACGAAGACCGCGCCCTTTGGTTCGTTGTCCTCGACCCACACCTCACCGCCGTACCCCTCGATGAGTGACCGAACTAAGTAGAGCCCGATACCGGCGCCTGGGCTGTCGAGTCCCTTCTCGCCTTTCCCGAATATCTCCTCGCGCTGTGGTGGCGGAACGCCCGGCCCGTTGTCGGCGATCCGCACGACAGCAGCCTGCTCGGCGTCGTCAACGCGTGTACTCACGTCGACCGCTGGGAGCGTCTCGTCGTTGTGTTGGACCGCGTTCCGCAAGACGTTGCGGAACACCGACCCCAACATCTCGTCGGCCAGCACCTCGACCGACGGGATCGTCCCGTCGATCGTGAACACCGCCTCGGTGTACGACGACCGGACCTCTTCGACCTGTTGAGAGAGGACGCGGTCGAGTGCGACGCCCTCCGGTTCGGCGTCCTCGCGCAACATGACTCGTGAGAGGTCTCGGACCGTGGTCGTCAGTCCGACCGCGCTCTCTGTGTTCTCCTTGATGACCTCGAGGTACGACTCGCCTTCCTCGTCGACGTGGTCGTCGAGCAGTTCCGCGTACGCCTCGACGAGTTGGAGGTCGTTCCGGATGTCGTGACGCATCACTTGGTTCAACAGGCGGAGATCGTCTCGTTGTCGTTTGAGACGGGCTTCGGGGTCCTGTGAGTCGCCCATGTACGGGGTCGAAGACGGCCACCGACGTAGTTCTTTCAGTCGGACCCGACGGTCGATCAATCAGATCGGAGCATCGGTCGCTCTTCGAGGAACGTCTCGATTCGGTCCGTCGCTTCCTTCAGCTCCCGCATCGAGGTCGCATACGAGACGCGAAGGTGGCCCTCGCCGCCGGCACCGAACACCGATCCGGGGACGACGGCGACACCCTGTGACTCGAGCAGCGCCTCGGCGAAGGCCTCGTCGTCGCCGCCACAGCGGGGAAACGCGTAGAACGCGCCGCCCGGCTCGAACGTATCGAGACCCATCTCGTTGAATCGCGACACGACGAGCCGACGGCGACGGTTGTACTCGTCGACCATCCGGGTGACCTCCTCCTCACAGGACCGAAGTGCCTCTACGGCAGCGTGCTGTGCTGTCGTGGGCGCCGAGAGCATCGTGTACTGGTGGATCCGGTTCATCGCGTCGATGGCCGACGCCGGACCAAGTGCGTACCCTAATCGGAGCCCAGTCATGGCGTACGCCTTCGAGAATCCGTTGACGACCACCGTTCGCTCTCGCATCCCCGGCTGTGTCGCGATCGAAGCGTGGTCCCGCTCGTAGGTGAGCGCCGCGTAGATTTCATCGGCCACCACACGCAGGTCGTTTTCCCGACAGAATGCGGCGACATCGGCGAGTTGACCGTCCGACATCGTCGCGCCCGTCGGGTTGTTCGGATAACAACAGACGAGGAGGTCCGCGTCGGCGGCACCGGCTGCCTCCAGTCGTTCCGGAGTGAGCGCGAAGTCGTCTGCGGCGTCCGTCGGCACCGCGAGCGGCTCTCCACCGGCGAGCTCGACGCCTGGGGCGTACGAGATGTACGTCGGCTCGTGTAGCGCCACGACGTCGCCCGGGTCGACGAGGGCCCGAAACGCCAGGTCGACGGCCTCCGAGGCGCCCGTCGTGACGAGCACCTCCGTCTCGGGGTCGTACCGCTGGTCGTACCGCTCGTGGTGGTCTGCGACCGCCGCTCGAAGCGAGGCCATTCCTCGGTTCGACGTGTAGGAGGTTCGCCCGCGTTCGAGCGCTCCGATGGCAGCGTTTCGCGCGGCCCACGGCGCCGAGAAGTCGGGTTCGCCCACGCCGAGTGAGATGACGTCGTCGCGCGCTTCGGCCAACTCGAAGAACTTCCGGATGCCCGACTCCGGAAGCTGGCTGGCGCGGTCAGCCGTCCTCATGGTGAGACAGAGAGCCGATCGTCGTCGTCGCCGTCGGCGAAACGCACGCCTCCGTCTTTGTACGTCTCCATGATGTAGTGGGTGACCGTCTGCGTCACCTCGGGCATGGGTGCGACCTGCTCCGAGATGAACTCCGAGACGTCGTGCATCGAGCCGCCGAGCACCTCGACTGCGAAGTCGTAGTCTCCGGAAACGAGGTGTAACGCGTCGACGGCGGGGAATCGAGCGATCCGGTCTGCGACCTGTTCGTAGCCGGTCTCGCGGTCGAGTTCGACGTTGATCTCAGCGACGGCGCGAATCTTCCCCTCCGGGGCGCGGTCCCAGTCGACGACGGCTTGGTAGCCGTGAACGATACCATCGGACTCGAGCGACTCGATGGCCGCCTCGACCGCGTCCGCGTCAAGTCCGGTCTGGGCGGCGATGTCCGCGATGTCCTCGCGGGCGTTCCGTGCCAACACGTCGAGTACCTCGCGCTCGGCTTCCATACCGATACGTCTCGCGGCGAGGATTTGAATATGGCGGCCGGCGGCGGCTCACGCGCGCCTACGTCGAGACGAAGTCTGGCTCGACGCGCTTCTCGTCGCGCTCGTCGACGAGGTGCTCGAGGAAGGTCTCGAGTGGGACGTCACCGCGCTGATTCTCGAATCGGTCCCGCACGGAGACCGTCCCGGCGTCCGCCTCATCGTCACCGACGACGAGCATGTACGGGAGCCGGTCGTCGTGTGCGGCGCGGATCTTCCGACCGACCGTCCAGTCGCGGTCTTCGACCTCGACACGGAAGCCCGCGTCGGCCAGTTCGTTTTTCACCCGATGGGCGTATCCCAGCGTCTCATCAGAGACGGGGAGAATTCTGACCTGCATGGGAGCGAGCCAGAGCGGGAAGTCGCCGTCGAAGTGCTCGATGAGCACCATAAAGAACCGCTCGTAGCTGCCGTACAGCGCGCGGTGGATCATCACCGGTCGGTGCTCGTCGTTGTCCTCACCGGTATAGGTGAGTCCGAACCGCTCCGGCATGTTGAAATCGAGCTGTACCGTCGGGCCGTCCCAGACACGACCGAGTGCGTCCTCGAAGCCGAAGTCGATCTTCGGCCCGTAAAATGCCCCGTCACCCGGTTCGACGTCGTACTCGTAGCCGCCGGATTCGAGCACGTCGCGGAGCTGTGACTCTGCTGACTCCCAGATCTCGTCGCCGCCAACGGACTTCTCCGGCCGCGTGGCGAGTGCCACCTCAACCTCGAGGTCGAGCGTCTCGACGACCTCGAAGATCATTCCGATCACAGACTCGATTTCCGCACGGATCTGGTCGGGCCGAACAAAGAGGTGGCCGTCGTCGATGGTGAACGACCAGACGCGTGAGAGTCCTGAGAGTTCACCGCGCTGTTCTTTCCGGTACACCTTGCCGTTCTCGAAGTACCGCTCGGGGAGGTCGCGATACGACCACGACTGCTGGTCGAATATCGTCGCGTGACCGGGGCAGTTCATCGGCTTGAGGCCGTACTCCTCGTCGTTGACCTCGAGGAGGAACATGTCGTCTTTGTAGTTCTCGTAGTGGCCAGACTGCTTCCACAGCTCTGTCCGGAAGACGTGCGGCGTCTCGACCTCCTTGTAGCCGTGTTCGCGGTTGAGTTCGTTTGCGAACGTGGACAGCTCACGGAGGACTGTTTTTCCAGGTGGGTGATACAAGGGGAGCCCCGGCCCGGTCACCGTGGGGATCGAAAACAGGTTCATTTCCTGGCCGATCTTTCGGTGGTCGCGCTCTTTGGCTCGCTCACGCATCTCGAGGTGCTCTTCGAGGTCGCCTTCGGAGGCGAACGCCGTCCCGTACACGCGCGTCAGTGTGTCGTTCTCTTCGTCGCCGCGCCAGTAGGCAGCCGACACTTCGAGTAGCGCCACAGCCCCGACCTCACCCGTCGATTCGACGTGTGGACCCCGGCACAGGTCCTGCCAGCCGTCTTGGACGTAAAAGGAGACGGTGTCGTCGTCGGCCTCCTCGGCGAGGATTTGGCGTTTGTACTCGTTGTCGGCGTATATTTCTTCGGCGTCCGCGTGACTGCGCTCGACCCGCTCGATGTCGTAGTCGTCCTCGATGATCGACTCCATCTCGGATTCGATGGCGTCGAGATCGCTCTCGTCGAGATCCACGTCGGTCACGTCGTAATAGAACCCCTCGTCGGTGGGCGGACCGATCGTGAGCGTCGCATCGGGAAACAACCGCTGGAGCGCCTGTGCGAACACGTGGGCCGCCGAATGGCGAAGCACGGTTAGGTACTCGTCTGACTGGTCGGTGACGATCTCGACGCGTGCGCCGTCGTGGACGGTTGCCTGACGCTCGACGAGTTCGCCGTCGATCTTCCCCGCGACGGTGTCGCGACCGAGCCCGGGGCCGATCTCGTAGGCGACGTCCTCGACTGTCGACCCGGCCGGTACGGTGAGTGTCGATCCGTCCGGGAGGACGACCGTCACGTCGGCCTGCGCATCGGTCTCGCTCATACCTCTCCGGAGCCGGACGAGCACAATAAGTGTGTTCGATCCGCCGGCGGCTGTCACCCGATCAGGCGGTCGTGTTCGATCTTCATACACCGGTCTTCGACGACGTCGAGACCGTCGGCCTCCGCCGCCGCGACGGCGTCGTCGTGGCGAATACCCAGCTGGAGCCACGCCGTCCCCGTGTCGCCGCGATCGGCGTGTCGCGCTCGCACGGCTTCGAGGATCGTCGGTACCTCCTCGCTTGGCCGGAAGACGTCCACGACGTCGACCTGTGTCTCGACAGCTGCAAGCTCATCGTACGCGGGCTCCCCGAGAACGGTATCGGCGAAGGGGTTGATCGGTATCACGCGGTAGCCGTGTCGTTGGAGGTACGCCGGAACGTCGTGAGCAGGCTTACCGGGCGTCGTCGAACAGCCGACGACTGCGATCGTCTCGGCGTCGAGCACGCGGCGAACGTCGGCGTCGTCGGAGAGCGGCATACTCTTTTTTCAGCTACCGAGCAGTATAACGATTGGTGGCTCACTCCAGCGTGGCGACGACTTCGTCGTCGTCCGCTGTGAGTCGGACCGTCGCGTCGAAGAGCGGAGCGAGCGTTCGAAGACTTTGATCGTCGTGTGCGGTCCGATCGACGGTGTATAAGCCGAGTCCGCCGGCGCGTTCGACTCGACGGGTGAAGACGTGGAGGAACCGAAACACCGTCTCGAGGTCGGTGTGCGCAAGCAACGTCGACACCGAGTGAAGGGCGACTCGTGAACGGTCGACGCCCTCGTGTTCGAGACCTTCGAGCGTCTCCGAGAGCGCAACACCGATCTGAGTCAGCTCTGCCGGGGACGCGACGTATCTTACTCGATCGGTGTCGCTGACACACGAACCACGCTCGCGCGTCACACAGTCGATGATCGAGAGCGACGACTCACCCGCGTTCGTACGGTCGGAGACCGCACCCTGAATCGCTCGGGCTTCTGTCGCAGCCGTCACGGCGACGCCGAACTCTCCTGACTCGATACCGGTCGCGAGCGCGTCGGTAACGAACCGCTCTGCCGCCGCAAGGCACGTCGAACTGACGAGGAGACTCGTGGCCGGGTCAACGGACGCATCGAGTTGGTCGGTGAGATCGTACATAGCGGTTGTGTGGAGGGTCGGCGAGACGGGCCCGGTTGCAAGCGATCTATCGGCCGGTTTGTGCCGGTATTTACTGTCCCGACAGATCATATATTTGTTGTGATGTCGCGAGTTGACCCATCTGTGAGACCTGGACCGACAAATCGCGGGAGTTAAAACCGTCACCCGGGTAGGATAAATTGAAGGGCGCTTAGCTCAGTCTGGATAGAGTGCTTGGCTTCGGACCAAGTTGTCGCGGGTTCAAATCCTGCAGCGCCCATCTTACCACATCACGCCTAGAAGTCAACAGACGGCGACGTGGTGTACTTAAATCCTCTTCCGATGTTGGAGTAGAGTCCATTATGCCACGTCATCTCCATCTCTTCCGTCGTGCGACGTACTAAAGGTGAAATTACCCAGGTTCATAATAAAGTTACTGACGATTTACCTTCTGGAGAACGATGTAGGCTCCCACGCGGTCAGCTCGTCACCTCTGCTGTCGCTTGTGTTCAATAGATTGTGTTCTCAATAGAATTATTGTAGAAGCGATCAGTCGGGGCCTACACGTCCAGGGTGTGAGTCAGGGAGACTAGACGACCCAAAGAGCCGCTCTCGTAACGTCTGCGGCTGGGTACCATCTAGAGTATTCCCCGATGGAACGTGCCCACGGGCCCGCAGTTCTGGAACGAGTTCCGCACACACCGCTCGAAAGGTACGAGGGACGACAGGGCTCATGATGACGAACCCGTCTGCACCGGCATCTCCCCATCGCTCGAACTCGTTAGCGACCGCCTCGGGGGTGCCAACGAATTCTGCGGTTGGATAGCGCGCGTATCGGATGGCCGCCTCACCAACGGTCCACTCACGGTCGTCGTCGATGAACGCCTGAAGCGCACCTCTGATCCCGTCTGCGTCGATTACCTCCAATGGAGCGTCGGTGCCGTACTGACTGTAATCGTGGTTGAGATGATTCGAGAGTCGCACGAGTCCCGTCTCGGGAGCGATCGTTTCGACTACCTCTCGATGGAACCGCTCCGCAGCGGCAGTCGTCGACGCGACGTACGGTGTCACCGCCGGGTACAGTCGGTACTGATCTCGGGAGCGACCGGTCGCACGCATCTGTTCTCGCACGTCACGGGCGTACGACTGAAACGCAGCGCGGGAGAGGTGAAACGAGAACAGCGCCTCGGCGTGACGAGCTGCGAACGCGCGGCCGCTTTCCGACTGACCGGCTTGAAACAGGGCGGGCGTTCGCTGTGGGGTCGGCGCACACATGTGTGGGCCGGGGACGTCGTACGCAGGCCCGTCGTGGTCGATGAACGATACCGCGTTCGGATCGGCGAACGCACCCGTTTCCGGGTCTCGCAGGACAGCACCCGCTTCCCACGAGTCCTCCCACAAGGCGTAGCACACTCGCATGAACTCGTCGGCTCGCTCATACCGCTCGTCGTGGGGGATGTACTCCCCGACGACATTCTCAAATTCGAGCTGGCCGGCAGACGTGACGACGTTCCATCCAAGACGGCCGTCAGTAAGATCGTCGATCGTCGAGAGCTTTTTTGCGAGCAGATATGGCGGGTACAGGGATGTCGAGGCCGTTGCCACCAATCCGATCCGTTCCGTGACCGCTGCCAACGCTGACAACAACGGTAACGGATCGTTTTCGGGGAGTTGCTCGCCGCGTCGAACGGTCGGAGCAATTCCTCCCTGGTAGTTGTTCGCGACGTTGTACGCGTCCGCAAAGAACATTCCCGTGAAACCGCCGTCCTCGAGCAGCTCTGCCAAGTTCGTCCAGAACGCTACGTCGGTATAGCCGTCGGGCTGGGTGTGGTCCGAAAGTTGCCACGCATCCTCGACCGTCGGAGAGTGACTGCAGTTGAGGTACGCAAAGAGATCGAACATGCGTAATCGAACGAGACGGAACCGATTATACCTCACGCTCTCTGTGAGAACCGGTCGTACACGCGTTTACGACCCGTCTATCACCATCTCGTGTCGACGAGACCGATCGTCGTCTCCGGACAACGCTGCCGGCGTGTTACCATTTTCGAGGTCGGTGACGCCGAGTCTGGCGCAACTGAACAGTGGCTACTACACACGTGGCGGGTGACCACGCAGGCGTCACCGCGTGGATCAACGGCTCGGCACACGCCCGGCGCTGCCTCCGGGCACTCGTCTGCGAGCGACTCGTTCGTCAGTGCTCATCTGCCCGTCTGGTCAGTCTCAGTTGTGCGGTTACGAGTGCAGGTCTAGACCACGGCTACCGCCGAAGTGGTCGGTCTCTCGCCGGACACAGTCTTCACACCCGCGTCGGTCGACGTGCCAACGGAATCGTAGCCGAGAGTCAGTCGTCGGCGGTAGAAGCCTCGGCTTGCCCCTGCCAGAGGTTCGCATACGTCTCTGCGCCAGCAACCAGTTCCTCGTGACTCCCTCGCTCGACGATCTGGCCCTGATCCATCACGACGATTTCGTCTGCGTTCTGAATCGTCGAAAGCCGGTGGGCGATGATGAACGCGGTACGGTCTTCGACCAGTCGCTCGAGACTTTCTTGAATTAGTTCTTCCGTTTCCGTGTCGACGTCCGAGGTAGCCTCATCGAAGACGATGATCTCGGGGTCATTGAGCAGTGCCCGGGCGATAGCGAGACGTTGACGCTGGCCGCCCGAGAGCTTGATACCTCGCTCACCAACTCGGGTGTCGTATCCGCTGGGGAGATCTGCGATGAACTCGTCGGCCGCGGCGGCCTCAGCCGCCCGCTCGACTCGGGCCCGGGCGCTCTCGTCGGAGCCTTCTAGCCACTCGGCCTCTAGCGTCTCGCGGTCGCCGTACGCGATATTCTCCGCGACAGTTCCCGAGAACAAGTACGGATTCTGCTCGACGATAGCGATGGCGTCACGTAACGACTGAAGATCGTACTCCCGGACGTCAGTTCCATCCACCTGGACTCCCCCATCGTTGACGTCGTGGAACCGAGGAATAAGTTTCAGTAGCGTTGATTTACCCGCCCCGGTCGCTCCGGCAAGCCCGATGGTCGTTCCCGGCGGAACATCGAGCGAGACGTCACGGAGCACAGGCTCGCGGTCCCCGTAGGCGAACGTAACGTCTTCGAAGGTGACCGCTCCGTCGATCGACTCGGGAGCGCGTGCTTGGTTGGGGCTGGTAATCGTTGGCTCGCGGCCGAGCAATCCGAACACGCGCTCGGCACTAGACTTCGCGAGTTGGTACTTGTTCGCCGACTTCCCGACCCGACGCATCGGCGAGTAAAGTCGCCGCAACAACAAAAAAAAGAGCGCGAACCCGCCGAGAGTTAGCGCCCCGGCCTCGCCAGGAACGCCGGTAATGATGTCAGTTCCACCGATGTAGAGAACGAGGACGAACACGACGCCCGTCAACAGCCGCAGGGTAGCGAAGAACCCACGTCGGATTCGCAGCGCCGCGACCTTCTCGTCGTGGTACGCCTCGCTCTGCTCTGCGACCCGACGCTGCTCGAAGCCGTGCCGGCCGAACGCCTTGATCACCGCAGCACCACCGAGGTTGTTCTCGAGTCGTGTGTTCAATCGAGCGACGGTCTCGCGAATCGACTTGTATCGGGGCTCGATCCAGGTGAGAAACTGACCGCTCGCCAGTCCGATGATCGGGACCGGTGCGAGCGCAACGAGCGCGAGCTTCGGCGAGTACGTCCACAAGATGATCGCAATCCCCCCGACCGTTGCGACCACGCGGATAAGCTGTCGGAACTCTGTGTTGAGGAACTGCTCGAGCCGATTGATGTCGCTGTTGAGGATCGACATCATTCCGCCGGTCTGATGATCGGCGAAGAAATCCATCGAAAGCCGCTGGAGATGGTCGTACGTGTCGTTTCGCAGATCACGTTGGACCTTCTGTGCAGTCGCTTGTAGCAAATACCGGGAGATAAATCGAGAGACAGACCGGAGTAAGTACGCGAGAACCGCGATGAGAACGAGCTGTTCGAGTAGCGCGAGGCGAGCCGCTTCGCCGGTTATCTCACCCTGGGGAAGTAAGCCCACGTCGGTCAACAGTCCTGCGTCGGCCGACCCGCGGATCGCGCGATCGATGGCTGCCGCGACGACGATCGGGGGGACCAGTCGAGCGAACCTGGTGAGAAACGCCGCAAGCACGCCGAGCGTGAGGGTCGGCCAGTAGCGTTTGGCGTAGCCGAGCAAACTCACCATCGGGTGGCCGTCGACGTTCTCGCGAACGTGCTCGAATCCGCCGTGGTCGTCTGTCACAGCGTACGATAGCGTTCTCGCGCACAAGTATGCGGTGACATAGCATCGGTATTGCTGACCGATGCGGGTCGGCACGTCACCGATCCTGGAACGGCTTGGTGTCAGACGCGCGACATCAGGTCGTTCGTCGAGACAGTGACACGGCGACTATAGCGGATAAATATCACAGACGTGCGTCGAGGACGCAGTTGTGTCGCTTCAGAATTAGAGACACGCGCAATCCGACTATGCCGCGAGCGCAGAATGGTGGAGGCATGCTTCGACGAACCCTGCTCGCGAGTGGCGTAGTGGTGACATCCTCCTCGCGGTAAACGGCGAGGCTTCCCGTACCGCAGGTGGGATATTTGCTGGTCTACGACACGACTTGTTCTCTCGTGTGAAACGTCCCGCTCTCGCGGTCGAACAAGTGTGTCGATGGCTGTGCCACACAGCCGGTACTCCTATCCTCACCGTGAGGACTCGGAGTTA
>Ga0209945_1000812_pt1 | contig 11322 bp, 19 predicted proteins | sample SalPonR2_A_D2_MG_FD_185703 | JGI IMG/M metagenome (GOLD analysis project Ga0209945, IMG submission 185703) | Salt pond soil microbial communities from South San Francisco under conditions of wetland restoration - Salt Pond MetaG R2_A_D2_MG... ...
TAACACGGATGACGTATCGACGTTCGCGGTTATCTGTTGCATTTCTCCAACTCCGTTTAGACTGTGTACCTATAGGGTTATAAGTCTATCGTTACGATAGCGGGCTTAGTAGCCCACTACCCACGGTGAACCGTTACACCTCGCTCTTCGCCGTGGGACTCTCCGGGTTAAATGACGGGTTGTAATACTGATTATCTTCGAGTCCCCGTTCTCGATTATCCACCCACTCACGCCCGCGTTCTGTAAGAGCGAACAAGTACCGACAGTTCGTATCTTCAGGGGCCTTACTATCTTTTGTGACCATCCCTTTCTCCCGTAGTTTCACGAGGACAGACGACGCTTTTCCGCGTCCTGTAAACCCGACCTCTTCGTTTATCTCCGTACTCGTCGTTGCCCCGATCTGGTCTATCGCTAAAAGAACGGCCTCCTCTTTCGTGTTCTCAGACGCCTCGGCAGGAATAGTGTCGAACCCGTCTTTCGAGTCTTCAGTATGGGTAATATCTATGCTAACTTCTTCGACCTCACTCGGATCGACGTTGTCGAGAAGTGCTCGAGCGATACTAAGTTCGCCGGTCGTCAGCGCGGTATCTTCTGTCATACAGCAGTTACTCTGTTATCCTGTAGACCTATAACTTTACTCGTCGTTTCGTATCGGCTCAGTATCTAAGCCCTGATATTCTTGAGCCACGAACTCGACGCAGACCTTCTCGCCGCGTTGATACCAGTCCTGTTCAACAGGGATACACGCAGAGCAGTTCCCACAGGACACCTGCGGATTCCGCATAGGTTCGCCTATGAAGTCGTCGGGATACTTCAGGTTGAAGTTCGACGCGGGTTCGAGACACCACGGACACGAGCCGATAGTGAAGACGGCGTCGTCGCTGATAGTGGGGAAGTCGAACGGATCCCGCGTGCGTGTGTCCCGGTCGGACGTTGATGGACTGTGAGAGCCGCCTGTGTCGTCGCTGTTCGGTTCAGTATCTTCGTCGGTGGCATCGGACTCGTCACCTCCCCACCCGCTTAGAGCCGACTGTGCGGCGTTGTCGTCGTCGGTCATATGGGAACGCCGGGATTCGAACCCGGAACCGCTCGGTTATGAGCCGAGTACTCTACCGTTGAGTTACGCTCCCGAAACGAAAAGCACCGTAGAACCGCTCTACAGGTGCATATCTATGGTCTTGCTGATGGTGTTTTTGTCACCCGGATCTGCCATATCCATCAGGACTTTCTTCGCGGCTTCCTTCTCGTCCATCCGCTGGGCCTGCTTGCCTATCTTCTCTGCCTCACGGTGTCCGATAGGGGTTATGATGTCCTGCTCGCGGTAACTGTTCCGGAGTTTCCCGAGCACGTCGACCAAGTTGGTAACGAACTGGTCTGCGTCCTGTGGGTCGAGGCCGGTCTGCTTTAGCACCATAACCTTCTCGGCCTCCTTCGGCAGGTAGTCGATTTGCTCGATCCAGAACCGAGTTTTGAAAGCGTCGTTAAGCGACTTGGTTCCGGGATAGTGCGGCGGATTCATAGTTCCGACGAACCGGAACTGCTCGTGAGGCTGGATGACCTCACCCGTCTGCCGAACCGATAGGTGGCGGCTGTCACGGTCTTCAGTAACGCCGTGGAGGGCCATCGTAGCCTCTGGCCCGGCGGCGTTAATCTCGTCAGCCACGAACACGTACCCGTTCTCAACGGCCTCGTACAGGAATCCGGGCTTGAACGCGAAGTTATCCTCGTCGCCCAAAGCGGCGATAGCCTCGGACATACTTAGCCCGTGACTTTCGGTAAGCGCGTTCGCCTGCTCGATGACCTCCTCGGCGTCTCCGCCCTCGTTCGGCTCGAACCCACCGACGAGATCCTCGTACAGGACACCTTCACCGAAGTCTAACCGGATCATCGGTCGGTTAGTCTGCGAGCAGATGTACTCGATGAGGAAGTCCTTACCGACGCCGGTTTCTCCCTGTAGTAGGGCGGCGTAATCAGGATCTCCCATAGCCCAGCCGACGTTCTCCACGTCGGTCTTGTTATCCCGCTGTTCTCGACGGATGTAGTCGTTGCCGACGTTAGGGACAAGCGGATGACCGACATCCTCCAGAACGGTCAAACCGTTCCAGTGAATAGCCCCACAGTCGACGCAGAACTCCTCATCCCGACCTTTGTCGTGAAGACGCCCGCCACACTCCCGGCAGGCATACTCTTCGTGAATCTCGCTCTCGTCTATAGTGCGAGCGGCGATATTCACAGTCTTCACTTCACCCGGCTCCATATCGATTTCCGTAACGTCTCCGGAGAACTTCTGAACACCGTCTCCGGTATCTGCTTCCTTACGGGCTTCCTCGACGGTCGGGTGAGGCTCAGCCATACCGACAACGTACTGCTCGTCCCACGTCTCCTTCTCGCGCTCTGCGTACTCACGCAGGTAGTTTCCAACAGTCTTCTCCGCAAGACCACACGTATCGCAGACGTGCTCCATAGCCTCGTCCCACGGAATCTTCTCGTCTTCTCCTTTCACTATACGGTCAGCGACCAGTTCGGCCAAAGCGTCACGGGCAGTTTGTGACATAGGTCATTTCACCCAGTTACTTCTATACGCCTATAGGGTTATAAGTCTATCGGATGAATCTGGAACTTCCTCGGCTCCTACCTCAACGACCGAAACCGTGGGGCGGCGTGACATCGTAGAAAACGGATGGGTGATATTCCAGATTTTGATTCGAGGATCCGGCGTCGAATCTCGTTCAGTAGTTCCCGTTGAAGAACGCCTGATGAGATTCGAGTTCCCGTCGACCGCGCCGAGTGATACTGTACGAGTTCGTTCGCCCGTCCACGCTCGACTTCTGAACCAGACCCATATCTACGAGGTTATCGAGATTCGGGTAGAGTCGACCGTGGTGGATCTTAGTCTGGTAGAACTGCTCGAGTTCTTCCTTCAGGTGGAGTCCGTGTGGTTCGTTCTCGTCGCTGTTCTTCAGCAGGAACATCAAATCCCGCTGGAACGCTGTTAGGTCGTGAAGGGGACTGCCCTTCTGAGTCTGTTGTGACATCGTATCTCCCACGCACTAACCGAAGTGCGTGTATAGCCCTATAGAAACACAGTCGTATAAACATATCGGGAATAGACGCAAATAGAACCCCGAGGAACCGGATCTTCGGGGCAAAACCCCCACCCCTGACGGGTGGAGAAGGCGGCTCCAGATTAGGGGTGATATATGCGGCGTTAGAGCGGCTCTACTGTACGGTCGAGACAACGTGAGACGGCGATCCGGTGTTATCGCCGTTCTTCGAGTGAAACCGTCTCGTTTCGCGCCTCGAGCCGACGTTCGACCCTCGCGTTACTACGTTCCATCAGGAAATCCAAGAACGGCATAGCACCAGCCCGCCGCTGACGCTCGGCTTGGCGTCGACACCGTTCAGCGAGATACCATTTGTGTTTTTCTTCGTCGGTTCTACTGCTCCAGTCGGGAGGGAAGTTGTAGTCGTGGCGTGGCATACCTGCTCACACCTACGAAACGCGCTCGGAAAAGAACCACCTGAATTATCCTTTTACTACACTATATCACGAAAGTACAGGAGCCGGGTTCAGAACCCGACTTCCTCGATGACCTCTTCCACGTCCGGGACAACGTCGCCCTTCCGGTCGGCTATCACGTCACGGATCGACAACTCGGCTTCGAGTAGGGCGTTGTACTCCGCCGCGAAGTCATCGATTTCGTCCAACTCGTCTTCGAAGACCGTAACGAGATCCTCGACCAACTTGTCTTCGTCGGCGTCGGCGTCTGCGTCTTCTATCTCTTCTTCGACCGTCTCGATAGCGGCCTCGACGCGAGCCTCCAACTCAGTCTCCGCTTTTTCTGCGACCATCTTCTGCCGCTGTTCGTCGCTGATGACCGGGATGGTCTGAACCTCTAACGTCGAGCCGGTGTCTTTGAACTTCTCGTCTATCTCTGCGAACAGCGTCCCGAGGGCCTCCATCGTCTCGGCGTGGCGAGCCGGAACGAAGTAGACCGCGCCCGCGCTCCGGATTTTGACGCCCTCCGTCCAGTGCTTGACCACACGCCCCATCAACTTCTGGAACTCCTTTCCGAGGTGAACCGTCTTGTAGTACTTCTTGGCCTCGTGAACCTTTGCGGCGTAGGTTTCCCAAACGCTCCACAGATCCGACTCGTCTCCGATGCTCGGCGTAGTAACGACACCGCCGTCGTCACGAACGTACCGAACGTGGCCGATAGTCGTGTTCCGCCAGTCGCCGTGAGTCGCCTCCTCGTTGTCGGCGGCCTCGTAGAGAACGTCCACGTCGATCTGGAACGTCTCGTTGTCGACCTTCTTGGTCGTGACACGCGCCTCGTGGGTCTTACCGTCGACCTTCGTGCTGATAGCGTCGTAGTCGTTGTCAACGTCGACCAGACGGTCACGAACGCGGTTGTACGCCCGCTTGTCCGTGGGCTGACGGAACTTCATAAAGTCCGGCAGACCCATATCGTCCATCCGCTCCATCAACCACTCGCGGGGAACCTCGAAGTCCCCGACCGTGTACGTCACGGCGTGGCCGAGTATCTCTGCTTCCTCCGGGTCGATGTCCGTAACGCCCGTGAGGTCTTGCGTTCCGATGCTAACGCCCGTATCGAGTTCGTGGTCGGTTATCGCCATTTCAGTTCGCCTCAAGTGCTACTATAACACCATAGGGTTATAAGTCTGTTGTTCTATCGCCCCTGATATTCAGTTATCACGGCTCCTACCGAGCCAGTCCTCGTCATCAGGAGCACGCCACAGATACACGCCACCCCAAATGAAGAAACTCGATACCGACGTGAGCGTAGTAAGCGGAAGACCGAGGCTGGCAAACGCGACCACAGTCGGAACGAAGAAGACCGCGTTCGGGAGGCTCGACTTCCTCGACCACACCGTATCGGTGTCGTAGAGGGCGTACAGTTTACTATACGTCCCGACGACTCCACCGACCGCTAAGGCGAAGTCCTGCCACGGGATCCCGAACAGTTCAAGCACATATGATGGTTCATATTCTACGCCCCTAAGTCGGTCGCCGTCGCAGACTTACTCGTCCCGTTCTACTACAACGACCTCGGCTCCGTTCATACGCGGGTCGGATTCGACCTCGACGTGGATCCGCTGAACGTGTATCTCGTCGGCGTCTTCGTAGTCCCGTTGCGTCCGTAGAGCCGCCGTGAGAGCGTCCGATATGTCTCCGGCTATATCACCGTGCCAGTCAAACTGAACCCACTCACGCCGCTCTCCCGGCCTCTCAACGTCTTCAGGATCCAAAGTGCGGTACGTCTCCTCGAATATCTCCTCGTCCACAGGATACCGCTCACCCTCGATACCGACCACGAGATAATCACCCGGCTTCCCGTGCTGGTCGTCGCCCTCGAGAGTGTCGACTTTGAACGGTTCGTCTATCTGAACCGCCTCGATGACGAGAGGGCGTTTCGCGTACTGTTCAAAATCGAGGTCGAGTCGGTCAGTAACGTCGATCCGGTCTTCGTCGTTCGCCATACTACAGACTAACAGCCCGATACGATAATACCTGCGAGTCCCTCAACGACCTCACAGTTCACCGTTCGCCCATACCCCCGAGCAGTTCTCTCTCTGCGGTGCAGAGAGAGAACTGCTCGATTTTACCCCTGTAGCGGTCAGGTTCAGATAAGGACGCCGTCGATTCCGCCCGCGCAGTCACTACAGATAGGTTCTCCCCGGTGAGTAGCGTCCCTGTTCATCGGCGTCTGGCAGTAATAGCATATCGTATGTGCCATACTAACACACAGAGGTCGTCGGCTAAGAAACCACCGCTGGATATATCACCCCTGCTAATGTAGAAATCGTCGGGAGGTCGAACGTCCCCGGCCTCCCCGTCGTATCTCCCAGCGACGTTCGCTTCGGCCAGTTCGCCTCGTCGGAAGGCCCCGCTTTTCACGGGGTCTTTCAGAACGCTACTCCCGCAGAAACTGGTCGTAGAGGTCGCCCGCGATCCAGCCCACACGCCAGTAGTGTTTCTCTTTCACGTACTCGGTTTCCCGAACGCTATGAACACCACAGTAGAACCCGTCTTCTACAGCGTGGATCTCTCGATAGGTTAGTTCGCCCAGAAAGGGCAACGTTACTACCGTCTCCTGTTCGCTTTCACCCATCGTTCTCGTCTCCACGGACTATGTCGACGGCTTCTTTCACCGACTCACCGAACATCCACACCAAAGCCGATACCAACATCAACCGTAGTTCTAACGTCGGGTCGTTGATACCGTACAGGAGTTCAACAGCCAGCCACGCCACCACGATAACAGCGGCGAGAACCGGCCTGATTTTGGTTCTTAGCGACATCCCTACCAGACACGACGCCGTACACCTCCAAAAAGAAACCGGCGTGAAACCGCTTACACGCCGTCTATCTGTATGCCCTATTCAACGACCCTGAACGAGTCGACTTTGATACACGCGCCGTCCTGTTCACCGCCATACGGGACGTACTCCTGTTCGAAGTCGACCTCGAACCCGCGACGGTGTCCGAGAAGTTCGACGCACTTGTTCAGCGTCTCGAACGCCTTAGACACGTCCACACGCTCGGCGTTGTGGATCCACATATCACCGTGGCGGGCGTCGGACTCGAGAAAGACACCATCGTCTATCTCGTCGGACTGTTCGAGAGTCGGTCGGATCGACTTTGTTAGCGTCTCAACGACGTACTGTACCTCGTCGCTTACTTCGGTGTTTCCGGTCATAGCAGTCATCCATCCCCGTCCCATCGGGGACACCTAACACAAACACCGGGGATATAATAAAAGTGGCGATAACAGGCGGTACAGACGCTCTATCCTCCGTCTTGTCCTCAGTAACCGAGCAAGAGGAAGAGGATAACCGAGGCTACGTAGTTCAGCGGTCAAAAGAAAAGCGGGTTCTGCGTCGGGACACACCGACGCCCGGCTAAAACATACCGCGTCTCTGGTCTTCATCCGAACTACGCACGACCACCTCCCGAATCCTGATAGGCAGTAGTAGAACGTGGCCCAACAGACCGGGGACAGATCCATATGCTGTACGGTGGCGCGGCGAGTAATCCGCTCCATACAGAAGCGTGGGACGCCCTCCCACATAACGATACTGCCCTCGTAGAATATCAGCCCTGTATATGCGAAAAGACCCCACGGGGTAGATTTGGGAAATCTGCTCATATTATCTCTACGGGGACGGATCGCGCTGACTGAACCTCAAAACAAGCGAAAACCCCCTCCCGGTGGGGGGTGGGGGTGGGGTGTTTCCTACAGCATACCGCTCTTGCGAGCGTCCTCGATTTCTTCTTCGTAGATGGCCTGAACTTCCTGTTTGGCCGCCCCAAGCCTCCTCGTCTGCGACTTCGTCACGGAGGTCGAGCATATCGTTCGGAACCATAGCCTGCTGGATCTCGTCACGGGCGTACTGGGCGGCTTTGTCCTCCATATCGAGCGGGTCTGGGAGGTCTTCTTCGGTGTCGGCTTCTGCGATAGCGTCACGGATGACGGCTTCAGCCGCAAGCGGGCCATCGATGTCTGCGCTGTCGAGTATCTGTGCCATATCTTCACCGCGCTGGTATTCGGCTGGGGTCATTAGGGTCATCGTCTCAAGTGTATCTATACGGCTATAGGGTTATAAACCTGTTGCTATATGATGGGTGATATAGCGTGTAGAAAGACGCCCTCTTGCGGTTCTAAGCGTATGTAGAAGAGGGCTATGTTAGGATAGACCGCTGATGAAGAAGGATATGCGGCTTACTACACGACCTTTGAAGTACGTAGAAAGACGGCGTCGACGGACTATCCTTCAGTCCACGTCTGCCAGCGAGCACCGCACTCGCACTTGTGCTTGTAGACCATCGAGTCGCTGTACTCGCGGGACGAGCAAGTCGACACGTCGGCGTCGGCTCCACACTCACAGGGATCTCCGGTGTTGAAGTGAAGACCACGCGGTGAGGCGTTGTTCATCGTCTCGAGTTGGGCGTCGGAAAACGCCATCAGTCGAGCACCTCCGTAGCGTCCCCGGAAGGAACGACCTCGTCCATAGCCGCAAGCCGGGACAGACACAGGAAACGGAGGTCGTCTTTGCCGTTCCGCTCTGCCCACTCCGCCGTGTCCAGAGTCTGCTGAACGCGATCCGCGAGTTCTTCTTCGGACAGTTCCTCGTACTCGGCCACGCGCTCCGCTTGGGTCAGTTCTCCCATTACAGTTAGACTATAGACCCATAGGGTAATAAGTCTGGTGGAATATGATGGGCGATATTCTATGAAGAAGGACGCCGTACAGCGATGAAGTAAGAATTAGCCGGTCTTACTACATCGTCCGTGAGCCGACGAAGAACGACGCCGTATGGCGATGAAGTAAGAATCTATGCTAACATAGACCTGCGAAGAAGAACGCACACACGACGTAGTATGACGCTCTAAGCACCGTCGACCCACGTAGTAAGACCGAAGAAGAACAACTATGATTCCTACTACACCGGATGTAGTAACGTCGCCGTCTTGCGTGTAGAAGGATCGCGGTGGGCCGAAGAAGAACGTCGAAGAAGAACGACCGGGCCTACAAATATGATGCTGGCCCCCGCCTGCCCCCAGCGGGACTATATTTTAGGGGTGTAGAAAGCCCCATCGACCTATGTAGTAAGATTCCTTCTGTGTGTTCAGCCTATGTAGTAAGCCGTGTTGTTCGGTGGGTGTTCCCCTATGCTCTTGTGGGTCAGAAAGCGTGTTTTTCTACTGGCGTTCTTCAGGTGATAGTACAGCACCTTTTATTACTTTTATATACCCTCTATCGTTCTTCTTCTACGTCTGTTATGCGGAACTCGGATCCTTCCCCGTAGTGTTCTTCCATTACTTCAGTCACCTCTTTTTCGAGGGCGAGTTTTTCTTCTGTGGTGAGCCGTCCTATGGCTTCTTCGGCGGCGATTTTATACATCAGGCTATCTCTGACTATTTCTACGCTGTCTTTGGGCGGGCCGTATCGCCAGTTGATGTAGTAGCGTCGGGCGAGCCACCCGACTGCGAAGGAGCCGAGGATCGTGGTAATAGTGTGGGTCAGGACGTTGAGCAGGGCCTGTTCCATCGTATCATATATTACCCCTGCTATTCGGAAAGCACTTCGGGGTATTCGTTGACGAGGGCTTCGGTGAGTTCGTCGGCTACGACTTCGTCGCCGGGAAGTATCACGTCGGTACTGTAGCGGGCGTGTACGGCGGCGAGATAGCGTCCATACTTCCCGGTGGAGTCTTTGAACGTCTCGAGGATGAACGGATACTCGGCGTCTGTGGCGTCCTGTACGCCGTTGACCCACTTGGCGACGAATCTGGTGTGCTCTTTGCCTTTCTTGTATTCCTCGCTGTCGTGGGAGACGCCGTATGTCTCGGCGGTGTCGACGTTATTCAGCCGGATCCGCATTTTCCGGTTGATTTTGAAGCCGAGGTCTACTTCGAAGTCCTGTGTGTCGCCGTCGATTATTTCTACGAGTCGTGCTGGGTATCGGTATAGGTGTTCGCTCATACTGGGTGTTCTTGGTCGCCGGTTAGTTGGTAAACGATACCGTTCAGTATAATACGTCGGGCTTCTCGTTCAGCGTCGTCTTTTGGATCTTCTCCACGTAGTGCTCTTGCTATCAGTCGGAGGTCGGCCTCTTCCATATAGAACTCGTGGTGTTTCTCTTCGTCGGGTTTCGGTGATAGCACCGCGTCGAGGTCGACATCCACGTCGAGTTCTATCAGGTCTTTGCTCATACTATGTCGCTTTCGAAGCGAACGGAGTTGCTCCATTTACTTCGACACTCCACCGAGCAGAACTTCACGTTAGCCCACGATACGGTCAGGCTATCGCTTGCTGGGTGAAAGTCGCCGCACTGGTCGCACTGCGCCTCTCTCGCGCTGTCTATGGTCGGTGTCATAGTGGATCTTCGAGTAGGTTCCCGGCCTCGTCTCGTTCGTGGTCGTCGTCTGGATCCACGAAGTAAAGCGAGTTGTCGGAGTGTTTCTTTCCGCAGTCTTTACACCGAACGACTGTCTTTGGGTCGTCTTTCATTTGAAGAGCGACGGTGAACTCGCCGCACTTCGTACAGTTCAGGTATAGGTCTTTCATCGTTTCCGTACTATCTTTTGGCCGCAGACCTCGCACTTCGCCGCGTTGATGACTGTTCGACTCGCGCCGTGGGAGTTCGTCTGCCTTTCTGCGTCTATGTGGAACCTTTCTGACCCACAGGAATCGCAAGAGAAAGGCGTGAAGTCCACGTTCAGACCTCCTCTTCTGCCGTGGGATCGAGCGACGGGTCGTACCACCCGTGCTCTGCTATCATATGGTCGTGGAAGTCGTCGGGGCGTTCCTCACACCCGTCGACTTGGCAGGCCGCCTGTTGACATTCAGGGCAAAGGGACTCGTCTAACGATACGTCTTCCGAGAGTGTTTCGCCGCACTCGTTACACGTCGCCTCGAAGTCCACGCCTTCGTCGGATCCGGCGGCCTGTACGCCTTTCGCCGTCTGACGCGCCTGTTCTACGTTCTGCTGTATGTCTTCGTACATTTCTGCGTGTTTACTTCGAGTAAAGTCGTCTCCGGTGTACTCCCCGTCGAGGCTATCCACGAGATTTAACGGTGACTCGTACTCAGCGTGAAAGTAGACGTACTGTTCGTCTTGGCTTTCTTCGTCTTCGCGCCACGGCGGAGGTACTATCTCGGTCTGCTGAACGTCGGTGTCTATTCGTACTAACTTTCCTGTGGGGCGTCGACCTACAGATTCCTCGATGGCGTCTTTGATTCCTTTCTTCTTCTCGTCGGTGAGCGTTGCGGGGTCGGAGTAAACTTCCCCTCCGTATCGAGTATCTAAGTGGACGCCGGGGAGTTCGACGGAGTCGGGTAGTTTGTCGGGGGTGATAACGAGTTCGTATGTGTGTCTTCGTATCTCCTCCTGAACGTTGACTACAGTTTCCATATCCGACGACTCTACGCCTTTCATCCTCCACCTATGGTCGGGTCTAACGACGGATTATACCAGCCGTGTTCCTCTATCATATGGTCGTAGAACTCGTCTTCTTCGACGCGCTCAAAGCACCCGTCGACCGAGCACTCTACGGAGTCGAGTTCTTCTTCGTCGGGTATCTCGAGGCCAGTCACGTACTCTTTCATAGCCCGTGCTTTGCCGGGGCCTACACCGTTGACCTCCACAAGTTCGTCTAAGTCGGCGTGGGCGAGGTCGACTTGGTTCCGGTGTCCGGCCTGTATGAGATCCGCTTTCGTCTTACTACCGACCATCGGAACGTCGGCAAGACTTCTCAAATACACCCGTGATATGGGATAGCCGTACTCGGATCCTC
>Ga0209945_1000823_pt1 | contig 11257 bp, 10 predicted proteins | sample SalPonR2_A_D2_MG_FD_185703 | JGI IMG/M metagenome (GOLD analysis project Ga0209945, IMG submission 185703) | Salt pond soil microbial communities from South San Francisco under conditions of wetland restoration - Salt Pond MetaG R2_A_D2_MG... ...
AGTTCACGGATACGAGCGGCTGGGCCGCGACAGAATAGTCCCTCTAGGCACCACTCGCCCTGATGAGAGTGACTCGTCGTCTCGATGACATCCTGAAACTCATGTTGGACGTCGTGAAGTTCTCCGATGACGAGGGTGTGTTCGTAGTCGAAGACGATCATAGCGACGACCTCACCCTCAATCTCTTCGAGTGTCTGATGGCGCTCGATATATTCTTGCATCGCCTCGCGAACTGCTCGGGACCGCGACTCCATATCTTCGGCTTCCCACGTCTCGTCAAACTCGTCGAGTAACTCCTGTGGAATATTGAGACTGGTGCGCATAGTCCGTATTGGCCTGGCGGCCCCTTAGTGGCCGTTATTACGGATTCTCCAATTCGTTCTTAACAACCCATACCAACCGTGGACTCCTCGCGTTCACTACTGTGTTACATAATAACGCCTTGTCTCTCTTGCTCGGGGCGGTCGTCCTCGGAGCCGTTCACGGGGTCGAGCCTGGCCACGGCTGGCCTGTCGCTGCGGCGTACGCACTCGACCAGACCAACAAGTGGCTCTACGGCTTCGCCTCCAGCCTGATCATCGGTGTCGGCCACCTCATCAGTAGTCTGGCGATGGTGGCAGTGTTCTTCTACGCGAAATCGTACTTCAGTCTCACGCAGATCAACGAACCTATCACCCTCGTTAGTGGGATTCAGATCGGCGGTCCTGTCAGTCTCGTCGCCGGGATACTCCTCATCCTGCTCGGCATCCGGGAATACGCGGGTCACTCTCATGGCGATGGTCATTCCCATGGCGGGGCAGGACACACAGACGAAGCGCACGGGCATGGCCACGAGACGGAACACAGCCACGACGACGGCCACGACTACGGTCACGTCCACGACCACGACCGCGAGACTGCTTCGACGGCGAGTTCAGGGGTATTCACCCGCGTGAAGAACCGTCTCATAGGTGGGGGGAATTCACATGATCACGGGGAACTCGATCAAGCAGCAGAGCACGGGCTCTTCGGGATTGCGTGGTTCGCATTCATTCTCGGCTTCGCTCACGAAGAAGAGTTCGAGATTATTGCGATGTGTGCCGGGTCCCAGTACTGTCTCGAACTGATGAGTGCCTATGCGATCACTGTCATTCTCGGGATCGTCGGCCTGACCATGCTTCTGGTCGCTGGCTACACCCAGTACGAGGAGAAAGTCGACCAGTACACGCCGTATCTCCCCCTCTTCTCGGCCGCGGTCCTCATCCTCATGGGGCTTGGGTTCATCACCGGGCTCTACTGACCCCACTCCTTCATCGGCAACTAACGAAGATGGGTTGTAGTTTGCACGGGGAGGACGGGTTCACGCAGGCGGGGTTGCCGAGTCAAACCAGGTTTAGTGGTCGTGGGTTTTAGACGTCTCGAGAAGACAGGGTAACTATGGATCTTCAGGTTACTGACCTGGACGATCTCGAACAGCGAGTCTGGAACGCGCTTGACCGAATTGGCGAACTACAAGCGGGTACACCAGTCCAGTCAGACGTGTTCTTCCCACAGCAGTTCATGCGCGACCACACCAAATTCGACTCGTTCGCTGCGTTCTGCAACCAGAGCCCATGGCCGCTCGACGATATCGGTGATGTTCAGAGCATCTCTCGCGAGCAACTGAACGAGTACGTCGATGCCACGACCGATTTCGAGACATGGGAAGGAATGAAGACCCAGGCCGCAGAGGAGAAGATAATCGATCACATAGTTTCCTGACTATCCCACACCGGGAACTACGTTCAAGAGGTGGTACAGCCCATAGCTGATGATGCCCGCACCCAGCATCGAACCGACCCACGAACCGATCGTGATACCGACTTTTCGAAGTGAGACGCCGTTCCCGTCCGACGAACTCGCGGCCAAACCGCTGCCGACGATACTCGCGATCATCACTTTGTTGAACGAAATTGGGATGCCGAGGACGATTGCGAGCTGTGCGATCAAAAAGGCGGGGATCAGGGCGGCAATCGACCGACGCGGTCCGAGCGATGCGTATTCGTTCGAGACGGCATGGACGAGTCGTGGTCCCCGAATCCACGCACCTAGAAGGATGCCGACACCGCCCAGTGCGAGCAAGTAAATTGATGGGAGCTGGAGATCAGTCTCGAATACCGCTTCTAGTGGGCCGGTCGCCAATCCGACCTGCGTGCCGCCACTCGTAAACACGACGATGAGCCCCAGTACAATAAGGAACTGATTAGTGCCAGCAGTCTCGTCACGTCGGAGAAGTGCATACGTCCCGGCGAGTGCGACGATACCACTGATTACGCTGACGGCAACCATCCCGAACGTGTAGGAGCCACCGATGACTGTCGGGAGGAATTGGGACGTAGTAGCGAGATACCGAGCGATGGAGCCCTGTGCTCCGCTTTGGGTCGGGATGATTGTGAGCTGGATATTTGCTAGTGTGTATCCGACTGCACCCCCGAGGAGAGGGATGCCTACGAGTTCTGGAATCGTGTCATTCCGGAGGCCACGTGCGAGTCCGTATGCGAGAACTCCCTCCACAATGGGGATTGCGAACCAGAATCCGAGGATGACAGCGTATTCGTGAACAGCGAACCCACCACCGAGGGCGATACCGGACCCAATCATGGCTCCCGTGACAGTGAACGCAGACGGAATCGGATATCCGTAGGTGTTCCCAATAGTGATGAGCGTCGCGGCGGTCAACAGTGCCGCGGCTGCTGCGAGCGGGGTAATGGCCACGCCAGTGACGAGATCTTTACCGATGGTTTCGGAGATACTGCCACCCTGGAGGATTGCTCCGAGTCCGGCGACGAGTCCGACGAGCAGGGCTGCTCGGAGGACCGAGAGTGCATTCGCTCCGACTGCTGGTGCAACGGGGGCCGAATTACTGTTCGCACCGACGGTGAACGACATGAATAGGGCCGCCACCAGTGCGATCGAGAGAACGAGGAGTACTGATGCCATGCAGTTACCGCCCCCGACGCAGTTTCTGGTACTGAGGTAACGAGAACCGTCGGTTACGACTATGTCTCTGCATCTGCCCGAAAACCGAGAGACGAGACGGTTGTATCCATCGAAATCAAGTATATCGGCTGGTAGTGTGCCAATATTCTCGATAAGTAATCCGGTTTATTGTCGGCAGATAAACCGGGGCTGGAAGGGCTTTGATCTTCTTTTCACCGAGCGTGGCATAACTCGTTCAGTGGTTTGGGAGTTGCTACAGAAGTATGGCAATCTCTCAATGAGTAATGACACGAGTGGAATTATAGGCGTATAGATTGGATATGAAGATATGCCACAGCCCCTCTTCGTTGTCGGTCACCAACAACCGGATACGGATACAATCTGTTCTGCACTCGCATATGCTCGGTTAAAACAAACACAGGGAGCGGATGTGGTTCCAGTTCGGGCCGGCGATCTGAATCCAGAAACCCAGTATGTTCTGAATTACTGGGATTGTGAGACTCCGGCCCTGTTAGAAGATGCCACTGGAGAACAGCTAATCCTCGTCGATCACAACGAGTATAGCCAGACGGTGTCCGGTGCTCGGGATGCGGATATCATCGAAATCGTAGACCACCATCGGATCGGTGACGTGACGACTAGCGAGCCCATCTTCTTCCGGAACGAACCCGTCGGTTCAACTGCGACAATACTCACAGACCTGTATGACGAGGCAGACGAACTGATTGACAGTGAAACCGCTGGCTTGCTGCTAAGTGGGCTCTTGAGTGATACTGTCGTTCTCCGATCGCCAACCACCACTGAGACGGATCGGACTGTGGCCGAACGACTGGCAGCGACAGCCAATGTGGATATCGAGACGTATGGCAAGGAACTCCTCCAACAGAAGAGCAAACTCGGCAAAAAAAACCCGCGAGAGATTGTTCTCGGGGATTTCAAGGAGTTTGAGTTCGAATCCCATCACGTTGGCATCGGACAGGTCGAAACCGTCACGCCGGAAACGGTGCTAGACCAGCGTGAGGCCGTACTCGCCGCGATGGACAATATCGTCGACCAGCGCGGGTTCGACGTCCTCCTGCTGCTTGTCACGAACCTTCTCGAAGGGGACTCGACCGCCATTGTGGCCGGTGAGTACACGGCGACCGTCGCGGAAGCTCTCGACACACCATTCACGGATAGGACAGCGTTCCTCCCGGGATTCATGTCCCGGAAGAAACAGGTTGTCCCACCGCTTGAAGACGCCTTCAAGTGATGTCCTGTAATAGAGCCCAAATGTGTTGGTGAGGGAATTATGACATTGTGGGAAGTGCATAGCAGCATCCCATCCACGAATCTGTCAGTCGTAACCGGGCGGAAGTCAATTAGAGTCGTCTCAGTCATCATGACGGAAAACGAGAGGAAAGACCTGCATAGCGATATGGCTGCGGGAAATGCAAATAGTAATAAATACCAATCAGTAACACTATTTTGTCGACGGACCACCCAATGTCAGAGGCACAGCGGATTCGCGTAGCTCCAGTTGTCCGTCGACGAAAGTGGTAAGTGTATCTGCTATCCACTTTCGTACCCGTGTTGCCGCTCATAATTCCTATACTCTCACAACAACAAGCCAGTGAAACTGCGATACGAGTAGTAAATGGTCCGATAGCTCGGAACGGCTGTGTTATACTGTCCTCACTGTCGCCACTGCGACCTCGTAAATAGAACCAGCACAGGGATGATTTCGAGTCGTCCTGCCCACATAAAAAACACCATCAAAAGCTTCGACACCCTCGGGAACGCGTTGAAATTGTTCATCGGCCCGACGATGCCGACACCCGGACCGACGTTACCCAGCGTCGCTGCGACGGCGCTCGTCGCCTCGAACGCCGTTAGCTCCGCACCCCGAACACCGATGATAGTGACGGCCATCGTCCCGAGGGCAAAGATGACCAGATAGAGAAGGGTAAACGCATAGATTCCACGAACCGCGTCCTCATCCACGACGACATCCCCCAATCGAATCGGCTTCACCGCTCGGGGATGCACACTGGTGAACAACTCACGTCTGAGCGTCTTCAGAATAACAATCCACCTGACGACTTTGATGCTGCCACCTGTACTCCCGGCCGAACCGCCGATAAACATTCCAAATAGCAAGACGAATTTCGCGTGTTGGCCCCAGAGATTGAAGTCGAGACTCGCGTATCCTGTCGTGGTCACGATGGACGCAATCTGGAAGGTCGCGTGCCGAAGCGACGGTTCCACGAGACGAACGAGCGAATCGAGACCGGGTGACGTATACAGCAAGCCTGCCAGGAGTGCCGAAAGAACACCGATAGCACCCAGATAGCCCTTCAGTTCAACATCTTCCCAGACGGTCCGGAAGTTGCGGTTCCAGAGATGCCAGAAGAGGGCGAAGTTCATTCCAGCGGCAATCATAAACGGGATGATGAACCACTGGACCACAGCGGAGAACGCTTCGATAGAGCGTGCTTCCGGCGAGAATCCACCGGTCGGCATCGTCGTGAAGCCGTGGGCCACAGCGTTGTAGAGTGTCATCTCCGGGGCCAATCCCAGGAGATGAAAGCCGAAGAGACCGAGAATCTCGATGACGGTGAGTCCGAGATAGAGCCCCCACAATGCTCGGGCCGTCTCTGCGATACGGGGTGTGAGTTTGTCTAACCCTGGACCGGGCGCTTCAGCGTCCATGAGTTGGGCACCACCGACGGAGAGTTCGGGCAAAATTGCGACCGCCAGCACGACGATTCCCATCCCGCCCAGCCACTGGGTTTCCTGCCGCCACATCATCAGCGCACGTGAGTGGTTCTCGAAGGAGATCGTTCCCATGACTGTCGATCCAGTCGTGGTAAATCCGCTCATCGTCTCGAACAGAGCGTTCACCGGATACCGAAGCGTCGATGTCGCTCCATACTCAGTCATCATACCCTCAAGTACGAACGGAATCGCGCCGACAACGCTGACGAAGAGCCACGTCAGCGCTACCATCAGGAACCCTTCCCGAACGCCGAGGGCACCCGAAGCATCCTCGTGTGCCGCTTCGAGTGCCCAGCCGATGGAGAACACAAGAACTAGACTCACCAAGAAGGGCGTAAACCCACGTCCGTAGTACAGTGCCAGAGTCAGCGGGAACATCATCGGCACCGAGAGCCACTTGATAATTCGTCCAGTGAGACTAACACTTGCTCGCCAGTCCGTGTATGCTGTAGAATTCATGAGGGAGTGCAATAGAGAGTGGGTTGGGAATTACAGCTGCTGGCGAACGGCTGGTACCAGCTTTTGATACCCGAGCTTATACATGCCAATGTAGAGGAGCAGTAACCCCATCCCCAGCTCCCAGAGTGCGAACGTGGAGACTCCTGCGGAAAGGTCAGCGAGGGCCGCCTGTTCAATGAGGGCGCCAGCAATCGTAAGGACTGGCGACAGTATGAGCGAAACTAGCAGTTCAGGAACGACGACAACCGACTCTGATGCGGTCATAGATATCCTTCAGTTACTCTGGCCGGTGTGTATCTTTTTCGGTCTAATGGAAAAAGCGTATAGCAGCACCTCACGATCGATATCACATGAGCAAGTCGAAACAAAGAGATTATCCGCGCCTTGCAAAACGTGGGTTCCTCCTCGGTCTGGGATTGTTCTTGGTGGGAGCTGGTGGAGCCGTCGGCGGAACGGCACTTTTCGGTGCACTTCCATCGTGGAGTAACACACTGTTTACCGATATGGAGCTACTCGGCATCGTTCTGGGGCTGTTTTCGCCCCTCATCTTCGGAATCGTCATGCCGCTCATCGAGTGACAACCACTAAGTGCCTGTCATCCGAAGTACCGAACGCGGCAAGTCGATACGCCGCCGACCGCGAGAGCGGTTCTGAGAGACAGAGTCAGGACATGCTCGTGTCCACTATCGCGTGTGAGTCCTGTCTCTCAGCCATCGTCCACCACTTTTCACCGACCCACTGCTGGACAGCAGCGACACTCACGGCCGGTGGATGATAGCGAGATCACAGTCGATCTCTCGGACACACTCGTGAGTCGGTGGCGAGAGCAGTCTAGATGCGGCGTGTCGGTCAGTACTGGCCCCCATGACTGCGAGGTCGTAGTTCCCAGCGTACCGCTCTAGAAACGCTTCGACGGACTCGTGTGCGACCCGTGTCTCGATGGGGTCTGCAAACGGCTCTGCGATCGTTTCGAGCGTAATCTCTGCACGTCGATGTTGGCTTCGGCTGGAGATACACATACAGAGACTGATGGCCCCACGAACGCTACAGAGCCGCTGTGCGAAATCGAGCATCGCGTTGGCGACCGGCCCAGCCGACCGAACCATGACCAGAATATCCTGCCAGTCGGTTGTCCCGCCGGCCGAGCGAAAGGCGATGACGTCGACCGACCCCGACAACAGACGCCTGACGAAGGGTGTCGGTTCGTTCTCGTCGGTTTCGTACGGAGCCACCACGAGGTCACAGTTCTCGTCGCTAGCTGTCTGGAGAACTGTGTCCCCGGGAGAGTCCGATTCCACCACGACGACAAACTCACAGGTCACGTCGACCACGTCCGTGATAGATGATTGCAGCTCTTCGAGCCTTGCCAGCGATTGTTCCGTGATGAGTTCCTCTGCGGACGCTTTCGATCCGTCTCCGCGATACGTTGGTTCATTTTCCGTGTCGATAGCGAGGCGCTCTTCGACCTGTTCTATCGTAGCTGGTTCGACAGTGTCCATCAACACGACCTTCCCTGCATCGTGAGCCGCGGCGATACGGCTGGCGAAGTGGGCCAACGCGGTCGGCTGTTCATCACGTATCGGGACCAGTATCTGGTCGTCACTGTTCGTCGACTGGAACAGATACCGGGCCCGTTCGCGATAGAGATGACGCCGCCAGATGACGAAGGCTCCCGCAATCAGGATACTCGCAACGGTGATACCTGCCACGTAGCGGAGTTGGGCTGAGCCAGTCACGAGGACGAGTAGTGCGGAGGAGTACGCAGTGGGCAGTTCGATCTCGAACACCCACGTCACCAGACTGGTGAGGAGGATACCGAGCGCGGCCGCCCCGGCATGAACCTGGAACTGGGTCGGCGGGACGGTGTACCAGAACTGGGCTGTCAGTTCCAATGCCACCCACCCACTGAGTGCACCCGCGGTCATCCCACCCACGAAACGTCGTGGGTCGGCGTACCGACTTCCGGGGTCAGCAAACAGTGTGTAGGTCCCCGATGCGAGCGGCGGATAGACGAGAAACGAGACGATGGGCGACATATTGGATAGCCACGTCACGAGAGCGATAAGGAGGGGGACGATGACGAGTACCGAAAGGTGAAGCAGATTCTGCGTGTTTTCGAGCCAGTGCCGGAGTGCTCGCAACCGTCGGCGCTTCCGCCGTCGCAGCTGTCGCTGGACTGTCCGCGCACTGTCCCACAGGGACTCGAGCATCTCTTGTATCTAATCCTTTGCCAGTATCCAGTCTATGTGTTTCGGCTCAAGCGTATTGTCGAAGCGAAAGCTTAGTCACGCCGCTTCCTGAACGCCTAGAAGATGACAGACAGCACTGCCGGCACAGAGACATCAGTCTCGGCGGAGTCGTCCGGTGACGTCGAGACGGAACTGTCACGAGACATGAGCCTGTTCGACATCACGTTCATCGGGGTGGGAGCGATGATCGGGGCAGGCGTGTTCGCCCTGACAGGTTTTGCCGCCGGACTGGCCGGCCCGGCACTGACCGTCGCCTTTCTCCTCAACGGGTTCGTTGCGCTGTTCACAGCCGTCTCGTACGCTGAACTGGGCGCAGCCTTCCCGGAGGCCGGTGGCGGCTATCTCTGGGTCAAAGAGGCACTGGTCGACCCGAACGGATTCTACGCAGGGTGGATGAGTTGGTTCGCCCACGCAGTGGCCTGTTCGCTGTACGCCGTCACCTTCGGCGTCTTCCTAACCGAGTTCATCGTGTATGGAACGGGGCTCACACATGAGTTCGCCCTCTTTGGCGTCCTCACACCAGGACTGTTGGAGAAAGTGCTGGCCGTTGGAATGATCGCGTTGTTCGCGTTCATCAACTACCGCGGCGCGGAGGAGACCGGGAAAGCCGGTGTGGTCGTGACTGGAATCAAAGTCAGCATCCTCGCTGTGTTCGTCGCTTTCGGGATTCTCGCGACGTTCAACACGCCACAGTGGCCCCAGAAGTTCGTCGGGAGCCCCGGCTTTGCACCCAACGGGGCTATCGGTATCATCGGCGCAATGGGCTTTACATACATCGCCTTCGAGGGGTACGAGATTATCGTCCAGTCCGGTGAGGAAGTCGTCAACCCGGGTGAAAACGTCCCCAAGGCAGTCTTCTACTCACTCGCCATCGTCGTCCCGATTTACATTCTCGTTGCCTTCGCCGCGCTTGGTGGTATTGAAGTAGTGCCAGAATTGGCCGAACGAGCGGGTGTCGCCGCCGATGCACCGACGTGGCGACTGCTTGGCAACCTCGGTGAACTCGGTATCATCGAGGCCGCTGGACAGTTCGTCCCATACGGCGTGCCACTGTTGCTGGTGGCTGGGCTAACCGCGACGATGAGCGCGCTGAACGCGACCGTCTACTCGTCCTCGCGAGTCTCGTTCGCCATGGGGCGGGACCGCGCACTCCCGAAGCCGTTTTCGAAGATTCACGAGGACAAACGGACTCCACATATCGCTATCTTCCTCTCAGCGATCCTCATCGCCGTGATGGCGGTCACACTACCTATCGAGGCCGTCGCAGCATCGGCTGACATCATGTTTATTCTGCTGTTCGTGCAGGTGAACTGGACGGTGATCAAGATGCGCAAGACCCACCCGGACTTGCCCCGGACCTACGAGGTGCCCTACATGCCGTGGCCGCCGCTTATCGGCATCGTCCTCCAGGTCCTGTTGACGCCGTTCTTGTTGTCGGCACTCGGTCTCGAAGTTGGTCTCGGTCCGGATTCGCACGGATTCATCGCGCTGGTCACGACGGTGCTGTGGATGGGACTTGGGCTTGCGGTCTACTACGGCTACTCCCAGCGAAAGGAGAAGGAAAAACTCGAAGCAGAGACACCGACTGTCGTCGCAGAGCAAGCCCCCGCACCTGAAGGAACGGCCCGGGACGAACGGCTACTCGTCCCCATCGCTAATCCAGAGAGTGTTGAACAGTTAATGCGGACGGCGTTCGACGTGGCGGCGGACCGCAATGCGGAGATCGAGGTGATGAGCGTCGTCACGGTTCCGCAGCAGACGCCGCTCTCAGAGGGACGGCAGTTCGTCTCCGAGGAACGAGCGGTGCTGGATTCCGCTTTGGAGTTCGCAGAGAGTGAATACCCTGATGTCCCGGTCAGTGGGACGATACGCATCGGCCACGAGGTCGCCCCTGCGATTCTAAACACGGTCGAGCAGAACGATGTCGACGTGGTGTTGATGGGGTGGCGTGGACAGGGCCGTAGACGGGATGTCGCCTTGGGGAGCAACGTCGACCAGGTGGTGACCCAAGCGGGGTGTGACGTGCTCGTCCAGCGTATCGGAGACCAGACAGCCGTCGACGACATACTGGTCCCGACAGCGGGCGGGCCGCACGCCGAATTCGCCGCAGAAGTTGCCAGAGCACTGGCGCGGGCCAACGACGCCCGAGTCGAGCTGTTGACTGTCACCGACCCCGGTGAGCCAGCGGATGCTAGCGAAGGTTTGCTCGAAATGACAGCCTCGATTCTCGAAGACGTCGAAACTACACGAACGCGTATCGAGAGCAACAATATCGTCGACACAATCGTCGAAGAATCGGGGACTGTCGACGTGACCGTCATCGGTGCCTCGCGCGAGAGTCTGCTCCAGCAGTTGGTCGTCGGGGCGATTCCCGAAGCCGTCGGCCGACGCGCACAGAGTACGGTTATCATGGCCAAACGTGACCTCGGAATCACGTCGTTCGTGACGCGGTGGCTCCGCGGGTCACGCCGATAGCTCCTCGATACGCTCGCTTCCCGCAGATTTATGCGGGTGTGCACAAGAGTTGCAGACGAGATGGACAGACGGCAGTTCGTCCAGACAGCCGGTGGTACAGCGACCGCTTTGAGCACGCTCGGTGTGTCCGGAACCGCAGCCGCACAGGAGGACAGCGGCGGTGAGGGCGACGGGGGCGGCGGAACCACAGTCCCGGACTACGGCGGGTGGTTCAGTGACGTCGACAACTTCAGCGACCCGACGAGTACCGTCGACGCAACAGGACAGGACTCGGCGACGGTCGAAGTCGGAGTCCAGGCAAACGGTGGTGCGTTTGGTTTCGGCCCACCAGCCGTCCACGTCGATACAGGCACGACTGT
>Ga0209945_1000826_pt1 | contig 11235 bp, 11 predicted proteins | sample SalPonR2_A_D2_MG_FD_185703 | JGI IMG/M metagenome (GOLD analysis project Ga0209945, IMG submission 185703) | Salt pond soil microbial communities from South San Francisco under conditions of wetland restoration - Salt Pond MetaG R2_A_D2_MG... ...
AACGAAGCAATGGAGCAGGGGTACGAACCGTACTTCCTCCACACATCATACGGGCAACGCACCGAAGACAAGGAGTACGAGTGCGCGAAAGCGCTTGCTGAGGAAGTTGATGCAGCGGACTTCCTTCACATCGAAACGGGACATCTCGCACAGATTGGGGCGTCGAGCCTGACGGACGAGGAGATGGACGTCGCTGATGCAGACTTGGAGAGTGACGAGATCCCGACGTCGTACGTCCCCTTCCGCAACGCGAATCTGCTGTCGATGGCGACGTCGTACGCGGAAGCGACCGAGTCGGAGGCGCTGTTCATTGGAGCACACTCGGAGGATTTCTCCGGGTATCCGGACTGCCGGCCAGCCTTCTTCGACGCGTTTCAGCAGGTGATCGACGTCGGGACGAAACCGGAGACAGAGATTGAGTTGAAGCCTCCGTTCGTTGAGTGGTCGAAGACGGAGATAGCGGAGCGCGGATTGGAGCTCGGTGTGCCGTACGAGATGACGTGGTCGTGTTACCGAGACGAGGAGCCAGCGTGTGGGACGTGCGATGCGTGTGCCTTCCGACTTGAGGCGTTCCGGAACGTTGGGTCGAGTGATCCGATTGCGTACGCTGAGCGGCCGGAGTTCTCGTAACTCGTCGATCGTTCGCATCCCACCTTCGTAGATCGAATTGACGCAACTCGAGCGTCAGTCGCTTAAACGCTCGATACCTCTGATAAAAGCGATTACGGCTCGGGGGAGGAACAAACCAGTTAGATCTGAAGACAGCAGCATTGACTGAGCCACTAGCCACGCGACACCCGGCTTAGTCGTTAGTTCGTCTACTGAGAGAAGGTCAAATTGGAAGCCACACTGGTACAAGTGCTCTGGGAAACAATCGCCCTACTGTACTGTTATACTGGTGTCCTATCGCGCAACTTGCCGCCCGAGGGTGAATATAAACAGGGCGATCAAGAACGCACCTGCGAATGATTCGAGGATGACAAGTGTGTTCGTGATAGCTCCCACTGGGGCGTAGTTATTGTATCCTAGCGGCGCAAACGTAACAATACTGAAATGTAATGTATCATAGACGTATGAGAGATAATTGATGTTGTCGCTCATAAGGACCCTCTGGAGGGTTTGTGTTTGACCGTTCACCTCGATACGGCCAAAATACAACAGAAAGAGCCAGGAGAGCACGACGATAGATGTGGAGATCTTAATCGGCTGTAACGGGCTCTCACCATATCGGGTCGTCCTATGGTGGAAGACTTCTCGGATGAATTCAGAGGCATCTTGGATAACATCCTTACTGTTGAGTTTTTCAGCAGTCCGTAGTGCATGCCGGTGGCGGCGTTTTGTCGCAGTCCGTTCTTGGAAATACAGGTTTGATGCCGAGTGATTATCACCCCAATCACTTGCGGCCTGCCGAGCGAGTATGTAAGTTTCCTCGTTATCCTTTAATTCCATATTGTAGTTGTAATTCGGTATCGAGGGGGGAGAGATACCACTACAAAGATCAGAGTGATCCGCTTCGAATCGGCTTGTATCGTCTACCTCGAACTGATGTAGCTGCCAGTTTTCACGCCCGAAGGTATTGCGATGTTCAGCAAACCGAAAGCCGTCGTAGTCAGTCTTGTGGAAGTAATACCGTGTGAGCGGTACATCCGTGGGAATCTGTACAGCCCCGAGAATTGCCCGTGTGAAGTCATAGTACAGCGGTTCGTCAGTTGGTTGTCCCAAGGCACCAGCATTAAGATTTGTGTGGGGCCATAATATGAGAGTCGCTGAGTTCGATTGAATACCAATGTCGATTGTTGATACCTCCGATTCAGAAATGAAAATTCGGTCGTCCGGGTCAGCGTCGGTAATATCTAGCCCTTCTTCGAAGGTACACTTGTGTATATATGCGTCATTACATACTTCTATCCGTTGGCATTGAACGGGTGCTTGGAATTGGGCGCGATTCAGCAGAATTCCCTCCATAAATATTGAATTGTTGAACTGAACGCGGCCGGTAAACGAACCACGGAGTCGGAACGATCCCTCAAATGTGTTCGAACGGATATGGAAAGTTGAATCCGAATCAACTCCCCAAATAGTTGCGTCATCTCGAAATCGATTACTATTTAAATTAAACTTGGAAGTGGTCTCAACTTGATCAACCCGGAAATCGTCGAAAAGACAGCCAGTAATTGTAATGTCATCGTTACACACGAGCGCTCCGATATTGAATCCATCAAGAAATTTCACGTTGTGTAGCCTGACTTCATCCCTGGTACCGAGTTCAATTTCATCGATAGAAAGGCCACGGAACTCCGCCCCCAAGACATGCTCAGACTCTGTAACTAGTGACCGGAACGCCTGCTCGGTAGTGACTTCAGCGTCCTCGTGCTGGTCGATCTGCGCGTGATATTGACACTTCTCAGATCCTTCTATAGTCGGCTGACTACATTCTTTAACACCGTTATACGCAGCATTAACTCCGAAGCGTTCTTCCCACGTGGCGGAATCGAACTTGTGGGAGCATTCGGTCATATTTGTGAAGATATTAGAAGAATAATAAAAATATTGAAACCAGCCAAAATAACGGTGTTACGACAAGGTGGGATGGCGCGTGTAGTATGTCAATTGAGTCGTTCGGAAATGCTGGGTCACGTGACCCGATTGCGTACGCTGAGTGACCTGAATTCTCGTAATATCTTCTTCAATAAACGAAGAGACCGCCGCTGTACCTTCTTGTGATTAGGAGTCGTTGCTGGTGTCGCCCGTAAACTCATTCTCTCCGTTGAGTCGTCCCGTGACGCCATTCATAGCATAGATGAGTGTTGCTGCGACGTCGAACGCCTCTGTTCGTGACAGTCCCGAGATTGGCTTGGTCACGAACTCTTCTCCGTCCATATTCACACCAGTGATCGGAGTTACCGTATAGTCCCCATCGCCCATTGCCGTCAAGGCGAACGAAGATTGTCTGATCGTCATCCCAGATCCACTCAACGTAGTACTCGTCATGGATCTCCTCACTCCACCCTGACGGGTAATAATCAAGATGCTCAGTTTCGCTTTCAGGCATGAGACGTGCCTTGATGTCGTCTACAGCAACAAATAAATCTGGTTGCGCGTCACTCCGTTGGGAGGTTCTACAGTATTAGCGTGATCCCAAATCGTGGCCTCCAACAGCTACAGACCGTTTTAGAACTCGTCCTGTAATTTGTCCATCTTACATTGGACACAGAGGTCATCGAAAAAGCAGGAGATGTTATCGTACGGGCAGTCGCGGTCCTCGACGTTGACTGATAGGCGACGCTTTTCGTTTTTCCAAATCGACTCCCAGACATCGATGTCCATGTCCGCTGAGCTGAAGACCACTTCTTGCTCTCGGTCGATGATTTTCGCGGTCGTGACCTCGTGTTGATGTTCTTTGACGAGCGTTATCGCCTCCGTATAGGATGAACACGGGATAACTCGTGTATCAGCATAGTCATCAAGGAGTTTCACTCTGATTCGACCGTCGTACTCCTCGGTTGGCTCTATGTGGTTTGTCATGACATGTGAGTTCTCAAACCCCACGCAAAAGCATTCGTGTCTGGGTGCTCGCCTGTTACCGGTCACATCAACCTTCTCTCGAAGGGTTCGACTGCTTTTGAGGAGGACAGCGTCAGAAGCCAATTGCTATCACGTGGAAGAGAGCGTTTGTATACGATGAGTGCTGGGAATGAATTGACTGAGTTCTACGATTGTCTGGCTGTCCTCTATCAATCACTCCCTCCCGAGGCGGATTCGGAGTGGCAGGAGGCAGTGAAGTCCGTTCTGTACGGTGGAGAGTTGTTGGCTGACGAGGCATCTTGCTACGGGGCTCAACAGAAAGACCGGAATCGGGGGAAGCGGGAGGAGTACGCGCAACGACATGGGAATGGTAATCGAGTAACGGAGTTTTCGGCGATTACGGTAGCAGAGCCACGTGAATCGGATCGCCGCTACGTACCCTCGGGTGCGAAACTTCCGGTTGCGCCGGAGTCGGGGGAAGTGCTTCCGGTGAAGGTGACGAGCGAAGGCGTTGACCAGGCGATTGCGCTATTGGCAGAGTTGCCGGCTGAACCGGCAGCTGATACCCCCTGTACTGGTGTGGATGTTTTACTTGATCCGGAGCGAATTCAGCGGGCGCGACGACACGCCGGAACAGGAACTGGTCGTGATGAGACGACGATACTGTTTGTGAGTGATACGCACCTCGGGTATGAGAATCGGGTGAAGACGGGCAGCGGGAAGACGGTATCGTGGGCCAGTGAGATTTCGAGTGTTAAGACGTTCAAGCACATCGCGCGGATTGCCGTGGGACGAGATGTTGACGCGGTCGTTCACACCGGAGATATTCTCGATCATGAAGTCGATCAAGCGACACTCGATGGCGCAGAGAGTTTCCTAGCGGGGCTATCCAACTTCGGAGTTCCGGTGTACTGTATTATCGGTTCGCATGATCATGATTCGGCGAATCCGAAGCATCCTGGGTCTGTTGACGGAGTTGCATGGCTCAAAACCCAAGTGATGGACGGCCGCCTCACAAAACTATCCACGAGTCCGACACCAGTCGCTGGTGGGCCGATTGATGCGTACGGAATCTCCGCTGGGAACGTAGGAATTGACGATGTTGGGAAGTTCTACTCACGGGAGTGGGAACCGTCTGAGATTGCGTTCGGTACCGCTTCACCAGGACCGAATATACTGTGTCTTCATGACGGGGTGACACCATACCGTTCCCGAAGCGATGCGGATGTTGACCTCGACGAGCTGCTTGCGAAGTCTCGTGTGTCGTTCGATTGCGTACTCGTTGGAGACGAGCATCGGCCGCGCGATGAGGAATTTTACGGCGGGTACACGTTTGAGTCGGATGACGGAACTCCGGTTCTATACACCGGGCCTTCAGCTCGCATTAGCTACGGGTACCGTGATCACGACGCTATTGTCACTGAACTCACGTTCAAAGAAGATCTTGTCGCACTGAAGCGGCACACACTATGACGCACTGAATTACGACAGACAACATCTGTTCGGTGGAACTCTACAAGTGGATTTTCCGGCTGTCTGAGAGAGAATAAGCGATCGCCGCTCTACTTATTGCGAAGCAAGATTTCCCTGCGGGGGTAATATATTTTCCACTAAGGCCTTGTTGGGGTCTTCTACAAGGGATATATTCTGATCCCCTGCGGTCAATTATCTACGCGGTCCGCACGTCAAGTAGATAGAGTGGTACCCAGACCATCACTGCTGTTGAGCCCAAGATAGTCATCAGCCCTGCCCAGAAGAACCAGACGATGAAATCTTGACCGAGTGGTTGAATGGAGGTGAACAACGGAATGAGACTGACGAGTGCACATAGAATACCGAGTGCCCAAGTCACGAATGCGAGGACGCCCGTTCCGTAGGAGAACCCGAGAGAGCCCACCCATTCTCGTCCTGCCTCGACTGTAGAACGGAGCCGCCGATTGGGGCGTCGACGACCATCTCCGGCCCATTGATAGAATGACCGTGTTTGATGCTCGATGGTGTCGTGTTCAGTTGCTAGCGCTGAGAGCTGATTAGCGACTGTGTCTGTAGTGTTTGCGGGACAGTCATCCTGAATCCTATTAAATACGGTCTGCGGTTCGTGCTCTACTTCAGGATTATCATACAAATATCTGATAACTTCTCGTTTTGTCCCTTGATTTGGACCGTCGTAGGCGTCTAGAAGCTCTTGTTTTGATCTCATCAAGAATCACCAGACTGCGAGGGGTCATGATGGCAATCACAGGCACAATTTCGGGCCGTGATTGCTGTCACAACGTGTTTTTTGTATGAACTATCTTCTATTTATATGTTTCTGTGAGCTGTGGAACGAATTGTCGATGCGTAGATCCAACCCCAAGCGCTGTACAAATTGTACTGATCCGGAACCACACGATCCACTAGCTGACCGAGGCATGGTTGAGCCACGAATGATCCTTGGAGGAATGGTTGTCCTCATCGTAGTTGGACCCTTGACTGCCGCAGCTATTGATATTCAGGCAGCGCTGGCATCAACGCCAACGATTTCCCCCGTCGTAGCGACACTCCTTGCGCTACTAATTGTATTCGCGCTTCTTGCTGCAGCTGTGGAGGGTGAATAATGCGGGCAATCACGTTACCGATCAGTAAAGAGCATGCCATAGATCTGCTCCTCGTCGCAGGTATCGTAGGGGTACTCACTACAGTCCACGTACTCGTCCCATCGTCTCTCCAAGACCAACTGGCACTTCGGCCGGCTGACCCGCAATGGTACACGCTACTGACGGCTGCGTACACACATGCCAGTTTCGACCACCTCCAAGCAAATCTCATAGGATACCTCTTGGCAGTGTGTTATGTGTACTGGCTGTGTCTGTATCTTGAGCTCCGCGAGTGGTTTTGGCAGACAACACTTGGGCTCCTAGTTATCACGCCGCTCGTTGTCAATAGCGCCAACGTGCTACTGTACGGTACATATCTCCCGGAGATCAGCGGTGTTACCCGTGGGTTTTCCGGTGTGGTCGCCGCGTTCGTCGGATTCTTACTTATTAGCTTTACAGCCGCGATTCGAGAAGCACATACGGCGCAGCTTGCACAGGCAATCGGTGTCGGACTCATCTTGCTACTGCTGTTGCTTATCGATACCGTGTATGCGAGGACACTCCGTCCAATTGTTGCTGGCTTGGTGATCTTCGGAATTTGTGTCCAAGCTGCTTCTGTGCTCTATCAGCGTGACTGGGATACATTGGTTCAGACACGTTCACGCGAGCAACTCCTGTTTCAAATTGCCGGGGGCGGTCTTATTGTGCTGGTGCTGGCTATCTTGACGCTTCAGATGTTCCCTGCAGAGCTCGTAGTCGACAATTCATTTGTGAATATCTTCGCTCACGGGATTGGATTTATAATCGGCATTGCGGTTTCGGCCGTAGTTTTGTCGTATAACAGGAAGCTAGGCTCTGCTGAAATCCTTAAGATCTGATAGGGTCGGTGTGCGAGATACAGAGGATGTTGTCAGCGACTCAATTCGGGGTTTTTTGACCTCACGGATAGCACAACGGTCTATGACTGACGATATCTCACTTGATGGTCGGACACTTGTTGGCGTTGCAAACACCGATACTGGGGAAGTGAGCGGAGATACTCGCTTCGAGTTTGAACAGGAGGACGAACGAATTTACGCCCACTATGCAGGTGGAAGTATCGTCGATGGCCATCTCGTCGGAACGTTTGATGGAAATGAATGGGATATCAGGTATTCGCAGATCAACACGGAAAATGAAACTGCGAGTGGCCACTCCGTGGGCATCGTTGAACTGCTTGAGGACGGTCGCGTGCGTATCGAAGACGAGTGGGAATGGGAGTCACAGGATGGGAGTGGTGAGTCAGTCCTCGAAGAGATCGTCTAAAACAAACTCTGCTCTGCCCAATACGCGCTCTGTATGTAGCACGGCCTCGACGAATTATCAGTGACCAAGGATTTCAACAAAGCCGATAATGTTTAACCGGCTTGACGTGGGCTGACTGTGAGATCCACATTAAACCAGGATCAGACGGTCACAGCTGTCGCTAAGACGGTGAACGTCGGTCCTGTTGTCGCTCGTATTCTGCGAGCTGTTCGATTCGGTCATCTGTCGGCGGATGCGTCCGGAACAGCCAGCGTTCGAACCGATACAGGCGTTTTCGAAGCCACCAGTACGATGGCTCTCTGTTCCCGTCCGGACCGAGCATCACTTTCTCCAACTCTTCCGGTTCGAGCGGGAGGATCGAGAGCGACGAAATCCCCGACACCTCGCGTAAGTCCCGATTCGGCGTATCTGAAATGCTTCGGTCGAGTTTCGTGAGCGCAGTCGCAAGCACCGCAGGTGAGCCAGTCACCGCAACGGCGGCTCGATCTGCGGCTTGTTCTCGCGCTCGGGAGAGTCGGGCAGTCATCGCTTTCCCCGTTCCCCAGATCAGCGTCGAGACGAACCCAAGTGGGACGATGAGGATCGCAGCTCCACCCGGATTTTCGATGTCGGCAAGTCGCGTCCCGAGTCCGCGAGCGAGGATCACGGGGAGTGACACGGCCGTCATCACCATCGCATCCCGATTTTTCACGTGCGCGAGTTCGTGAGCGACGACCGCTTCAAGTTCGGCACGTCCGTCGATCGTGTCGAGCGTCCCGCGGGAGAGGACGAGATGGACGTTTTCCGGACGGAATCCGACAGCCAATGCTTCTGGTGTTTGTCGGTCGGAAAGTGCGATTGTCGGAACGGGGACGTCGAGTTGTGCTGCGACGCGGGTCACCAACTCGTACAGTTCGGGCTCGGCTTCCTCGTCGATGCTGTCGGCGTCAGCGAGCCGTTCGATCGTGTCGACCTGTTTGTATTCGAGGTAGCCGATCGTCACCACGGTCAACGCCGTGAGTCCTCCGGCGATCGATGACGCTTCTGAGATATCAAGAAACGAAAGTACACCGTAGAGAACAGCCCAAATCCCACAGAGAAACGCGATCGTGACAGCCACCATACCAAGAATTGTAACGGTCATCTGAACGGGAAGCGACCACCGTCGAGAGGGCATGGGTTTCCGATGGTTTGAGACACAGTAGTAAGTTCGGTTTGCTATGATTGTCTTCCCAACAGTCGGCTCTGTTGAAATCCTCAGAATGTGATATTTTTGACCCAGTCGCGGTCAGTACAGTAACTACGATTACCAGTTCCTGTTTTTGACGCGCGCTACCCTCTGTTCACATACCGATCGTGTAGTGAATCCTTATCGTATGTGTAATTCTTCGCATCCCACTCGTATCCGAATTCCCCCTCGATCACACGAATACAGAGATCACTCGATAACCGGGAATCAACGTACCACTCGCTGTTGTACCATGATTTCAGCAGCGAATTCAGCAGTGTAATTGTACATAGCGCGGCGTGGTTGTGTACCTCAAACCCAGATTCGGTATTATAGAATAGATTGTGCGAAGCGTCGTTTCGAGAGTGGCGGATGAATTGTGCGAGCTTCAATTCTGACTCGTTCAGTTCGTTCTGCTTGTACGCCTCTCTTATGGCCGGTGACAAGTCCACCCCTTCATCGTTGATCCGCTCACCGAGGACGTGTCCGAGGAACGAGCATGTCCGGATTATCGCAGCGATGTCATGATTCTGTTTTAACAACAAATCAGTCTCACTCAACTCGATGAGCAGGAATACAGCGTGCTGTTGTGAATCGTCCAAATAGCTGACTAGGGTCGTCGATAGAAGCGCCACGGGATTCCGCCGGCCACGGTGTTTCAGTTGATATCCGAGATATTGCTTCTGTTCTTCCTCATATTGCGGGAGACGGCGTTCTCCGCGAGGTACATGGTAATCTTCGCTCACGTCAATCTCATCTGAGTCTGTCGTATATACCCAGTGTAGGAGCTCCAAGCACCGGGTGATTGTCCGGTCTCGGAGTTCGGCGATCAGGCCCGGAGGGATACCGCTCATACACGGTTCATCGGCTCTGTGCCGCGTAAGAGTACTGGTAGAGACTCTTACATCGTTTGTTTCCATTATTACTAACGCGACGGCCAGTCAGTAACGAATAGGAACAGAAGGCTTTGTTGAAATGCTTAATATTTGATAGTTTCGCTCTCTCAATCGCTCAGTACAGTTACGAAGATGTATCGTTATGAGATCTTTGTTGATTGGATAGCCATGAAATCTCGGCAGAATATGCTTCTACGGCTTCAGAAGCCACTTGTATTGCTGTATTCTTCTGGTTTCCGTCTTCCAATTGCTTGCTGACCCAATCCACGTCCAAATTAGAGAGGACCCTAGAGACTTCTCTCCCAGAGGTTTGTTTGTCAACCGAGATCGCAGCACCAATAGCACCGCTAGCCAATTCCATACCTTTATATTCTGAAGATTTTCCCACTTTTTGCCATTTTGCAATATCTTCGGCAGTTTCTTCGGGGTCCAAATCATCAACTGAGAAGTCGCCATCACCATCTTGATTAAGTTGATTATATATTTCAATACCCCCAAAAACAACAAGTCCTAGTACACCTGTGACTTGGCCACGCTTGATGCCAATTGTGGCACCAGTAGCAGCCCTGTCAGCTACTTTTGAGATATCAATTTGATCTCGAATCCCATCTATATTCGATAATTGGTCCATTAGCGCACTTCTAGCTGAATCCACATCACCATCTTCAAAAGTAGACCCGGTAGTCTCCTCTTCAATTCCTGCTTGATCGGCTATATACGCTACTGCATCAGACAACTCTGAAGAAAAAGATGAAGTGAGAGAAATAGTTGTTTCAACAGAACGTTGTGTAGTCGTTAGGTTCATAGTGTTAAGTAATATACCATCATTAAATTCTATATTCACAAGATCTACATGTTTGAGCGATATTTGTTTCCGCTCATTTTTTGTACTGTAGAAGAATATTGTGCGGTGATCAGTTACCACCACTACCGCTGGGACAAGTGACTCTCCCCAAATTACAGTATGTTCGTCACTATGCTGATCCTCCTCTTCTGGCATGGTAACATCTGTACTGTCACGGAAAAGATAGTGTAGGGATTCGTCGGACTGTAAGTTAGAGTGAAATGGACCTGGTATCTTTGCATTCCCCAACAATCTATCAAAAAGACCAGGAGATTTTGACTCTTTTAGCCGCGATGGAGTAACAGAATCTCCCATTGCATTTTGGACGATTTTTGATAGCGTGTGTTTTTCCACCATAGCGGCTACAACAGGGGCATGTTCATTATCAGTTTCGCAAAATAGTCTCCTGATTGTGGAGGGATTTCCGACGGTCAATACGCAACTCTCATCGACCGGCTGTTTCAGGCGAGAATCTATTTGAAGAATAGGAGTTCAACAAAGCCGCTTCAGACTACTCGTAGTAACTGACGCGTTCGACAACTTCCGCAAAGGCGACATTCTCGCGTACATCGGTAATCTCGATCGTCACACGCTCGGTCTGTTTCGTGTCGGGAACAATAACAACGAATCCACGCTCAACACGCGTGATACCATCGCCTTGGTCGCCAATGTCTTCGATTTCGACGGTGCGTTGTTCGCCCTTCTCGACAGGAGGCGTCTGTGGCGCGTGCTCCGGCTCTGGGGTAGCGTCAGTGCTGGTTGTCTCGTTGGTCGCAGGTGCTGGCAGCACAGCCACGCGGTACGTCTCGTCCGCCTGTAGCCCCCCAAGACGGACCTCTTGCTCCGGCACCTCAACTACATATGACCCATCGCGCTCTTCGA
>Ga0209945_1000828_pt1 | contig 11224 bp, 13 predicted proteins | sample SalPonR2_A_D2_MG_FD_185703 | JGI IMG/M metagenome (GOLD analysis project Ga0209945, IMG submission 185703) | Salt pond soil microbial communities from South San Francisco under conditions of wetland restoration - Salt Pond MetaG R2_A_D2_MG... ...
TGTCGCGTGACAACGCAGCGTTCAGAGGGCTGTAGTAAATAGCCGTCGTATGGGCAGTTCAACCGCAGATGGCTCGCTACCGTGGTTCGTGAAAGTGATTATCGGTGTCGCAATGCTGGTGGCGCTTTTCATCATCGGCGTCGATCTGCTAACGTTCGCTGCGGCCTGGTAACCGCGGCTGTCGTCGCCGGAGAACTGCCGACCTGACAGCGGAATTGCCAGGCGACAGAGACAGCATTAAGTAACAGAATCCGGTTACTTTAGGTAGGTCAGCGCCAGAGTTGACCCGGTGAGTCGAGGATGAATCCACGGCAGAACGACGCCCACCAGTCCGGCTCGGACGCGCTTGTGACGCCCGGCTGGCTCGAAGAACGGCTCGAAACTGTCGCAGCCGACGACCCCGAGCTCCGCCTGATCGAAGTCGATCTCAACACCGAATTCTACGAGCAAGGACACATTCCCGGGGCCGTCGGTATCGACTGGCGGCGCCAGCTACAACACGCGACCCGAAGGGATTTGCCATCGAAGGAAGCGTTCGCGGACCTCCTCGGTACCCATGGGATAACGGAAGATTCGGAGATCGTGCTGTACGGGGACAACTCCAACTGGTTCGCCGCACACCTCTACTGGATGCTCACCTACTACGGACACGACGATGTGTCTCTCCTCGACGGTGGGCGGAGACACTGGATCGAATCGGAGCGCCCGACGACGACCGAGGTGCCGTCGTACACGCCGCGCTCGTATCGTCCGGGCGGGCCTTTCGAAGGCGTGAGAGCGTATCAACACGACGTCGAGCGCGCCCTCTCCAAGCCGACTGAACTCGTCGACGTCCGGCTGCCCGGCGAGTACGAGGGCGCGCTCATCACGCCGCCGGGGATGAACGAATCCGCACAGCGAGGCGGCCACGTTCCCGGCGCCAAGAATATCGTCTGGTCGGAGAATCTCCAGTCCGACGGGCGGTTCAAATCGCCCGAGACACTCGCGGAGCTCTACCGTACTCGGGGGGCTGGGAGAGACAGCGACGTCATCGTCTACTGCCGGATCGGTGAGCGGTCGTCGTTGACCTGGTTCGTGTTGTCCGAACTTCTCGGGCACCCCTCCGTGCGGAACTACGACGGCGCGTGGATCGAGTGGGGCAACCTCATCGGCGCCCCTATCGTTACGGGTCCCGAGCCTGGCGAGTAGTCCCCGCCGCCGACAGGCCGCGACGACGGGCTTGTCACAGGCCAACCGGACGACTAAGTCACGAAGGGCGTGACCCTGTGGTATGATTTCGATGCCTGTTTCGCGGTTACCCCTCGTCGGGCTGCTCGCGATCCCGTTCGTGGCCGCGTTCGTCGTCGCCCTCGAACCAGTTGCCTTCCTGGCGGTGATCAATACGGTCCTCATCGTCGTCGCCGTCCGTCTCATGTTCGGGTCAGACGACCTCGATACGCTCGAGCGCGGGTGGTCTCGGATCCGATGATGGCCGGCGCCCACGGTACGGGGGCAATGACCGGTGATGTCGGTCTCGCTATCTTCGCTGTCGTCGGACTGCTCGGTGGCGCACACTGTTTGGGGATGTGTGGGCCACTCGTCACACTGTACGCCGACCAGTTGGGAGACGACGGACCGGTCAAATGGGCCGAAATCCGCCAGCATCTGCTGTTCAACCTCGGGCGAACGGTGAGTTACGCGTCGATAGGGGGGCTCATGGGACTGCTCGGGACAGTCGTCTACGATACGGCGGCAGTCGTCGCACTGGCCGATACCCTCCGTGCAACCGCCGGAATCGCCGTTGGGGGGTTCATCATCGTGACCGGGGGGATATATCTACGCACCGGAACGGCGGCCGGCACGGTGGGCCGAGTCGGGTCTGGGTCGCTGTTCTGGCGTCTCAGCACACGGCTACATCAGCACGTCGACCAGTGGGTCGGCGGTCCGCGTATCGTCGCGCTGGGTGCGGTTCACGGGATTCTCCCGTGTCCCTTGCTCTATCCGGCGTTTCTGTACGCCTTCGCCGTCGGCTCGCCGGCCTACGGTGCGCTGGCACTGTCGGTGCTCGGGCTCGGAACCGTCCCTGCGGTGTTCGGGTACGGCGTCGCGTTCAACTCGGTTACGCCACGGTTCCAGTCCAGACTCCACCGGACACTCGGTGCCGCGTTCCTGGTTTTGGGGTACCTGCCGTTGTCGCACGGGCTGATGGTCCTCGGTATCGACCTTCCCCACCCGTCAATTCCGATATACCAACCCCTGGGGTGATTGGGTGGGCGACTGCACGCTCTGTGGGCTGTCGACACCGGAGCCGCCACACGCTGGCCCGGACATCGACGGCGAGTACTGCTGTCGGGGCTGTCTCACCGTCGCCCGGACCCTCGACGAACAGCCCGAGGAGGCTGCCGTTGACGAGCACCTCGACACCGGCCCGGCGACCGCGGACGTCGAGGGGGCCGAGACGTACCTCGACGTCTCCGGGATGCACTGTGCGACCTGCGAGCAGTTCCTGGAGACGACAGCGACCGACGTAGCCGGCGTCCGCGCCGCCGAAGCGAGCTACACCTCGGGGATGATGCAGGTAGTCTACGACCCGGAGCAGACTGAGTCGGCGGCCGTGGCCGAGGGCGTCTCGACGTACGGCTACGACGCCCGGGAGCGAACAGACACCATCGAGGACGACGACCAACAGGCCGTGGGTCGGTTGCTCGTCGGCGGGTTTTTCGGGATGATGACGATGATGTGGTACGTTCTGTTTCTCTATCCGGTGTATCTGGGTGTCGGGCCGGCCGGCGGACTCGTCGACCTCTCGGGACCGGCCGGGGGGTATCTGTTCGCGAACGTCTGGGTCATGGCGACCGTCGTGCTGGGATACACCGGCTATCCCCTGCTCCGTGGGGCAGTGGTAAGTCTCCGAGTCGGCCACCCGAACATGGACTTGCTGGTCGCCGTCGCGGCGACGACGGCCTACGTCTACAGCACCATCGCGATGGCGCTTGGCCAGGTTGACGTCTATTTCGACATCGCGATCGTGGTCGTCCTCGCTGTGACCGTCGGAGATTATTACCAGGAGCGCGTGCGCCGACGGGCGACTGGCCACGTCGCGGCTATCACCGACGAACGGAGCGAAACGGCGCGGCGTCGCACCCCAGCGGGGACGGAGGCAATCCAGCGCTCCGAGATTGAGGGCCGCGATGAGCTGGTGGTTCGGGAGGGCGAACGCGTCCCCGTCGACGGGCGTATCGTCGACGGAACGGGCGCGGTCGACGAGGCGCTGGTCACCGGGGAGTCGCTTCCGGTCTCGAAAGGCCCGGGTGACGAGGTTATCGGTGGGGGTACCCTCGTAGACGGCGGGCTGGTGGTCCGTGCGGACGAGGAGCCGACGAGCACCGCCGACCGACTGGTCGAGACGCTCTGGGACGTCCAGAGCGGGATCGCCGGCCCGCAACGACTCGTCGACCGTATCGCAGCGGTGTTCGTCCCGCTGGTGTTCGTCCTCGCAGTCCTGACCACCGCCGGCCATCTGGTGTCGGGGTCGGGTACCACTCCGGCACTGTTGACCGGACTGACGGTTCTCGTCGTGTCCTGTCCGTGTGCGCTCGGATTGGCGACGCCGATGGCGGTGGCTGCCGGCATCCGCGACGCCCTCGGCGACGGGATCGTAATCACCGACAAGGGGGTCCTCGAGACGGCCACGGAGATAGAGACGGTCGCGTTCGACAAGACCGGGACGCTGACTACCGGCGAAATGACTGTTCGGGACGTCGTCGGGGACGACGCGACGCTCGCGTACGCCGCGGCGGTCGAACAGTTTGCCACCCACCCGGTCGCCGAAGCCATCGTCGAGGCCGGCGACCCCCCGGGCGACCCGGTCACGGACTTCGAGAACTATCCCGGGCAAGGTGTCGGAGCGACCGTCGGGGACCGTGAGGTCCTCGTCGGCGGCCACGACCTGCTGGTCGACCGCGGCTGGACCATCCCGACGGCGTTCGAGGACCGCTACCGGTCGGCACCGGCCGACACGGTTCCCAGCTACGTGGGTTGGAACGGCCGGGTCCAGGGCGTCGTAGTCGGTGGCGACGAGTTCCGACCGGAGTGGGAGTCGGTCGTGGACGAACTCGCCGAGACATACCGTGTCGTCGTCATCACCGGTGACGACCCGGGGGCTGCGCGCCAGCTCGAAGACGACCCTGCCGTCGATGAGGTGTTCGCCGGCGTCCCACCGGAGGCGAAGGCAGCCGTCGTCGAGCGGCTCGCGGCGACTGAGACGGTCGCAATGGTCGGCGACGGGAGCAACGACGCGCCCGCGCTCGCCGGCGCCGATGTCGGTATCGCGATGGAGCGTGGCACCCGGCTCGCCGTCGACGCGGCGGACGTGGTCGTCACCACCGACTCCCTCACGCCGGTCCCGTCGGTCTTCGAGACGACTCGCGGGACACGCCGTCGGGTCAGGGAAAACTTGGGGTGGGCGTTTCTCTACAACGGAATCGCCGTCCCGCTGGCGGTCGCTGGAGTTCTCAACCCCCTGTTCGCGGCCGTCGCGATGGCAACGAGCAGTTTGCTCGTGGTGGTAAACTCGACGAGAGCCGTCAACTGATACCGGTGCCGACCGACGGAGCTCACCTGGTTGTCCTGTGCCAAGGTAGCCTACAAACCCGTCGAGTCAATTCAGTCGAAACAGTATGGGTACGAACACGGTGCAAACAGGCACCAAAAGGTCGATATCTGAACCGAAGGTACTCTCCGGCCGTCGACGCGCCCGCAGAACGTTGTTACGCGGGGCGATATCGCTGGTCGCGCTCGGTTCCATCGGCGTCGTGAGCGCACAGGAAGCGAGTGGTGGCGCTGTCGGGGGTGGCAGTTCCGGGCTGTACGTGACGGTGGCAGCGCTGACACTGACCGGGCTCGCCATCGGCGCAGTCTACCTGTTCAGCTGGCGCGACAGGCCAGAGCGGACGTTCACCCCCGCGACGCCGACAGAAGACAGCGTCGTCAACCGGCACACCGGGGAGATGTACGAGTCCGATGTCGCGGCCAACGAGACGGGCACGGTCGACCACGACGCGTTCGATCCGGTCGGAACTGGACTGCTTCTCGTGATGTACTTCGCGGTCATTGCCATCATGTGGCTGTTCATGTACTTCGTGGAGTTCCTCGGTAACGGGCCAACGGTGGTGGGGTAACCGTGCACGTCCACCGATTCGAGCGGTTGTGGCTGGTCGGGACCCTCGCGCTCATCGTCCTGTTCATCGGGACGGTAACCTACGGCGCCGTCGGCGCCGGCTACGGCATGGTCGACGCGACGGGCGGGCAAGTCGATCCGACGGACACGACCGGCGGCGAGAACTTCAGAGAGCCCGGCGTCTACAACGGAAGCGAACCGAATCACTACGACGTCTACGTCGAGGCCAAGCAGTTCCTGTTCGTTCCCGGGACGAGTGAGCCGATTCGGGTCCCCGCAAACAGCACCGTGACCTTCCACGTGACCAGCCCGGACGTGATACACGGCTTCGAGGTGGTGGGGACGAACATCAACACCATGGCCGTCCCCGGGCAGGTCGCGACGGTCACTGTCGAGTTCGACGAACCGGATGAGTACGGGCTCGTCTGTAACGAGTACTGCGGGAGCGGCCACCACACGATGGAAGGAACGCTCAAGGTTGTACCGGAGTCCAAGTACAACGGGACGAGCGGAGCGAACGACACGAGTTCGAATACCACGATGAGTGCAGGCAACGCTACGAGTACGGCCACTGCGACGAACGAGGTGAACTGAGATGGCACATCCACACAAATCGGATCGTCCACAGGCGTACGAGGCCGAAGGAACACGGCTCAAAGACCGGCTCGCGTTCGTCGACCGGTACCCAAACGCCGCACGCATCACTCGTCTCTCGCTCAGCGTCTCTTTTACCGCACTGGCGATCGGCGCGCTCCTCGGGATCGTCCAGGCGCTCCACCGGACGAACGTCTTTCGGGGGCTCATCAGCTCGGTCGACTACTACTCCGTGCTGACGGGCCACGGCGTCTTGCTCGCGCTGTTTTTCACCATCTTCTTCCTGACGGGTATCTTCACCTGGGGGACTAGCAGAAGCCTCGGCAGGGAACTCCCCTCGCCGCGGTTCTCGCTCGCGTGGTTCCTCCTGATGCTCTCGGGAGCGGTGATGACGTCGACGGCTATTTTCGGCGGGCTGGTCGGCCAGATACCCTTCTCCGCCGACGTCCTGTACACGTTCTACGCGCCGCTGCAGGCCCATCCGCTGTTCTACGCGGGACTGGCCGCCTGGCTCGTGGGGACGTGGCTCGCCGGGGCCGACTGGTTCCGGACGTACTACCGCTGGCGGCAGGACAACCCGGACGAGCGCATCCCGCTGCAGATGTTCATGATCATGACGACGATGCTGATGTGGTACATCGCCACCCTCGGCGTCGCCGTCGAAGTGCTCGTCTTCCTCCTGCCGCTGTCACTTGGCCTCATCGAGAGCGTCGACCCCCTGCTCACCAGAACGCTGTTCTGGTTCTTCGGCCACCCGGTCGTCTACTTCTGGCTGATGCCGGCGTACTTCGCGTGGTACACCGTCTTGCCGAAGCTCTCGGGCGGGCGGCTCTTCAGCGACCCGCTGGCTCGCGTCGTCTTCATCCTCTTTCTCCTGTTGTCGACGCCGGTCGGCTTTCACCATCAGTACGCCGACCCCGGCGTGCCGGAAGGCTTCAAATTCATCGCGATGACCAACACGATGTTCTTGCTGCTCCCGAGTTTCCTCACCGCCTTCACTGTCGTCGCGAGCATGGAGTACGGGGCTCGCCAGCGGGGCGGCACGGGGTATCTGGGATGGCTGAAGTCGCTCCCGTGGGGGAACCCCGCCTTCGCCGGCTGTGCGCTGGCCGGCATGATGTTTGCCGCCGGGGGCTTTTCGGGCATCATCAACGCCGGGATGAACATCAACTCGCTCATCCACAACACGCTGTGGGTCCCCGGCCACTTCCACCTCACTGTCGGGACGGCCAGCGCCCTGACGATGATGGCGATAAGCTACTGGCTCTACCCGCAGATTACCGGGAAACGGCTCCAGTTCTACGGCGTCGCCCAGATACAGCCGTTCGTCTGGTTCATCGGGATGGGGCTGATGTCCAACGCGATGCACCGAGCGGGGCTGGCCGGCGTCCCCCGACGGACCGCCGAGCCGCAGTACCAGCAGTTCGACTTCGCGCCGGTGCTTGGCTCGATGTCGGAGATGCGCCTCCAGATCGCTATCGGCGGGTCGCTGCTGACGCTGGGTGCGCTCATGTTCGTGTTCGTGATGGTCGGGACGTGGCTGGCCGAACGCGGCCGTGGCCAGTTGCGCGTCGACAGCCACCTCCCCGAGCCGATCTCCGGGGCCGCGGACAGCCCGCAAGTGCTCGATAACGTCAAGCTCTGGTTCCTCATCGCCGTCGTGCTCGTCGCCATCGCTTACGGGTTCCCCATCTACTCGATGGTCGCCGACGGCGTGTTCAACCCCGCAGCGCCGTCGTTCCCCGTGTAGCTCCGAGTTCGCCATCCGCGAGCCACCGCGTTTCGCTCGGCCGCGGACCACCCGTCGTTGTCCGTCGACAACTCAAAGTATTCGCTGTACAAGCCGCAAGCAGGCGTGTATGGCGCTACGTCTTGCCCTGAAGCGTCGGGTTCTCAGCTGCCGCATCTGTATCCCGGCGACGGTTACAGCCAGCATCGCCACCGCCGCTATCGCATTCGGACTACTGACCGACGATATGGTCACGGCGCTCGGAGCCCTCCTGCTCGTCCCGAGTGCGATGCTGCTGTTCGCTATCGGACTCAGAGAAGCCGGACGGGACAGTCGACGGCCGAACTGAGGGGGGCTGCCGTCGGTGTTCCGGCTGGCCCCCGTCAGTTCGTCGCGGCGAGTCGCCGCTGAATCAGTTTGTCGACGTTGTACAGCAACGCACCGACGGAGGCGAGCACCGTCGCCAGATAGACGATGAGCTGTGGTGGCCCCGACGTCGCCCCACCCAGCGCCGCCCCGACGAAGCCGACGGCGATGACTTCGACCCACGTGACGAAGATACGCGAGAGGAGCCAGGTCTGTGACGTATCGTCCTCGGCCACGTTCAGTACGCCTCCTCGGGCGAGATTGGGCCGCTGAACGCCGAGTAAAGCACCACGAAGTACACCGCCACCAGCGGGAGCAGCAGCGAGGCACCGATAGTCATCAGGTTCAGCGGGAGCGTCGAGACGATGGTCCCCCGGACCGTCGCCCCCGTTGCCGGGTCGATAGCGGGGTACATGAGTATCGCGACGACGGCGACGAGCCCGTAGGTCATGGCCGCCGCCGCGCCGAGAGCCTGCAGACTCCGCTCGCGCCGAAGTGCGATGACGTAGCCGGCTGCGAGCCCGATAGAGGCCGCGACGAGGGCCACAATCGGGGGGGTGAGCAGCGCCGAGAGGCCGGCCGGCAGGTACACCGCGAGCACGCCGAGCGTGGCGACAACGGCGAGCAGATAGCCCACCGTGGCCGCCGTCCCGTAGGTCGTCACCGCCTCGGGAAGTCGCTCACGGGCCTTCAGTTGGAGGAACGCCGCGCCCGAGACGACCGTCAGTAGCGTCAGCGTGACGCCGACGACGAGACCAGCGATGGTCAGCGACCGCCCACTGCCGACGAGCCAGTTGCCGGCGAACACGCCAAGCAGGAACGGTGCGAGAACGCTGCCGGCGACGAACGCACGCCCCCACCACTGCTGCCACGGCGCGTCGTGGCGCTGTTCGTACATTTCCGGCGCGAGTCCGCGGAGGATGAGCGCACCCAGAATACCGAACATCAACAGGTAGTGCCGGCTGAACAGGCCGGCATAGGCCGGCGGGAACGCGGCAAAGAGCGCCCCGCCGAAGACGACCAGCCAGACCTCGTTACCGTCCCAGAACGGCCCGATAGCGGCGAGTACCGTCTCCCGTTCGTCGTCCGTCTCCAGCAGCGCGAATATCGCACCGGCCCCGAAATCGAACCCGTCGAGAAACAGGAACGTCGCCAGCATCGTAAACACGAGCCCGAACCACAGCTCCGCCAGCGGGAGGCCGAACAGTGGCCCGGCGGCCAGCGAGTCGACGCTAGTCATCGTCGCTGACCCCCGGAACTGGCGTCTCCGGCCCCGGAGCCGGCGTCTCATCGCGGTTCACTCGGAGCTGGTCGCCGCCGGGCGGCCCGTTCCGGATGATTCGCCAGATGACGTAGGTGTACAGACCGAGCAGCGTCGCGTAGACGCCCACGAAGCCGACGAGTGTGATAGTGGCCTCGGTCCCGGTCAGTCCCGGCGAGACGCCCTCGCTCGTCCGCATCACCCCCTGGATGACCCACGGCTGTCGACCGACCTCGGTGACGATCCAGCCCAGTTCGACGGCGATGATACCCAGCAGGGACGACCCCATCAACGCTTTGTGTAGGAGGCCGTCTTCGAGCAGTTGTCCCTTGTACCAGCGGTAGCCGCCCCAGAACGCCAGCAGGATGAACCAGAAACCCAGGCCGACCATCGCACGGAACGCCCAGAAGACGATAGCGACGGGCGGGGCCTCGGTCTCGAAGTCGTTCAAGCCGCGTATCTCGGCCGTCGGATCACCCCCGCTGGCCAGCCACGAGGCCCCACCCGGTATCCCGATGCCGAACAGCTCCTTCGCGCGCGGGTCAGTGAATCCGTCGACGCTCGTCGGCACGGCGACGATGTACTCGGGGACGTACGACTCCGTCTCCCAGACGGCTTCCATCGCGGCGAACTTCTGTGGCTGGGTCTCGGCGACGTGGCGGCCGTACATGTCGCCGTGGAGCACCTGCAGCGGCGCGGTGATGAGCAGAGCGACGAGGCCGATCTTCAGGGTCGCCTCCCAGAAGTTGACGTTCTCGACGGGGTACCCCCAGACGTGGTGGCGGAAGACGTAGTAGGCGCCCACGCCGGCCATGAACAGCGCGACAGACTCGACGGCCGCGTTCTGCATGTGGACGTACATGTACCCGAATCGGGGGTTGAGGTAGGCGGCCATCGGGTCGACGAGGTGGACGATCGTCTGGCCGTTCTCCGTCGCGAGTTCGTAGCCACGGGGGGTCTGCATCCACGAGTTCGCGATGAGAATCCACACCGCTGACAGCCACGTCCCGAGCCCGACAGCGACACTGGAGACGAAGTACAGTTTGTCGCCGACGCGGTCCCGGCCGAAGACGAACACGCCGAGGAACGTCGCTTCGAGCATGAACGCCATCATCCCCTCGACGGCCAGCGGCCCGCCGAACAGTTCGCCTGCGGCAGTCGAGAACGCGGCGAAGTTCGTCCCGAACTCGAACTCGAGGACGATTCCCGTGACAGTGCCGACGACAAAGGAGATGGCGAAGATCTTGGTCCAGAAACGGCGCAACTGTTCGTATATCCGCTTTTCAGTTCGGATGTCCTTCCAGGTGAAGTAGATGAGAAACGGGGCGAGCCCCATACTCATCACCGGGAAGATGATGTGGACGATGGTCGTTACTGCGAACTGGAGCCGACTTGCGATTACAGGGTCGATCATGATTTGAAATCGTGTGACTGCGGCGCTGCTGTAGGGGTGAGAATAGCCGAGCGAAACCCTTAGATTCAGTTTTGTCTTGTGACAAGGAAGCGGTTTACTGGCGGAATCACCTGCGTCCCGGTATGGAAACTCGGTGGGCGGTGCTCGCACTCGTGGTGATCGTGACAGCGGTCATGGCGGTCAGGGGAATCGTTGCCATCCAGAACGGCGAGTTCGGTACCGTCGGTCGACAGTTCGGGGTCGGTGCCATCGTGTTTACCTTCGGGATCGCGCTCGTCAGGTACTGGGATCGAGTTGGCCGCTAGTCCCAAGCCATGAATCAGCATATAGACATCATATACAGTTGGCTTACGCCAACGGTGTGTTGAGACATGTGCGGACAGAAGGTATCCGTGCGGAGACAGGTGCGAATACACTGTGACAGTTGAAACAATACGCTACGTCGGGACCGACGCGGACTACGTGACGGCGATCGAAAACGAGACGGCGGACACAGTGACGGTCACCGCCTGTGAGACAGCCAAAGGAGTCGAGCCACCCGAAAGCGACGCGACGGGTAGCGTCGTTATCGTCGACGTCCCGAACGTCGCCGACCCCGTGCAGACCGTCCAGTCGCTCTCGGGCCGACTGGGCGAGACGCCGGTGGTGGCAGTCGTCGAGTCGACGACGGACCCACTGGTCGTGTTCGACCTCCTTCTGGCC
>Ga0209945_1000832_pt1 | contig 11209 bp, 8 predicted proteins | sample SalPonR2_A_D2_MG_FD_185703 | JGI IMG/M metagenome (GOLD analysis project Ga0209945, IMG submission 185703) | Salt pond soil microbial communities from South San Francisco under conditions of wetland restoration - Salt Pond MetaG R2_A_D2_MG... ...
GTTTTGATTCTTGAAAGTTTGGGTGTCGATCGGTATCGAATCACCGTTCATCGGTGGGTTCAGAAAGCCGATCTACAGCCGACAGACGGTGTGAATCCGAATCACGTTGCGGTCGATGAAACCGTGATTCAGCTCAATTCTGAGCGGTATTGGCTGTACGCTGCCGTCGATCCCAACACGAACCGCCTGCTCCACGTTTGGCTGCCTCCGACGAGAACGAGTACTGTTTCCTCGATTTTTCTCTCTGAACTGCACGAGAAACATCAAGTCGACGACGCGGTCTTTCTCGTTGATGGCGCTCCGTGGTTACAGGCGGCCTGCCATCGTCACGGGCTCAGATTCCAACACGTCACACATGAAAATCGGAATGCTGTCGAACGTGTCTTTCGTGAGGTAAAACACCGAACAAACCAGTTCTCAAATACGTTTAACCACGTCGAACAAAAGACCGCTGAAAATTGGTTACAAGCGTTTGCCTTCGCATGGAATTAGCTTATCTAAACACTACCCGCTGCAAGTGCCCCAAATCCAATCGCGGCAACCGTTGATGAACCGATCGCGTTAATTTTGGCGTGAATTGTGGTAGACTGCGAGGGCTTCGAGTCATTCTTCAGCTGTCTTGAGCGCGACATTGCTAAAACTATTCGCAAACAATGAGGTTCGGCGTTCTATTTCCCAAAAGACACGTTCAATTGCGTCCGATTTCCATGGCGAATTATTCGAAATCGATAGCCGTCTTCGGCGGGGACTGGTCCGAGATAGTCTGCGTCATCAACGAGAAATTCAACCGTGTCGAGCTGATAACACCGGTGTAATTCGCTCAGAAACCATCGTGTTGTCTGCTTATTTACCGTCAGATAGAGACTCACGTGAAGGATCTCGTTCGTATACGGATCAACCGCGCCGTACAGCCAGAACTTCTGGCTGTGGAGGCGGATCATCTTTTTACCGACCGCGAGTTGATCCTCAGAGACGGCCGAGACCGGCTGTAGATCAGTTTTATAAATCCAGTTGTGGATCGAAACGTGACTTCTATCAATCCCAAACCTTTTGAGATATTTTTTATATCACATAGTGATATACTAGACAAGTGATAGCGCATCCCAACTCCAATCGCCCAGCATGGAGTTCGACCTTGCTCCACAACCGACAGGTCGATCCACATAGTAGGTTCGCTGAGGAGTTCGAATTCTGTCATAAACACTCAGAAATCGTCGGTGTAATACTCTATATTAATGCGACCAATAGGTTAGCCAGAAAGTATTTATTTATCGCCTAAATGCTGTGTCAATATGCACCGTGACTCAACCGGTGCATACCCATACCCGCATGTATGATTACGAGGTCAGTCACCATCGAGGAGATCGATGACCTGTACCTGATGTGGAACGACCATATCAACGCTTCCGCCCTCTATCGCCGCGCCCTCCGCGAGGAAATGGAAGTCCGCGGTGTTGACCCCGATGAACTCCGCGACCTCCTCGAACGGGCCCGCGAGCAGGGCTACACGCTCGACGAGATCGCAGAAGACACCAACCGATTCGACGATCTTCAGTCGCTCGTCGAAGAGCAACAGAACCAGCCACCAGCTGGAGACGCCACCGATAATTGACTCGCTATGTCACAGGACCAGACTCCCTCCGAGCCTAAGCCTAGCGCCGAAAACCAATCACCGCTGACCGGGAAGATCCCCCGGCAGGCAGCGCTCACCATCGTCCTCCTGAGCCTGTTCGCTGTCCAGCCGGTCGCCGCCCAGAGTAACGCGGTCTGTAGCGCAGACAACCTCGCGAACATGATTGAGGGGTTCTTCCAGCTGACCACCGCACTGGGGATCGTCGGCCTCGCAATCGTCTGGCAGGCTGACTCCCTGATCGAGATGTTCACTCTCAATCCCGAGCAGAAGAAGGGGCTCAAGCGCCACAAGCGCTCGGCGATGAAGTCCGCGGTCGTTCTCGTCGTGCTCGGCCCGCTCTATACGGTTGCCGGGTCGATGATGGGCCTCCCGCTGGCGCAGTGCGTCGACCTCGTCCCCTGGTAAGCACTCCACAGCCCCGCTGCGAGCCCTATGAACCATCGAGAGCTCTCCGTGCTCATGGCCGGCTTGCTCGCGACGAGCCTAGTCACGGGTATCGTCGCCGCTGACCCGCCACGACCAGGTACAGAGGGGAACGGGCTCACCGAAAACGAGTCGGCAACACTGTGGTCACGTGATGCGGATAACTACATCAACCAGGAGGAGTACCGCCAGCATTACCGCGAGGACCGCTCCACTGTCCATCAGGTCGCCAACGGGACGGACATTACGTTCAAACGCCCGCCCGCGACAGCAGCGACGTGGACGCGGAACGACTTCGAAGACCTCGACGCCGGCGGCCCAGATACGTCCGTGCATCCGCCGCACGCAGACCTCGAGGACGGTACCTTTATCGAAGATGCTCACGCGACGATCTTCGCGGTCCAGCCCTCCACTCGTAGACACCTCGAGTCCGGTGAAACCCCACTGTACATCGCACCGAATGGGACGATGCGCGGGTTCGTTGATTACCGCGTTCGCGTTCCCAGCGGGAGCTCTTCAGGCAAGACAGTTGTTTCGTGGTCGCTTACAACGCACGAGATCGAAGAGGTCCGGTTGAAGAAGGACGGCGAGACCATCGCCGAGCGTGACGGAGCCCACACGCCTGCCATCAACTACCAGATTGAGGATGACTGGAGTGCCAATCTTACATTGGAAGCGGAGATTAGCATCCGGCTGAAGAAGACTGTCAGGACCGACGTGGGTGACCGGACGGACGTCGATGTCACCTATCGGACGGAATCACGCAGGGTCTCCGATTCGATCGCCGTCGAGATCTGCGACCTCTCGGCGTACCCCTACTACGCCGAGTATCCGAACGGCGACGCTGGCGTGGCGATCTTCCAGTCGCGGCCATGGCAGGGGTACACGCTCACGGAGGACGGGGAGGCACGGGTCCGTGGCATCTGGCGGTTCTACACCGCTCGGAACACCAACTGGGACACACTCGTTCGGTCGAACCGGACTGCTAGTGCGACCGTCGAGTCAGACGCGATTCCGGTGTACGTCCACGCCTATCCCTCGCGGATCGGGCCGCGTGCCGAGCCGGTCCGAAACGGACCGGAACTCATCGAGACCTGGGGGACTGACCGCCCGTCACCAGTCGGCACCATCGGTGAGAACATCAATATCGACATTGTCAATCAGTCGTACACGACGACGTACGGCGTCGCCGTTCGAGCCGAGAACGTCGATCGAGAGGCGCTGCACGTTGCGGGTATCGTCCGGGGCGTGAATGCGTCAATCGTCGAGCCGGATGCCGGCTCCGAGCGACAGCTCCGCCGCAGCAATCTCACTGTCGAGGTCATCCAACAGAATCAGTCGCAAGCGACGCTCAGGGTCGAACTGCGGGACAATCAAACTGGTGCGCCGATCGCGCTCGACGATAGCCGTCAGTATCCAATCGGCGGCACCACCCGAAACGGGTACATCACGGTCGCGGATCAGCGCGTCGAGACCAACGCCTCCGGGGTGGCGATCGTGACAATCAACGAACCGGGCATCTACACGGCTCGGTACCATCCGGGCTCGTGGCTCGGTCACGACCCGGCGTACGTGAGTGATACCGCGACGGCCCGCTGGCACCCACTCGGGACGATCGACGGCTGGTTTGCGCTGGTGTTCGAGGTCGGCTGGCAGCTCCTGCCGTTCTTCGTGATGTTCTACGCTGGCAAGCGCCTCCTGCGGATGCTCGGCCCAGAAGACATCTTCGGACAGCAACCATGAGTCAGGATAATCCCCACCTCAGTAGACGGACCGCCCTCCGAACAGTTGCCGGCGCCGCTCTTGTGAGCGTGGCCGGTTGTATGGATGGCAACGGAAGCACCGGACCTAACGGTAGTTCAAGTCCAGGAGGCGGATCTGGTGTGTTCCGGCAGGTGAATGTCGAAGGCACAGAACTCATCGTCCAGTTCGATTCGGACTCGGAGTTCGACCAGATCAACCTCATCCAACCGGACGGCGAACTGTTCGGACAGCGGGAGGTCGCTGCAGGTTCCCAACAAGTCTCATTTGATCTCGGCACAGCGTACGCTCCTGGCGAGTACGAAATAGTAGCCCTCAGTGGTGAGGAAACAGTTGGTGAAAGCTCGCTTTCTGTCCAGCCAAACCTCGAGATCGTCGAGATGGGCATCGGTAGAAATCAGCCTGAAGAGATGTGGGATGGACCAGAAAGCGAAATCGAAGAGGGGGCTTTCGTCACCCTCGAAAACCAAGGGAATGGCCCCGATGCGGTTACAAAATTGTTATTCATCGGTGATGTCCCCTATCCGTCCGACGAAGAGGGGACGAACTATGTCGATGATGAAGACGTAAGCGGGATTTACGACTCGGAACCCGACTCCGAAGTTGAACAGGTCATTATTGGCCCGGGGGAGCAAATTACGCTCTATAGTTCACGCTCGCCGTTCGCTTTCGTTCCTGGAGCAGGCACGTCTTGTTCGGAGGAGTCGAAAACCGGTGAGTTTGAACTACTACTCGAGACGCGAGTTGGCGGGGACCGAGTCACCAAAACGTTCAGTATCCAGTATTCAGGCTCCCAAGAAACCGATAACTGCGAAATTTCTATCAGTGAGGCTTAACCATGGTTGATCTAATCGACGTCGTCCTTGAGGGATTCAAAGAGGTCGTCGATTGGATTGTCGGCCTCTTCATGGACGGTCTGCGTTCCGGCTATGAGACCCTCACCGAGGAGATGTTCGGGACACCAACGCCGGAGACGGATGGTGCATTTGTCTTCGGAGAGCCCAGTAATGCTCCTTGGCCGTCAATTCAGGACGCGCTTGTAGGTGGAGAGATCATGTTGATTTCGCTGCTGCTCCTCGTGATGTGCGTTCAGGGGCGTCACACGATCCGTATATTCAATATTGGGAGCGCATACGAGACTAGGCGCACCAAAAAAACAGCTTGGGTCGGTGCGTTTCTGATTATCAGCTGGTACTGGGTCAGTATTCTTGGACTCTACATCGTGGACGGGTTCACTATCACCCTGATGCCGAGTCTGGGTTCGCTGGGCGATGCGATGCTCAACTTGCTCGAAGTCTCAATCACAAACCCTGGACTTTCACTCGTATTCGCACTGATTGGAGGACTCTCAATGTGGGCTTTGGAGGCACTCTACTACATTCGCGAAGTCTTGCTCTACGTCTACGTGTACGGAATGCCGATTGCGTTCGCGCTGGCCTACGGAAACGTCCCCGTGCTCTCGGATATCGCGATGGGGTTCAGTAAGAAATTCGTCCCGTTAGCGGTCCTGCCTCTACCTGCAGCGGTGGTGTTCAAAGGATACGACTTGCTGTACTCTCAGAACGCCATCGCTCCGAGTAGTCCGTTTTTGCGGTATCTAGTCGCGGCATCGCTCCCGCTGATCGCACTCTACCTAACCTGGAAGACGTTCAAATACGCAACCCCACTGACGGCGAAGGTCCTCGGTGGTGCGACGAAAGGAGCGGCCCTCGTCGGCGGTGTCGCCGCTGGGGCCTACATCGGCGGCGCCGGCGTCGCGACGACCGCGGCCCGGTGGGGACCGAAGGCCGCAGCGGGACACGCTGTGGCGCAGAAAGCGGCTGCCCGCGGTGGGCATGGCGGAAACGATGGCGGCACGCCGTCGTACCGTCGAACAGAGAATGACCCTGGTGGAGCGACAGCCGAATCGGCGAGTGACGACCGTGGGATGGAGTTTGATCGAGGAATCCACTAACAATGTCAGCAGATCAAGACGCGGCCGCACGGCGCATCATGGATCAGTTCGGCGAAGAGAGCCGCATCCCCTACCTCAACATCGAGGAAGGTGACGTCGGCATGCTCATCGCCTTCCCCATTATTGGGCTGTTTATTGCTGGCCTCACCGGGATAGAGTCACTTGCCCTCCCATTCGTCGCTGGCGGGCTTGGCTTTGGCGTCGCCGTCATCCACGTCTCACCAACCCACCTGAACGCCTGGACGTGGACCAAAGATGTCTATCGGTACTTCAAACGGCCGCAGGTCACGTTCAGTACGCCCGCCGACGCCGACACGAGTACCAACGAGTCAGAGCGAAACCAGGGCGGACTCGCGAACTACACGCCGTTCAAGCCGGACGAGCGCACACAGGACCTCACGAATATCAAGCGGGCGTGGCCGGGCGCTGGTGCCATCCAGCGTGAAGACGGCGCAATGGAGGCGTTCATCGAGATCGATCCAGCGAACATGGATTTCGCGATGTCCGACGACTGGGCACAGCTCCAGGACGCTGGCGAAGAGTTCGCTAACAAAGAGCTAGACTCGAAGCTTAAACTCCACGCCACAACCCGTTCATTTCCGGTGGAGCAGATCACCGAGACCATCGAGGACCGACTCACCGACGAAGACGTCACGGAGAACCCGATTTTCCGGGAACTCCTCGAAGAGTACCGGGAGACACGGCCGAAAGAGATGCGTGATCGTGGCATCCAGCAGGTCCGCTACTACATCGGCGTCGAGGTCACGCCGCTCGAAGTCTACGACAGATACCGAGACGAAGGGACACCTGCCGAGAAACTGACGCAGTTCCCCGTCATCGGGTTCCTGTTCAATCCGTTCGTGACCCGTCGTGAGGACCTCACGGATGTCGAGCGGCGGGCTCAGATGTTCGAGAAGCTCGACAGCCGCGTCAACGACGTTCGCGCCGAGTTCATCCAGCAGGCCTCTGGCTGGTCTGCTCGCCGGCTCAGTACGGTCGAGCTGTTCATCCTGAACATGGACTTCTGGAACGGGAGAGAGCACGACTACGACGAAGCAGAGCGTGTTGTTCGCGAGAAACCGGTAATCGGCCATTCGCGCCGGGAGGATGAGACTAATGCATAGCGTCGTCCTGCAAGCGAGCGGCGGGACTCTCGCCCAGCTCACAGAGTGGCTACTGAATCCAACGTCGCCCGAAGGTGCGGCGAGTTACCTCCTGTTGGTTGTGGTCCTCGGAGTCGTCGGGAAACTCCTCTGGGACCGCCACAACGCCGACGAGGAACCCGAAGTCGACTTCTCGGACGTCCTCGACGAGGAGACGCTCGAAGAGGGGCACGCAGAGGGCCAGCTCCTCGACGACATCTCCGAGTCCCACAAGACGGTGACCGCGCCGGCAGCCATCGAGTGGGAGACACGAGCCGCTCGGGTTGGCGAGCAGTGGACGACGACGCTGTACATCGCTGACTACGCCGACTACCCGAACGACGGCTATCTGAGCGACCTTTTCGAGTTGACCGACGTCGAGTTCGACCTTACAGCGCACATCACCCCGAAGAACCAACAGCGTGCGCGGAACGAACTGCAGGACATCGCTGACGACCTCCAGGTTGACGCGGATCTGGAACAGAGTGTCCGTAGTGCGTACCTCCAAGAGCGAGCAAACGAGGCCGCTGCGACGTACAAGGCCGTCGAGAGTGGCGCGAACGTCTTCGACCAGGGGATGTTCGTCACGGTTCGCGCCGACGACAAGGACGACCTCAGAGACTCAGTCCAGAAGGTCAAGAGTGCACTCCGCGACGACCCCGCAAACCTCACGCCGAAGACTGCGATCTGTCGGCAGGACCTCGCACTACAGTCGGCTGCACCCATCGGAGACAACGTATTCGGGCGAGAATCTATCGCCCTCGGTGGGGCCGTCGGCGCACTCCTTTCGTCGCCGCATAACGCAACCATCCTCGAAGAGGGGGGAGTCGAGTTCGGTATCCACAAGGACAACCAGAGTCCCGTCGTCATCGACCCGTTCGCCCGTGACAACGGGTATGCGATGTTCACCGTCGGCGATACCGGGTCTGGGAAGTCGTTCGGCTCGAAGCAGAACTTCATCCGCTCCATCGAGCAGAGCAAGGACCGCATCGGCATCATCCTCGAACCGCTCAACAACTGGGCAGGCGTCTCCGAAGCACTCGGAGCGAAACGCATCACGGTCGGTGGGACGCTCGGGCTGAATCCCCTGGAGATCCGCCAGACGCCAGACCACGTCCAGCGAGCGATGGGCGAGGATGCGAGCCCGTTCAACGAGAAGCTCGACGACGCGATGAGCTTCCTGACGAACTTCTTCGCACTGCGCGGTATCTCCCTCGGTGACCGGCGGACGACGCTCGAACTCGGCCTCAAACGCGCCTACAAGCGCAACGACATCACCGACGATATCTCGACGCACAGCAATCCCAGTCCGACCATCCGAGACATGATGGACGTCTTCGAGGACATGGTCGACGACCCCGAGTCGTTCGTCGTTCGGTCCGACGAGGAGGCCGGGAAGATCCGCGAGGACGCGACGTGGCTTCTCGACCAGCTTCGCCCCTTCGAAGAGGAGGGTCGCCACGCTAATCTCGGGAAGTCCTCGGAGTTCGACATCCGTGACGAGAAGGTCATCTACCTCGACCTTGCACAACAGGAGGGCAGCGTCGACAGCAGCACGGCGCTGACGATGCAGTTGCTTATCTCGCTCGTGTACGAGCGGGCGAAGGAGACTGACAAGGAGGTCGTATTCGTCATCGACGAGGCGCGGTATATCATGCAAGACGCCGCGAGTCTGGCATTCTTAGAGACGGTGTTCCGCCATCACCGCCACCACGACCTCTCGATTCGTCTCGTCACGCAGACTGTCGACGAGTTCTTCGAGCACGCCGAATCCGAGGCCATCCTCGATCAGTGTGCAGTCAAGCAGTTCCATCGCCTGGACGGGATGGACGACCAGTGGGCCGACGAGTTCGGCCTGAATTACGCCCAGATGCGCTACGTGCAGGACGCGGTCCCCGGGAACGAGGACGCTGGCTTCTCCGAGGCGCTCGTCGGCGTCGACGGTGAGTGGCGCGGCATCAAGGTCGAGGCAATGCCCAAGGAGAAGCAAGTCATCGACTTCGACCCAACCGCGCAGGTACGGTCCTCACTCCCCGGCGCTGGCGACGACGCCGTCGATAGCGAGATGCAAGAGTTCCAAGCGGAACTCGAGGACCGAGCGACGAACGGAACGAATGGAACGAGCGAAACGAACAGCGGATCAGATGTCGTCGCTGCTGAACCCGACGGCGGTTCCACGGAGGGGAACGAGGATGGCTGAATACCTACGCGTACGGCCTACGTCCGAGCGACTCAATCCGGAGAGTATCCCCCGAGTCCTCGACAGCCTCCACAAATTAACCACGCCCGGATCGTCGGGGCTGGGGGCGAAGCTGAACCCCCTCCACAGTGAGACGCCACCCCGATTCGAGTTCCTCGCAATAAGTGATGGTCCGGACGACCCGGTGGAGTTCTTCTACGGGGCCGATGCCCATCTCGATACACTCGAGAAGCGGCTTCGCTCGATTTACCCGGCTACGTTCAACATCGAACGCGTCGACATCGACGTCGCCGTACGCCTCATTCAGCCGGTCGAGTTGACGCCGGAGCAGTTTGTCAGCCACTACGAGGACGATCAGCTTCAGTACGAGTTTGGGACTGACGAGCGGTACGAGATCGTCGAGGACGGGGAGCAAGCAGAATCGACAGCTGTGGGGTCGGCGACAGACGGTGGTGTTGCCGTGGATTCGGTCCCTGACCACCACGTTGTCATCGGTGAGACAGCCCTCGAGCTAGCTCCGCCAACGGCACTCGATACGGACGACTCTCCGGACACCATCGAGAAGCCGACGATGACCCCTGGCGGGACGATTCTGGCGCGGCCAGCACCCGAGGACGTCTCGCCGCTCGGTGTTCGGTGGTGTGGCTCCGCATCACGGAAGCAGGACTGGATGACCTCGCTGACGCCGTTCACAGCGGAGGAAACAAACGGCGACCTCTCGTCCGTCGACCAACCGGGCGCGGCACTGGCGTCGCTGATCGACCACCTGATGGAGGCGACAGCGCCGACCGCATTCCAGGTCGTCTTTCAACGGCGAGCTAGCTGGCAGTCCGACGCGGAGGTGCGGAAAGAGGACCTCATCGACGGCCGAGACACGTTCTTCCAGGAGGTCGTCGGGTCGTTACTCGAGGTGGAGGACCAGCGGAGCAATCAGGACGAACGGCAGCTCAGCGAATCCGTCGAGAAGCGCATCGAGTACATCGACGCGAAGAATGCCAAACGGTCGTTCACGGTCAACATCCGGGCCGTCGGCGTCCCCACCGACGACACCCGCGACGACCTCGATGCCCGAATGGACTCGCTCCTCCCCGTGTTCGACCCGCTTGATGGACCGTTCTACGAGGTCGAGGGGCAACGATTCCGGGACAGCGGCTTCCGTGAGAAAACCAAGGAGAAGAAGGCACGGGCCGAGTTTCAGCGCCTCCTCAATCGCGACCTGACGACGGGGCGAGGGAAGACCCGTCCCGAGCTGGTCCTCTGTGGGGCGGAGCTCGCGAACTTCATCCTGGTGCCGTCCTCCGAACAGTTGACGGTCGAAGGGACACGGGGGACCAGGGCCGAACAGCAGAGCCGGAACCCGCTGCCGTGGCCGAATCCAGACCTGATCCAGCAGTTCAAGGATGGGATGGAGATTGGGTACGCCCTCGACGAGAACGGTGAGCCGCGACCGGATCCGATCCAAATCCCACCGGACCTGTTACCGACACATTACGGGCGGTTCGCGTCGACTGGCGGTGGGAAGTCGAAGGCCATTATCAACGACACCCTCTCGCTTCGGGAGACAACCGGTGGCCCCGTCGTCCTCGTCGATCCGAAGGGTGACGGAATGTGTGAGAACTACCTGCGCTGCCACTACGAGCGATTCGGCGGCCTGGACGACGTCTACCAGTTCCGCGTCCCGGAGACCATCCCCGCGTTCTCCTTCTTCGACATTCGCCCAGCGCTCGAGGCGGGTCGGAACCGCGAGGATGCGATTCAGGACAAGGTCGACCACTTCCATGACATCCTTCGGATGATAATGGGTCGCGAGCGGTACGGCCAAGCGTTCGTCGCGAACGAAATCCTTAGCTACCTGATCAAAGCGCTGTTCGACGAGGAGTACGGCAGCGACGTGTTCGGCCTAGACGACCTCTTCGCGGCCGCCCTCCGGATGCAGCGCGACCAGACGATTCCCCCGGTCTCAGCGGATAACCAGAACATCGAGGAATCGCTGACGCGCCACTTCGCGAAGGACAACCACCAGTTCCAGGTGTCGATGGACGCCGTCGGGAACCGCCTCGACAAGCTCAAAGAGGACGCGCATCTCCGGCGGATCT
>Ga0209945_1000836_pt1 | contig 11177 bp, 10 predicted proteins | sample SalPonR2_A_D2_MG_FD_185703 | JGI IMG/M metagenome (GOLD analysis project Ga0209945, IMG submission 185703) | Salt pond soil microbial communities from South San Francisco under conditions of wetland restoration - Salt Pond MetaG R2_A_D2_MG... ...
TCCCCCGCCCGGCCCGCCGCAAGGAAAACTGGTAATTCCCCGGCCGCGAAAGACCACAGGTATGGACGCACGCGTACGCGAACACGCCGAGATAATCGTCGACCACTCCACCGACATCGAGTCGGGCGACGACGTGGTCATCCAGATGCCGAAGGAGGCCGAGGACCTCGCGGTCGCCCTCCACGAGCTCTGCGGGGACCGCGGCGCCAACCCCGTCTACCTCAACTACTCGAAGCGCGCTCAGCGCGCGTTCAAACGCTCCTCCGACGACTTCTCGGAGCCGGAACACCGGCGCGCCCTCTACGAGGCGGCCGACGCCTTCATCATCGCCCGCGGCGGCTCGAACGCCACCGAGGACGCCGACGTCGACCCGGAGACGAACGCGGCCTACAACCGCGCGATGGAGGACGTCAAGCGGACGCGCCTCTCGAAGACGTGGTGTCTCACGCAGTACCCGACCGCGAGCCACGCGCAGCTGGCCGGGATGAGCACCGAGGCGTACGAGAACTTCGTGTGGGACGCGGTCTCGCTCGACTGGGACGACCAGCGCGAGTTCCAGTCCGAGATGGTCGAGATCCTCGACGCGGCCGACGAGGTCCGGATCGCGTCCGGCGAGGAGACGGACCTCACGCTCGACATCTCCGGCAACTCCACGCTCAACGACTACGGCGAGGCGAACCTCCCCGGCGGCGAGGTGTTCACCGCGCCGGTCCCCGACGGCGTCGACGGCGAGGTCCACTTCGACCTGCCGCTGTACCGCTACGGCCGCGAGATCGAGGGGGTCCGCCTCCGGTTCGAGGACGGCGAGGTCGTCTCGCACTCCGCCGAGCGCAACGAGGACCTCCTCACCGGCATCCTCGACACCGACGAGGGGTCGCGCCGCCTGGGCGAGTTGGGTATCGGGATGAACCGCCAGATCGACCGGTTCACCTACAACATGCTGTTCGACGAGAAGATGGGCGACACCGTCCACATGGCGGTCGGCTCCGCGTACCCGGAGACGGTCGGCGAGGAGAACGCCGTCAACGAGTCCGCCGAACACGTCGACATGATCGTCGACATGAGCGAAGACTCCGTCATCGAGGTCGACGGCGAGGTCGTCCAGCGCGACGGGACCTTCATCTTCGAGGACGGCTTTTAACCACCGTCCGCGCTCGGTCCCGTCGGAAGCGCGGCCGCGCGCCGCGAGCGGTGGCCGGTGGACCGATTTATACCCTCACGGCGCGTACACGAACGTATGCCAGAAGAAGTCCTATTTAAATCCGAGAGCCGCCGGAGCCGCGAAGAGATCGCCGCGTACCTCCGCACGGTCGCCGATTCGCTCGCCGCCGGCGACGACCTCACGCTTTCGAAGGGCGGCGAGTCGGTGACGATGGCCCCGCCCGCACAGCCGACGTTCGAAGTGAAAGCCGAGCGCGAGGGACCGGCCGACGGGCCGGGCGAACTCAGCGTCGAGTTCGAGTTAGAGTGGGACGAGGGAGACGGCGGCGACGACGGCGAGTTAACAATCGAGTAGCGCGACGGATATCGGCGGCTCGCTCCCGAGAGCCGCTATATCGCGTTGCCCGGAACCTCGACGAAGGCGTCGCGCGCGGAGAGGCTGTCGAGCGTGGTGTCGACGCGGTCGCGGACCGTCTCGATCTGCGCCAGCAGCTCCTCGTACTCCTCGGTGTCCGTCATGTCGGTCGCTTCGAGCGCCGCCTTCTTCGAGGCCAGCGCGAAGAACTCCTGGCTGTTCTCGTCGAACTCGGCCCGGTGGAGCAACACCTCAACGAGCGTGAGCAGGTCCTCTTTCGTGACGGGCTTCGTCTTGTAGTCGTCGAACGGCATCTCGACGATGTCGACGTCCGGCTCCACCGCGGTCAACATCGCGATCCGCGCGTCGTACCCCTGTTCGCGGATCTCCGCGAGCACCTCGTGGCCCGACAGGTCCGGCATGCGACGGTCGAGGAGAACGACGTCGACCGTGTCGTCGGTCATCTCGATGGCCTCCTCGCCGCCGGTGGCGATCCGCACGTCGTACTCGTCGGCGAGGTACACCCGATACAGCTCGGCCAGGTCGGGCTCGTCGTCCACCGCGAGAACCGTGGGCTGCGTCGCGGCGCCGCTCATGGGAGCGACACCCGCAGTCCCGGCGTCGAGGCCTTGGGGTGGTCGTCGCCTGTTCGAACGTTCATGGAACAAACTACTCGCGTCGCCGACTAAAGCGTTGACCCACGAATATCAGCAGTGATATTTTAAACGAACTCACACGTGAGCCGCCGGCGTTCGGCGAGGAACGGTCGGCGGCTGGCCCCGTCTCCGGCGGTCGTTCTCCGAGCCGAATCCGACCGACGACGCGCGCCGGGCGCGACGCGCGGCGCGCTCCGGCCGGGAGACCGCCGTGACCCAAAGGCACATTTACGCGCGCTTCCTAGCCGTGTTCAACCAATGTCTCACAGCCCCTCACTGCCCGACCGCCCCCGCCTGGAGCTCGATCCGGAGATGAGCGAGGCGGAACGGCTCGAAGCGATCCGCCAGCACTTCCGGCGGATCCGGCAGGTGAACGACGAACTCGAGGAGCGCTTAGACGACGCCCAGGACCGGCGCGGCGACCTGAAGACGGACGTCGACGAGCTCAAACGCGAAAACGAGGTGCTGAAGACCTCCTCGCTGTACATCGCGTCCGTCGAGGAGATAACGGACGACGGCGTCGTTATCAAACAGCACGGCAACAACCAGGAGGTCCTGACGGAGGCGGCCACGAGGCTCGACTCCGACCTCCGGCCGGGCGACCGCGTCGCCATCAACGACTCGTTCGCGGTCCAGCAGGTCCTCGACGACGAGACCGACTCGCGGGCGCAGGCGATGGAAGTCACCGAGTCGCCCGACGTGGTCTACGACGACATCGGCGGCATCAGCGACCAGATCCGCGAGGTCCGCGAGGCCGTCGAGGACCCCCTCGACGACCCCGAGCAGTTCGCGAAGGTCGGCGTCGACCCGCCGAGCGGCGTCCTCCTCCACGGGCCGCCGGGCACCGGCAAGACGATGCTGGCGAAGGCGGTCGCCAACGAGTCGAACGCGACGTTCATCAAGATGGCCGGCTCCGAACTCGTCCGGAAGTTCATCGGCGAGGGCGCCCGCCTCGTCCGCGACCTGTTCGAACTGGCCGCCGACCGCGAGCCCGCGGTCATCTTCATCGACGAGATCGACGCGGTCGCCGCGAAGCGGACGGACTCGAAGACCTCTGGCGACGCCGAGGTCCAGCGCACGATGATGCAGCTGCTCTCCGAGATGGACGGCTTCGACGACCGCGGCGAGGTCCGGATCATGGCCGCCACCAACCGCTTCGACATGCTCGACGAGGCGATCCTCCGCCCCGGTCGCTTCGACCGGCTCATCGAGGTGCCCGAGCCGAACGCCGAGGGGCGCGCGCGCATCCTCGAGATCCACACCCGCGACATGAACGTCGCCGAGGGGACGGAGGTAAGCGAAGTCGCCAGCGAACTCGAGGGGTACAGCGGCGCCGACATCGCGTCGCTGGCGACCGAAGCCGGGATGTTCGCGATCCGCGACGGCCGCACCGAGGTCACGCAGTCGGACTTCGAGCAGGCCCGCGAGAAGCTCCAAGACGCGGAACAGGACGAACAGGTCATCAACTACCAGTACTGACCGGGCCGGTCGGCGGCCCGAGGCGGACGTAACGACGCGTCTCTCGGATGACCGATAACGACGCTTCTCTCGGATGATCCACCGCAACTCACGGACGGCGGCGCGTTGGCGGGCGGGAGCGACCGCGCTCCGGACGCGACGGGCCAGCGAGTGCCGTGACCGTCCCGTTTTTACCCGTCGGACGGCGAGTGAAAGGTGATGAATCCGGCGCGGGACCCCGAGGCGACCGACCGCGACGCCGCCGCCCTCGACGGCGAGTTCGGCTTCGCCGAGCCGTCGACCGACCAGTCGTTCGAGAACGCGCTCGCTGCGGCCCGCGCCGGCGACCGACTCACCGTCGACGACGCGACCGAACTGCTCGCCACCGGGACGGACACCGCGGGCATCGACCCGGTTCGGAAAGAGCGCGTCCTCGAACTGGCCGACCGCCGGCGCCGCGAGGAGGTCGGCGACGAGGTCACGTTCGTCGCCAACCTCAACAACAACGTCACGACCGCCTGTAACACCGGCTGTCTGTTCTGTAACTTCAAGGACTCGGCGCACGCCTTCGAGGCCGACAGCGACGCCGACCACGCGGGGTTCACGAAGACGCCCGCCGAGTCCCGCGCCGTCGTCGAGGACGCCCTCGATATGGGGGTCTACGAGGTGTGTTCGGTGTCGGGGCTCCACCCCGCGCTCGCCTTAAACCAGGAACACCACGAGATACTCCGGTCGTACGACGACCCCGAGAGCGCGGTGAACTACAAGCCGCCCGAGCGATACGCGACGGATCCGGGGACCTACGTCGAGCAAGTCGAGGCGATGTCGGTCGGCGGGTACGCCACGGATCCGGGGACCTACGTCGAGCAAGTCGAGGCGATGTCGGTCGGCGGCGTCCACCTCCACTCGATGACGCCCGAGGAGGCGTACCACGCCGCCCGCGGCACCGACTGGGACTACGAGCGCGTCTACCGCGAACTCGCGGCCGCCGGCCTCGACTCCGCGCCCGGCACCGCCGCCGAAATCCTCGTCGACGAGGTTCGCGACGTGATCTGTCCCGGCAAGATCCGCACCGACGACTGGGTCGCGGCGATGGAGGGCGCGATGGCGGCCGGCCTCGACACCACGTCGACGATGATGTACGGCCACGTCGAGACGGTGGCCCACCGCGCGGAGCATTTAAAAGTGATCCGCGATCTGCAGGACCGGACGGGCGGCATCACCGAGTTCGTCCCCCTCTCCTTTATCCACCAGAACACGCCGCTTTACCGCCACGGCGTCGTCGAGTCCGGCCCCTCCCGCGACGAAGACGAGTTGCTGGTCGCCGTTGCGCGCCTCTTCTTGGACAACATCGATCACGTGCAGGCCTCGTGGGTGAAATCGGGCGACGCTCGTGGGTCAAATCCGGCGACGCCCACGGGCTGAAACTCCTCAACTGCGGCGCGGACGACTTCATGGGAACCATCCTCTCCGAGGAGATAACCAAACGCGCCGGCGGCGAGTACGGCGAGTTCCGGTCGTTCGACGACTACGTCGACATGATCACGGCCATCGGTCGAACCCCGGTCGAGCGCTCGACGGACTACCGCACTCGCCGCCGAATCGACCCTGAAAACGGGCCGCACGGCCCGCGACTCGGGCCGCGAGCCGACGGAACGCCGATGGTCCCGCACGCCCCGGAAAGCGAGCCACCGAGCGCCGGGTCAGCGGACGCCGACGACTGATCGGCCCTGCCCGTCGGCTCGGTTTGGACTCTCAACTCGCGAGAACCGGCAACGTTTTCTTTGGACTCTCAACTCGCGAGAACCGGCAACGTTTTCTTTATATTGGTACCCGTTATCACGGATATGCCTCCTGCGTCAGACGCGCCGACGTTCGGCTCGACGGCGGACGAGTCGCGCGACGACGGCGGTGAGTCGGACCCTTCCCCGGTCGCGCTCACCCGCACCGACGAACGAGTGATCGCGTACCTCGACGACGTGGGGACCGATTACCCCGCCCCGATCACGCTCACCCGGACCGACGAGCGGGTGATCGCGTACCTCGACGACGTGGGGACCGATTACCCCGCGTTCGTCGCGAGCAACACGGGCCTGTACGTCGACCACGTGGAGTCGCGGTTAGAGACGCTCGCCGACGCGGGACTCGTCGAACGCGCCACCGACGAGGCGGTGTTCCGGGTCACGGACGCGGGCCGCGAGGCGCTGCGTGCGGACTGTGCCGCCTGGTCGGACTGAGGGAGGGAGTCGTCGCTCGCTCCCGCTTTTCACCGCCCGAGGTCGGCGTGGGCCGACGAGAGGTGTCTGGAGCCGAGCGCCGCGAGCAGCGAGAGTTCGCCGGCGAGCGCGCCGACCGCGATCGCTTCCGCGAGCGCGTCGCCGTTGCTCCCGGCCGGGTCGCCGCCGCCGCGGACCCCGAGGATCTCCAGGCCGGCGGCCTGCGTCGGAAGTTTCGTTCCGCCGCCGACGGTGCCGACCTCGAGGCTCGCTATCGACACGGAGAGGTACAGCCCGCCTTCGGGCGTCGTCTCCGCGGTCGTGATCGCGTTCGCTCCCTCGACGACCTGCGCCTCGTCCTGGCCGGTGGCGAGGAACATCGCCGCGACCGCGTTGGCGACGTGGGCGTTGAAGCCGAGCCCGCCCGCCTTCGCGGAGCCGACGAGGTTCTTGCGGGTGTTGATCTCGGCTATCGACTCGGGGGTGGTGTGCAGCCGGTCTTCGACGACCTCGCGGGGGATCGTCACGTCGGCGGTCACGGAGCGCCCGCGCCCCTCGACCGCGTTGACCGCGGCCGGCTTCTTGTCGGAACAGAGGTTCCCCGACAGCGCGACGAGCGAGGCGTCCGTCTCGGCTTCGATCGCGTCGCACGCCTCGCGGGTCGCGATGGTGACCATGTTCATCCCCATCGCGTCCTTCGTGTCGTACCGGAATCGGAGGTAGACGTTGTTGCCGACGACGTACGGCGTCACGTCGAGCAGTTCGCCGTGGCTCGTCGTCGATTCGGCCGCGTCCCGCAGCGTCGCCTCGTTGTCGCGCACCCACGAGACGAGCGCCTCCGCCTCGGCCACGTCGGCGACGCGGAAGACGGGCGCGCGGGTCATCCCGCTCTTCGTGACGCGTGCGGTCGCTCCGCCGGCGTCGTTGACGACCGAGCAGCCGCGGTTGATGGAGGCGACCAACGCGCCCTCCGTGGTCGCCATCGGGAGGTAGCGCTCGCCCGAGAGCGCGCCGCCGCTCACCGCGACCGGCCCGGCGACGCCCATCGGGACCTGCACGGCCCCGATCATGTTCTCGATGTTCGAGCCGTGGACGTCGGCCGCGTCGAACGCGTACTCGCCGACGGCGTCCACGTCGGCGTCGGCCGTCTCGGCGACGAGCAGGCGTCTGGCTGCCGCGGCGGTGTCGGCGTCGGCGTGCTCTTCGAGCGCGTGGAATCGCACGTCGCCCTCGCGGACGCGGTCGGCGAGCGATGCGGGGGTGGGTTCCGTCATGCCCGACTGTCCTCGCGGCGCGTGCTAATGGCTATCGGTTCCGGCGGTTCCGAGCGAGTCGCCACGCCGCCTCCGCCTACCGGCCCACGAAGTCGGAGAGGCGCTTGCGGAGCGAGTCGCCGCCGAGTTTGAGGTAGTAGGCGTCGCCGCCGTCCTCGTAGTAGTCGTCGATCCGGCGGACGACCTCGAAGCCCAGATGCTCGTAGAAGCCGAGCGCGCGGGTGTTGGTCGTGCGGGCGTGGCAGGTGACAGAGCGGTGGTCCTCGGCCACGTCGGCGATGAGCCGCTCGGCGTGGCCGCGCCCTCGGTGGTCGGGGTGGACGGCCAAGAAGAGAATGTACCCGTCGCGGCGCACGGAGGCGAACGCGACGATTTCGTCGCTCTCGACGAGCAGGTGTGTCGTGGAGCGACGGTAGGCGTCGACGAAGAACCCTCGGCGCTGCCGGAGGACCCCCTCGTCGGCGCGGATCCGCTCTTTGAGGTTCCACGCGTCCGTGGCGTGGTCGGCCTGGCCGGGCGGATCCGTCCGTTTCTCCACGTTGACGCTCACTGCAGCAATGTAACACGCCAGCGGAATATAACTCCACCGCCACCGGGGACGGTTGCGACCGGCTGCGCGACGCGAGACGGGGTGGGCTGCGCGACGCGAGACGGGAGCACGGAGGTCGATGCGTCGGGCCTCGTCGGCGTCGCTCGGGGGTCGGTCGGCGTCTCGCGGAAGCGACGGAAGCGTTTTGTCGCGCTCGGTCTTGCATCCGGTAATGATCGACCCGTCGCCGGTGGGCCGGGACCGGCTCCGCCGTTCGTTCCTGACCGGCGTCGCCGTCATCGTCCCCTCCGTGATCACGCTGGCGGTGCTCGGCGTGGTGTTCAACGCGATCTACAACTACCTGAACGCGTTCTCGTCGGTGGTCGCGTCGGCGTTTCCGGCCGAGACGCTCCCCATCGGCCGCAGGGTCGCCATCGAGGTCGCGACGCCGGTCGTCTTCGTCGCGTCGATCCTCGTCATCGGCGTCGTCGTCGAGTCGACGCGACACGGCCAGCGCGCGGTCGACTACGCCGACTACGCCATCGAGCAGATTCCGGGCGTCGGCTCCGTCTACCAGGGGTTCCGGCAGATGAGCGACGCCATGTTGGAGTCGGACAGCGGGAACTTCCAGGAGGTCGTCCTCGTCGAGTTCCCCACCGAGGAGGTGTACACGCTCGCGTTCGTCACGAGCGAGACGCCGGACGCGGTCGCCGCCCCGGCCGAAGGCGGGTCGATGCGGACGCTGTTCATGCCGATGGCGCCGAACCCGGTGATGGGCGGTCACGTCCTCTTCGTCCCCGAACGCCGGATCGTCGAGGTCGACCTGACCGTCGAGGAGGGGATCCGGGCGCTGGTGACGAGCGGGGTCGCGCTCGAACGCGCGGCCGGCGAGGCCGAGGGCGTCTCGCCGGACCAGATCCGCGACGCCGGACGCGAGGGGCGAATCGGCTCGTACCACTCCTCGATGTCCGACGCCGCGAAACGCCCCGACGACGGCTACGACGCGTCGGGCGACGAGCGTCCCACGCCGGACGACCGAGGAGACGATCGATGAGTTTCGCCCTCCGGGATCACACGGCAGACGTCGCCGTCGAGGCGACCGCGCCGACCATCGACGCGCTGTTCGAGGCGGTCGCCGACGGACTCACCGCGGCGAGTTGCGACGCGGTCCCCGAGGCCGGCGAACGGTTCGAGACGACGGTGAGCGCCGAGAGCCGCGAGGCGCTCCTCTTCGATTACCTCGATCAGCTGATCTACGAGCGGGACGTGCGACTCGTTCTCCCCGCTGGCCACCGGTGTGCGATTAGCGGTCCCGACGATTCGACGCCGGCCGACCCTGCACCGGCCGACGGAGCGACCTGGACCGTCGACGCGACGGCGCGTGGGGTCCCCCTCGGCGACGTCGCGGCCCGCGAGATCAAGGCGGTCACCTACTCGGAGATGACGCTGGAACGCCGGGACGACGACTGGTACGCGTACGTCGTCTTCGACGTGTGAGCGGCGGCTCTCCCCGTGATCGATCGTCTCTCTGCTCGCCCGGTGACGCGCCGATCCCGCCTTCGCCCGGTGACGCAACGCCCTTTGCCTCCCCGCGCTGAACCCCGGACATGACCACGCGCGAGTTCGACGGGATCCGGTTGGAGAAGGTCCGCGACCACGTCTGGGAGATCCCCCGCGAGGGCGACATGAACGTCCCCGCACGAGTGCTCGCCAGCGAGTCGCTGCTCGAAGCGATCGGCGACGACGACTCGCTGCAACAGCTCAAAAACGCGACCCACCTTCCGGGGATGGTCGAGCCCGCGCTCTGTATGCCGGACGGCCACCAGGGGTACGGCTTCCCCGTCGGCGGCGTCGGCGCCATCGACGCCCGGAACGGCTGTATTTCGCCCGGAGCGGTCGGCTACGACATCAACTGCGGCGTCCGGATGGTCCGGACGAACCTCACCTACGACGACGTGCGCGGCCGCGAGGCGGAACTCGTCGACGCGCTGTTCGAGGCGGTCCCCTCCGGCCTCGGCGGCGGCGGCGTCATCGGCGGCGACGCCGACGCGATCGAGGGCGCCCTCGAACGCGGCGTCGAGTGGGCGGTCGAGGAGGGGTACGGGATCGAAAGCGACCTCGCGCGCTGTGAGGACGAGGGGCGACGGCCCGACGCGCGACCGGAGTACGTCTCACAGAAGGCGATGGACCGCGGCCGCAACCAGATGGGGTCGCTCGGCTCCGGGAACCACTTCCTAGAGGTTCAGCGGGTCACGGACGTGTTCCGCGAGGACGTGGCCGAGGCGTACGGGCTCGCGGAGGACGGCATCGTCGTCCTGATCCACTGCGGGAGCCGCGGGCTCGGCCACCAGACCTGCAACGACTACCTCCGGCGGATCGAGAAGGAGCACGGCGACTTACTCGCCGACCTGCCCGACAAGGAGCTCGCGGCCGCGCCGGCCGGCTCCGAGCTGGCCGAGGAGTACTACGGCGCGATGGGCGCCTGCATCAACTTCGCGTGGGTGAACCGTCAGCTCATCACCCATCAGGCGCGCGAGACGTTCGGCGAGGTGTTCGACGCCGACCCGATAGCCGACCTCGGGATGGAGCTTTTGTACGACGTGGCCCACAACATCGCGAAAAAGGAGGTCCACGAGGTCGGCGTCGACGAGGCGGGCCGGCCCGCGGTCGGCGACGAGGCGGTCGACCGGGCCGACCGAGAGGTGTACGTCCACCGCAAGGGCGCCACCCGCGCGTTCCCCGCCGGGAACGAGGCGGTGCCGGCGGTGTACCGAGACGTGGGCCAACCCATCATCATCCCCGGCAGCATGGGGGCCGGCTCGTACGTGCTTCGCGGCGGCGACGAGTCGATGTCGGTGTCCTTTGGTTCGACCGCCCACGGCGCCGGCCGGCTCATGAGCCGGACGCAGGCGAAACAGGAGTTCTGGGGCGGCGACGTGCAAGACGACCTCGAAGCCGGCCAGCAGATCTACGTGAAAGCACAGTCCGGCGCCACCATCGCCGAGGAGGCGCCCGGCGTCTACAAGGACATCGACGAGGTGATCCGCGTCAGCGACGACCTCGGGATCGGCGACAAGGTCGCACGGACGTTCCCGGTGTGTAACATCAAAGGATAGGTCAGACGACCCCGCTTTTTCGCCGCGTCCCCGACGACTCCTTATCACGCATACCGCGGCCACCCCGCGTCGGGATGACGAGCCACGCAGCCACCGACGACGAACAGCGAACGACGACGCGGCGGTCGGTCCTCGGCGGCGTCGCCGCCACGGCGGGCGCGGCGCTCGCCGGGGTCGGCGCGCTCGCAACCGCGAGCCGACCGGCGGCCGCCGTCGACGGCGATCCGGCGGCCTTCGAGGCGGGCGACGCCCCGACGGTCACCAGCAACGACGGGCGGATCGAGTCGGTCTACCTCTCGCCGACGGTCGACGTGTCGTGGACCGACTTCTCGGCCGGCGTCGAGCGCGTGACCCTCACGCTCGCCGTGGGGAGCGAGGCCGGCGTCGACGAGGTGTACCGCGAGACGCTCTC
>Ga0209945_1000838_pt1 | contig 11172 bp, 12 predicted proteins | sample SalPonR2_A_D2_MG_FD_185703 | JGI IMG/M metagenome (GOLD analysis project Ga0209945, IMG submission 185703) | Salt pond soil microbial communities from South San Francisco under conditions of wetland restoration - Salt Pond MetaG R2_A_D2_MG... ...
ACGTCGGTATCGGAATATAGCTCTCAAAGGAGTCTGGACTGCTGCCTCTATGACAATATGGGTGCCAGAGCAGACAAGACAGGTCTTTCTGACTCACCGCGTACTAAACTTTGGAGTCTCTGTGTAGTCTCCTAAATTAAAGACCTACAACCTGCCGATTATTTATAAACAAACAGTTCAACAATGCTGAAAATCTAGATTCCAAAGTTCATGCGAAAGTATGGTTAAAACCAGAACAGATCGAACTACTCCGTAAGCGTGTTACTCGGTTGGAGCTGACCACCTCCAGCAGCCCAACGAAGCAATCATCGCGTTGTTGGCCGACGCTGAACTGCGAGGAGGCGAGCTTGTTGATATGGACGTGGCAATGCTGCCGACGACCACGGCAACGGACAAAGAGAATCTAAGTAGCGGGTGCCGCTACGTATTCCCATGTCAATTCCCTCGCTCCCGGACGGATATGACGTTACTAAACGAATCGGGAGTGGTCGGCCTGATTGTCACATTACGGTCGGTTTCGACCGAGAAGGTGCTCACATACCACGATTTCTTGTCCTCCTGCACTACCAAGTGAATACTGACCCGCTCCAGTGGGATGCAATAGCGCGCATGGATCACAACGAGACAGCAGCACTCGGTCACGACATCTATCAAGAAGGGTTGCATGTCGATATCGCTCGGCGAAACGGGAGTACTGTCCACATCGAGATCTCTGACAACGCGCTGCCGTCAATCAGAGGCATCGTAATCCGAGGGTGTACTGACTATCTCGAAGAGAATACTCAGTACTTCATCGATGTATTCGAGGGAGATCAATCAGCAGCGAACCCGCCGAAGTGGCCCGATGGAGGAGAGTCACCACACACGCTTATCAGTACGAAACACGTGAATACAGACATGAGTAAAGAACAGTCCCGAGAAGACCCCTCAGAGGAGGTTATCAGCATGGACGAGTTGACTGAGATCCTCGCCGAGGCGGAAGGAGTAACTCCCGAAGAGATCAAGCAAGGTGCCGAGGAACTCGATCTTGCACCTCCCGAAGAGGCGACTGTTCTCAACCAGTAACGCCGCTCTGCAGTTCTATTCCACGATCTCTGGCAACGCATCAATGTCATAATCGTCAGCAAAATCTGCTCACAGTGCAGCCCAAGACGCACGATCAGTGTCACTCATCAACTGCACCTTCGTAGTCCCAGACAAGTTTACCTCCCTGACGATGAACCTCATATCGATATGGGCCGTGGGGACACGTGGAGCAGCCATCCTTCCCGCAGGGCACTTTCTTGATCACCGTCGTTGTCTCACCGGTGTCATCGACTGCTTCAAGCGACTCGTCATTATTCACCTCGATCTCCTCGGGTGAAATATCGTTCCGATACTCGATGAGCCCATCAATCCACGATTGCAGTTCACGAAGGGTGGTATCGTCCTGTTTGGGCACGCCCTCTGCGATATACTTTGGGAGGCTTGCAGGCGATTGGGGTTGATCCACTGGCATTCTTACCAAACAATAGAGGCCAAAACAGTATAATTGTTAGGTAAGATTTGTTCCACAGTTTCGCTTCGAACACCAAAGCATTATTTGTGCGTGAAATATATCTTTTATACAGATCAAATCGAATGAGCTCAGAACATGATCAGGGGAGCAACGATCCCATTCAATCAGCCGAAGCAGAGTGGAAAGCCTCGACAACTGCATTGGAACGTGTCAAGCAAGTCAGTGAGCAAACCACAACCCCGAAACCAGCAAGTGCGATTGCAACTGAGGCACTCGTCAGCGAACCGACGGCACGCAAACACCTCAACGCGCTCGCAGAGATTGGAACCGTCACCACAACCACTGAGAGTGGTACCACGAAATACAGCCGTGACGACGATCAACTCCTCTATCAGCGGATTCGAACCTTGGCAAGCGAACACAGTCGAGAGACGATCATCGACGAGATCCAAGCCCTCAAACAACGGCTCAACGAGCTTAAAACAGAATATGATGCCGTCTCACCAGAATCCTTTGTGACGAATCTCCCTACAGATGCACGCGATAGTGAATGGGAAGCCGTCGCAGAATGGCAGACGGTTGAGCGAGACTTACATATCGCTCAGGCAGCACTCAATTACGAGCGAGCTCGTGAACTTGGGCGAGCTACCGAATAGCGTCTCCGATGACAGATCGCCTCACTACGCCAATTGGCCCAGTCTCCCATCCCATCTTACAGCAAATCCGCGATATCTTCCTTACTGAAGAACCACTTGTTGAGACGACCCAGTTTGATTCGCCAGTCAGTCCCTCAGAGCTTGTCATCGAATTGCAATCTGGATTGGATGCTGCAGGCCGCTTCGAAATCACGTGGTGGGAACAAGGTGCATATCGTGTCCACTACACCGAACCAGACGGTATTGATTTTCGGTTCGACAGACATCCGAAAGAGGGAGCCCCTGAAACACATTTCCATCCACCGCCAGACGCAGGCACAGCTGAACCCTCACTACTTGCAGATACTAGCCAACCACAGGTGGTTACACGGGTGATCGTCAGCCAATGGCGGAACGCGGTTATCGAACAAGGAGACCTAACTCTTCTCAACGAGCGGTGAACTCAACGAGATCCGAAAACTGATGCATTCTTCACTTCGATGACGGGGGGTGGAACGAATAGTTTCAATCACAAACACGTATGAGTGGCACCAATTCTGTGTTACACATCGATGACGGGGGGTCTTCGACAAGATATACTTCGGTGTCGGTTCTTACTAACAAGCGGTAAAACTACTAAATTCAGGCGTTTAATAGGATGCAGCGGGAGAATAAACATCGAGAGGGGTTAATCTTTTTAATCCTCCGGCGTACAGGAGGCATATGGCCGGTAGTAATCAAGACAGGGCAGATCAATCCACACTTAATGAAGAAACTAGTTCTATATCGGATGGACAGCAGTTAGAATCCGCCCGTGAGGATGCTGCCGGTGACTCAAACCAGAATCAGGGATCGACCGAAGAGAATACTCAGCGGTCGATCCGTGATATGCTTGATGATGAGGGAGAGACATCGGTTTTCGTCAACCGGGATCTCGTCGAGCCGGACACGATTATCGATGAAGAGCGGATCGTCGGTCGTGACGACCAGCTTGAATCAGTCGTTTCATTTCTGAAGCCGACTCTCCAAGGGAATCGGCCGCCAAATATGCTGCTATACGGCCCCGCAGGGACAGGTAAGTCGCTCATTATCGGCGCCGTGACGCAACAGATCATCGAGCTCTGTCAATCCAAAGGCGAGCGGTTCGGTGTTGTCGATGTAAATTGCCAGCCAATCAATACCCTCGATCAGGCCGTCTACGAGCTTGTTCAAACCGTCGCGCAAGACGTTGGTACAGAAGTCGGAGTTCCAGAGACTGGCGTATCGACAAAGCGGAAATACCGACGTCTGTACGATCTCATTAACGAATACTACGATTCGGTCATCTTCACTCTTGATGAGATCGACCTCTTGGTCGGTCGGCGTGAAAACGACGAACCAGCATACTCGAAGCTTCTTTATCAGCTATCGCGTGCGAGTAACACAAATGAGATCGAAGGTCGGGTATCTGTCGCAGCACTGACCAACGATCCGAAATTCATGGAAGATATCGACGGACGTGCCGAGAGTTCATTCAACCCTCGTGATGTCTATTTTCCGGACTATGATGCGACCCAATTACGCGAAATACTCGACAATCGATGCGACGCGTTCCGCGAAGATGCTCTCGACGACGACGTGATTCCACTTGTAGCGGCCTTCGCTGCACAAAGTCACGGTGACGCACGAAAGGCAATTGATCTGTTTCGCGGTGCAGGAGATCTCGCAGACGAACAAGGAGATGAGGTAGTGACGGAGGATCACGTCAGAGAATCACAGGAAGAAATCGACAAAGATCGATCGTTAAAACTCGTTGAGGGACTCACAACGCAAAAGAAGATTTCACTCTACGCGACTGCAGCAGTTGCACATCACTCGAAGCGGACCGGCAGTTCCGTTCCGAGCCCGGTAGGATTCAAAGTCTATCAGTGGGTAACGAATGAACTCGATGCAGATCAGATGACTCGTGAGACATACGTCAAATATGTTAAAGAACTTTCAACGTACGGGTTGATTTCAACATCTCGAAAAAGCCGTGGACGAGGCGGCGGGATGTATATGGAGTTCACATTCACGGGTGATCCTGAGGCGATAATGACTCGAATTGTCGATGATACACGCTTGGAAGGAATAGCCCAACAGGAAGAACTCCTCAGTTCAGTCGTGAATGCTCAACTGAAAGAATTTCACGAGGAGTAAGCATCCGATAGAGTATCCGATGTAGAACACACTCCCCGTGTTCGATGTGTAAAGTCGGGATAGTAGCGGGGTAGAGGTCATGAACATCTCGAACTGTGTCGGTAGGTCGAAGAAAATAGAGTAGCCATTCACCCCCACACTATATCCTCTAACGCACTGGAAACGAGATTAAGACCGAGAGCCTCGCGACCCTCACCCCCCGTCATCGATGTGTAAACAGCAGATATTGGAAGAGGTAACTTACGTGGGACAAATCACAAAAATCAGGTTTAACATCTTGAGACGGTTGATATCGAGATATATTGTATATTAAGTCGGGAGGCGGGATGGAGATAACCATGTTCAGTTAGTCGGAGTTTCACTTCTCCTAACTTTTAGATCTAAATCCAGTACGGATATGGTTTCAGCCTATTACATATAAAACTTACTCATGTTGTATACGTTACTTACATGAATATAGTTTCGACCGCTAAGAAGTTCTTCTACGTGTTCGTGATCTTATCGCCGTTTTTGACCATTCTCTTATTATCACCCCTCCCTCTTTCCATGGTTTTACACATCGATGACGGGGGGAGGGAGTGTAACCGTGGTTCTCTCCTCTAAACCATTCGCTGTTCGCTCACTGGAAATCAGTTAGTTCTGACTCACGACCCCCTGAGAGGTATTGTTGGATGTCTATCCGATCCCACCCAACCGATGACAGCACACTCTCGACAGCTCTCATGAGACGAGTTGCGTCTCGTAGCAGACGTGTCATATGACTCAACCTTCCTTGTGGACCAATGCGACCCGCTCTTGGGAGGTCTTAACGCATTGACGACAACATACTCAATGTCCTGTCGGGGTGGATAGCAAGGTTCTGCTCCCGATCTCGCTTCAGGGTCGCCACACTCTGCTGAATATATTTCTCTCCCTGTCCCACCGATTATTGAACTCCCGGAAACTCGTCCCTTGTGACACGATCATTGAGTGTATTCCTGCATTCTTGAGTAGAATACTATTTTTGAATAGTGTAACACAAGTTTAGATAGAAACTATTCATGCTATTCACCATAGAATTAAGTCGAGAGAGGCCATTACTAATAAATAGCATGAATGAAACAGATAGTAAGAATAGTTTAGATAGCACAAATAGCCCAAATACTCCATATGAATCGATACAGACCGACGGGAACTCTCGGGCTCTTTCGGTGTGTATGCTGAAGGGCGGCGTCGGCAAATCAACGATTGCTGTTAACCTTGCTCGCCAGCTGGCCGCACACGACCACGATGTCCTCCTCATCGATCTTGATCCGAACGGCCACGCATCCGTCGGCTTGGGTTTTGACGACCAGTATCACAGTACTGAGAAAACTATCGGTAACGTCTTTTTCGACGATGCTGATCCGACCTCTGTTATCTACGATATCCCCTACGAGTTCGATATTCTCCCTTCCAGTGAGGACTTAGAACAAGTCGAGCGGGAAATCGTCGTCGGCGACGTGTTCCAACCCTCTGCGTTGCTCAAACGGAAAGTAGTTGACCCACTCCTCGGAGACACGTACGATTACATCGTCACTGATTCGCCAGCATATCGTTCTCGACTTACGGACAACGCTCTCGTTGCGACGGCGAATCTAGTACTTCCGCTTGCTCCCGGAAACGAGGCGATGGCGGGTTTGGAGCGAACTATTGAACGACAGATCTCACCGCTTCGGCAGCACATGGATGTCGATGTCCTCGCTCTGGTGCCGAATATGCTAAGCGGACGCATTGACCAGCAGACGCAGGATCGACAGCTTCTCGAACGTCTCAATTCCCACGATACCCTCCAAGATCGTATTCCAAATTTCGCACGGATTACAGACTGGGAGGATGTCGACGCTGGCAAGATCAAACCTTCACCCGGAATACGGGATCGAACCAGCATCACGAAGGCCTATGGGGAGCGAAAACCGCTGCTAGACCACGCTCCAGATTGTGACCAACTGAATTGTTTTGATGAGTTGGCACACATTGCTGAGGCTGGAGAGGTGGTTCGCCATGTCTGATGATGATCCGTTCGCCGACCTTGGTGATACACTCGAAGGGGGATCTGATGACAATACCGAAGATACGGAGGAAGCGGTCGATGAGACTTCATCTCAAGAGGTTGTTCCACAGCGTGACCCGATGACTGATCCTGCGTTCACATACGAGGCTGCTAAACAGCGTCCCTTCTATGCTCGTGAGACTACGGTTGACGACTTCGATTCTTGGTTGAAATATGAATTGGAGCGCGAACTTAACAAACAGGGATACCAGAATATTGTTGTTCGAGAGATGACCGACGCTCTCTTGCGAACCGTTGTGGAAGAAAATCTCATTGACGAGGTGGCTGAACGCTTTGAAGAAGCCCGAGAATCTGCTTCTTCAGAATAAGTTGAATAGATTTCTATTCTAGAATAGCCTTAATTAGCATCTCTAACCCGGTAGCAACAAGTGTGTGCTTGTCGTGAATTGAATTGAATTGAATGCGTCTCTCGTTTGACGACGGCACTCTCTTGTTGGAAGACGCTCCCGATGCTGTTCCTCACGCTGAATGGGATGATCGTGTAGACGAGTATCGTGCTCCGGCCCAATACTATCAAGAGATCTCTGAGTGGGCCACCGGTGACGGGCAAGCAACGCTTCAGGAATCGACGGCGACTGTCACAGAATTTGAAGACACCGCCCGTGGGTATTCTGAATTTGATCTCACGCCATCGGTCGCAATCGAGCCACGCGATTACCAACAGGAGGCACTGGGTGCATGGCGGGATAACGACCGTCGTGGCAGTGTTGTTCTCCCGACTGGGAGTGGCAAGACATTTCTCGCCGTCCAAGCCATCGCTGACGCCGGTGTCAGTACACTCGTGGTGGTACCAACGATTGACCTGATGAACCAGTGGCACGCCACTCTCACCAACGCTTTCGGTGCCCAACTCCCAGACGGTGTCGGTGTCCTTGGCGGTGGTAGCCACAACGTGACCGACATCACGGTCACGACCTACGATTCGGCCTACCGGTATATCAACGAGTACGGCGATCAGTTCGGTCTACTCGTTGTTGATGAAGTCCACCATCTCCCCGCACCAACCTACCAACAGATCCCCGAGATGACGATTGCACCGTACCGACTCGGGCTGACTGCCACCTACGAGCGGGCTGACGAGAAACATGAAGTGTTGGAAGATCTCCTCGGATCGGTCGTCTATCAAGAGGCAGTTGATGAGTTGACTGGGGAGTATCTCAGCGAGTACGAGACGATCCATCTCCAGGTCGAACTCACTGAGGATGAACGGGAGACCTACGACGAAGAGTACCAGATCTACCGTGAGTATATCGATAGTCACGATATCGAACTCTGGAAAGACGACGGCTATCAAGAGTTCCTCAAGCGCACCTCATACGATCCGCAGGGTCGGCGGGCATTGATCGCCAAACAACGAGCCGAAACAACCGCCCGCACGGCCGAGAAGAAACTCGATACACTCGATAACCTGCTCAAACGGCACTATGACGACCGGACGATCATCTTCACTGCCAACAACGAGTTCGCCTACGAGATTTCCCAGGAGTTCATCGTGCCCTGTATCACTCACCAGACGGCCACTGACGAACGCACAGAGATCCTCGAACGATTCCGCACCGGTGAGTATTCGATGTTGGCCACGTCGCAAGTACTCGATGAGGGAATCGATGTTCCAGCCGCGAACGTGGGGATCATCCTCTCAGGAAGTGCTTCGAAGCGGCAGTACGCCCAACGGCTTGGTCGGATTCTCCGCCCGACTGACGACAAGCAACCCGCCAGGCTCTATGAGATCATCACCGAGGACACGATGGAGACCTACGTCTCGGATCGCCGTCGGGAGGGAGTCGCCTGATGCTGACCGCCAAACTCGCTCGCTCCCGGACAGATGGGGATACGATCACGCCGCTGTTCGTTGATCCCACCGACGAGCGATATCGAGAGACGGCAGCCGAGCTCATCGAGATATTCACCGAGCATCTGGGCGAGCCGAAAGGCGACTTAGAGGAGACAATTGACGAGTTGACTATCGCTGATACGGACTACAAAATCGTCCAAGGGTTAGCAAAACTGTTGAAAGATGAGTGTGAGTTCGAGGTGATTGCGCCGGTCGATCCCCAGAAAATCCGACAGCGGTTGTTCGAGAAGGCCAACGAGTCGTATCCGGTCGTCCGCCAACCGACGTTGGGAGATGATATCCAACCGCTGGATGTCTACAGCAACGTCGCTGATCGACTCGGTATCTCTCTAGAGGAATGCTACAAGGGCATGTATGCGGATCTGGATGAGAACAAGCGGCTCGTTCGGTTCGGCAATCAGGCCATTGAGGGTCACGATAGCGAGGAGACGACGACAACGACGCAGCTCACCGGTGACAGTGCGGAATCGTACGCCGAAGAGACGATCACCGTCGAGTGGCTGCTCACTCGATACAATTTGGCACTAGCGCAGGCTGTCCTGTACGATGCCACGGAGATGCGCATCCGGGTGTGGGATTCGTTTGCGACAGTGTTCAGCTACGTCAAGCTCTTCGGGTTGATGCACCGGATCTATCCGATTGATGACGCCGGGAACCGGGTCAAGAGTACGGATGTCGCTGATGGCTACGAGGCCGTCCTCGATGGTGCTGCCTCGCTGTTTTCGAAATCTCGGAAGTACGGTATCCGGATGGCAAACTTCCTGCCCGCGCTCCCGTTGTGTGATCGCTGGGAGATGGACGCCGAGATTCTTGATGAGACGACTGGAACGACGGATCAACGCCTGACGTTACAGTTGGATCACACTGACAGCCTCTCTTCACACTACTCCGCCCAGAGCAACTTTGACAGTGATGTTGAACGGACACTCGCACAGAAATGGGAGCGAGCAAACACTGAGTGGAACCTCGTCCGTGAAGATGATGTGCTCGATCTCGGTGCGGAAGTGATGCTACCGGATTTTGCGATTGAACATCCCGATGGTCAGCGGGTGATTCTCGAAATCATGGGCTTTTGGACGCCAGAGTACCTCTCGGAGAAGTTGGCGAAGCTTCGAGACGCAGATGCCGATAACCTCGTAGTGGCTGTCTCAGAGCGACTTGACTGCTCGGCAGACGATTTCGAGGGGATGGACGACCGGGTACTTTGGTTCAAATCCGGGATTCACGTGTATGACTTGGTGGAGTTGGCTGAAACCTCTGCCTCAACGCCAAATACCTGAAATGCACAGCCCAGAGTTTCGATTACGTTAGCTTCGTAGATTTGGATCGACAGATTTAGTGAAAATCGGATATATATAACGGTGTGAGCGTTGGCGAACCTCCTGTTGAGCTATCTGAGTCCCAGCAGCGTGGGCTGGAACTGATCAAGGAGACTGGTGGTATCCACCAAAGTGAGCTCTGGAAAGAACTCGATGTCTCCTCGCGCACGGGGAGTCGCATCGTTGACCGGCTGTTGGAGGCTGAGTTGATTGAGCGGACGGAGACGATGTACAATGGGAGGAAGACATACTACCTGACACTGACCGATACAGATCTCGATTACCGGCTCCTGATGGCTGGTGACATGCTATCGCCGTTTATCGGTGCGGATGATGTCGATTCCCAAAGCGATGTTTTCACCCAGTGGGTGATGAATCTCCAGTACAATCAAGACTGACACGGAGCGTTGGTGAGTTCTGATGGGTACGCAAGGATTCGAACCTTGGGCCGTCCGGATACCCAGACACCCGCTGCACCGCATTGGGAGTCGTGCCGCGCGGACTCACGACTGCACTGTCAGGGCAATCCGGCCGTTCTGCCAAACTGAACTACGCACCCGCTAGATGGTACCGCTCCCTCCAGATTCAAACCAGCAGTGATTCTTAGACAGGGTATGAACGACATATCGGATCGTTGCGCAAGATAGGATTGGTTTCAGTTCCACTCTGGCTGGATGAGTATTTTATATGTGTTCTACATATATTGATGTGGAACTTGGGTAAGTGTCACACGCTCCAAGTTCCCATTCCCATGGTGACGCAGAATCAACCGCTTGGTGTCTGCCCGTTTTGTGGTTCAACACTGGATGCTGGGTCGATTCTGATCGAATACGAGTCGAATGGCACAGAGCGTTTGTTTGCGGAGTGCTATGCTTGTGAGCAGCCTGTTCACCCCGAGTGATTCACCGGTGGAGTCACTGAATGCTCCTTTTCGAAAGTGCAGATTCGTTTGGGCTGAACTCTGTGTCGAAAGGAGTCGGAGAGTGAGAGTGGGATTCGTCCACTCTCCGAAGGCGTGTGGATGAGTAGCACCGTCACACGGGTGTGGATTATGATTGGCTGTTAGATCGGCACCAGCCATCTGCTAACCTCAACGCCGTTGATAAATCCTTTCTGATTCGTTCAGTTTCCGAGTGCTCCAGTCAGCGATTCCCGAGTACTGCGGAACAGTATCAAAACGTTTCTTACCTAACAATTATCCACATCATTTCTTTACGTTTGGTAAGACACGTCGGTAGCCAATTTTGTATCCTGGATCTATCTTTAGGATGGGAGAGTGGTGAATGAGCTCTCCCGCTGGAGAGGAGTCGAGTACCTAAGACGGCTGTGACCGCTCCACGTGCAAAGCGGCCATGTTTGATGTGACATGCTCCCAACTAAAGGCTGCTGGCCCGGTTGGCCCCAAAGAGAGTGCTTTTTATTCTTCTCTTCCCGAATAGGAGCATGGAAATTTCTGAGGACTTGCTATGCTTGTTTACTGGACAGGTGGAAGCGGACGACGATTCGTATCAGATCACGGTGCCTAAACGGGAAATTGATCTTGGTGCGATAGACAGTGGTGAGACCTACCGCGTGGTGATCATGCCAGCTGAATC
>Ga0209945_1000839_pt1 | contig 11170 bp, 13 predicted proteins | sample SalPonR2_A_D2_MG_FD_185703 | JGI IMG/M metagenome (GOLD analysis project Ga0209945, IMG submission 185703) | Salt pond soil microbial communities from South San Francisco under conditions of wetland restoration - Salt Pond MetaG R2_A_D2_MG... ...
GAAAAACCGTTTTTCAACTGAAACGGTAGCGCGGAGTTCCCCTCTTCAAGGAGCGAGCGAAACGAACGAGTCGGGAGGGGGAAGAGCGCGTTCGTATCGACTACAAACGGCAGGATATAAATAGCCGCGAGCCTACATTGAAACTGTGGCAGACGACTACGTGCGTCGGACGGCAATCACTCGTCTCGAAGTTACGGACGAGCAACGCGACCTCCTCGAAGAGACGATCTCCGAGTGGAAGCGTGGTTGCCAACTCGCCACCGATATGGCGTGGGGCACGTGCAACGCCAAAAGCGACGTCCAGCCCCTCGCCTACGATACTGTGCGCGAACAGACCGACCTCGGTAGTCAACACGCGATTCTCGCCACCCACCAAGCCGCCCAAGCCATCACCGGCTGTCTCGAACGCCGCTCGAAAGGCAAGAAAGCCAGCAAGCCCACGTTCATCGCGCCGACCGTGACGTACGACACTCGGACCATGACGCTGTTTGGCGACGATACGGTGTCACTCTCCACTACGGAGAATCGAGTCCGGTGCGAACTTGCTCTGCCCGACGCCGACGATGGCTACCAACGGCAGTACCTCGACGCCGACGAATGGTGCGCCACAGAAAGCACGCTCACCGCCCGTGACGGCAACTACTTCTTGCACATCGGCTTCCGCCGCCACAAGACCGATATCGAGCGCAACACCGCCGAGGACGGAATGGTCCTCGGGGTTGACCTCGGTATCGAAAACCTCGCCGTCACAAGTACCGCCTCCTTCTTCAGCGGGCGGGAGTTGTCCCACAACCTCCGTGAGTTTGAGAAGGTACGCGCCGGACTCCAACAGACGGGAACGCGAAGCGCCCACCGGACACTTGCACAGTCGAGTGGCCGTGAACTACGCTACGTTCGGGACGTTCTCCACCGAGCGTCGAACGCCATCGTCACAGAAGCACTCCGATTCGAGTGTGACGTGATTGCGTTCGAGGACTTGACCCATATCCGAGACCAAACGGGTGCGTCGTGGGGGCACAAGTGGGCGTTCCGAACACTGTACGAGCAGGTGGCGTACAAAGCCGAAGCGGAAGGCATCGCGGTGAAGCAAGTTGGTTCGGCGTACACGTCGAAGCGGTGCGCCGAGTGCGGCTTTACGACAGACGAGAATCGGCCGACACGCAACGATTTCCGATGCGTGAAGTGTGAGTCGGAAGCGAACGCGGATTATAACGCGGCGAAGAACATCGGAATGCGGTATGTCCGTCGGGGCCAACAGTCGTCTCGGCGGACGGGCAACAGTCAGCTTGCCCTGAAATCTGGAACAGTGACGCCGAGCGGCGATTTCACCGCCCACCCGGAAGGGTTCGACGCTGAGTTCATGGACAAACCCCACCCTCAAAGCACCGAAGGCGCTTAGGGTGGGGTAGTTGACCGCACCCGGAACTCGATTAGTTTCGACTGTGACGAGTTCCAGACGTTGTCTGAACCGTCACTCCACGAGTGACCCAATGATCTCCTGAGCAGTCGAACTGATTCGACCGAGGCGCTCTTGAATTGCTTCTGAGTCATCGCCCTGCCACGCAGCGAGATAGAACGCAGATCCGCTCGTGTCGAGTCCGAAATACCGACCGACAATGTACGCGACGGCTTCTGCTTCGACCTCGCGCTTTGCCCGTTCGGGTTCATCTTCGATATCGAAGTGGAGCAACGCGTGGGCGTACTCATAGATCAGCGTGACAGCGAGATCTGCCTGGTTCGATCGGGCTATCGCTTCGACGACTGGCTGGAGGTCGTGTAGGCTCCGGTACTTACAGACTCCCTTCGCGTCGCCATGTTCCCAGTGGTCAGCATCGACAATGCGTACCGTCACACCGAGTTCGTCAGCTGCTCCTTTGAGCGCTGGCACCAGGTCGTCGGCGTCGCCCATCGCTGCCGTCTCCAGTTCGGGAAGCGGTTCTCCGTCGGTCTGGGACACGTCGAAGACTGGTGCTGGTTTGAACCCGACGAGGCCTTTCGACCACTCATCCGCCGACGTCTCGTTGTACTCACAGCCGATTTTCTCGTGGTAGCTGGGCGAATTCTCACACTCGGGACATCGCTTGGTGATGATCGGAGCCCAGATCCAGATGGCTTGTTCGCCTTCCTGGACGTGCCGATCGAAGTCGTTTCGCCACGTGTTGTAGCCTGCGACCTTCGTTGCCTCTGGATACTGGAACTTGATCAGGAGCGTATTTCGGTGCGAATAGTCGTGGAAGCGACTCTGGACGTCTAACCACTCCTGGAACTCCTCACTTGCTTGTGCATCGTCGACGCGGTCGACGAGGTCGTCGATCCACGCTTCGATAGTACTGTGCATCTCGTCGTGTCGTGTATCGGTCTCCTCGAACGAGACCGACGAATCACTACTCGTAGCCATGGTTTTCAGGACTTGAATTATCGCAACTGCGCCGATTCAGAACGCGCCGCACCCCTTCGGGGCGCAAAAAACAGATCGCTGCTCAGGCTGGCGGGAAGTAGACGCTTTCTTCGCCGGCTAGCTCTTCGAGCTGGTTCTGATGCCGATGCGTGAAGTAGCAGTCGTAGCTACAGTAGCCACAGATCTCTCCCGTATCATACTCTGCTACGAAGGGACCTCGTTCAGTCGTCCAAACGTTCACATCGCACTCAGTACACGCTGGACTCTCGATATCACTCAGTGACGGGCCGCGATACTCGACGCTGTCTTTCCGAGTTGTCGATTCAGGCCAAACGCCTCGTGCCCGCCAGAATTCTCGAACCTTCGCGAGACTGCACCGGACGGTTTTTCGGATCGTCATGTGCTCGGCGTCGCGACCACTGTCGTCCCACCCATTAGCTGTCCAGAACTCGCCGAACTGTGCGCCACGGTGAAGACCATTCCAGTCAAGGCCGACGATATCTGCGGGTGGATCCTCCGTCAGTGTGGGACGGGTGAGCTGCTTAATGACGTCCAATTGTTTCGACGGACTTCCACCGAGGATGTGGACACGACGACCACGCCAATCACTCGGCTCTGAGAACTCGTGAGCAAGTCGGTCGGCGTATCCCCGGGAGTACCCGACGACGAGGTCATCAAGGATCGCGTGAATCGCGCCACGGCATTTGGGGACGATGACGAGGTCCGATTCTGGGTAGCTTCCTTTGATCTCGCGAGCAGCAGCGACGTATCGGTCCACCTCCTTGACTTCGTAGGCATCACCAATCACCCCGACCTGGGGTTCGTGCTCGAAAAAGCGCTCGACGTACCGATCAAGGTCTGGATTTCGAAAATCGTTATCGAGCATCCCAACAGGCAACTCTAACGCTTTGAACTGCTGCTGTTGGTAGGTACAGTCCTCGCGAAATCCGGTGAGAAAACCGAGGCTGAATGCATCTAATGCGAACGGTACTCGGTGGAGGAACGCTATTTGATCGGCCTGACGAGCAGTTGCAATTTCGCTAGCTGCGTTGCTGGTCGACTTCGCTGTGAGTGCCATAATGAATCAACGCGGGAACTCGCCCCGCGCCCCCTTCTGGGGGAGAAAAACTGCTCCCGGCGGCTAGCCGTTAACCAACACCGGTTGCTACTGGATGAGTCATGTTGGTTAATCAGGCTGGTTCCCTGTGGGGGCTGCTACGTTGTCGGCTCAGTACGGGTACCTCGCAGATCTCAGTTCAGTACGGGTCGTAGCTCGGAGTGATATCCCCGGTTAGTACGCTGCTCTCGAAGGCGTCGCTTTCGCTGCCCTCGAGGTCGATGATTCGATAGACTGCATCACCGCTCCAGTTACACTGCTCGCTCGAACACACCGCACTTGCTAGGGCTCCGTTCTCTGCATCTAGATGGACACTCTGGAGATCAAGTAGCTCGCTACAGAGTGGGCACGTCGCCGGAACTTGCGCATAGCGGAAGCCCGTACTGATGTCGATGTCACCTTGGTAAACGTCGATGCCACGAAGCCCTTCGACGAGATGGCCGACTCGTGAACGGAACTCGGTGAGAAGCGCGTTGCGGACTTGCTCGTCGACGGGAAGCTCGGCGCTATCGAGAGTGATCGTTATTCGACACGCTGACGTCTTGTTGGTTTCTTTCATTTGGTTCGCCTCTGGGGGTACGTTTGATTCCCCTGCACCCCTTTGGGGGAGAAAAACTATCCCCAGCTGTTACCCTCCGGCGTTAATGGGTGGTTCCACTCTCGAGAATGGCAACGATATCGGAGAGATCGAATAGTCGGAGATCATCACGCTCGTCTGCAGCTTCCTTGACGGAGCGTTTGAACCCAGAGCGGCTGAACAAGGCGAATTCATACGTCGGCTCACCACCTCCGGTGGGTGTCCAATCGATTTGCTCCACGTCGTCTTCGAGGTCCGCGAGCACGTCATAGCTGAGGGGGGTGTTGGTAAATTTCGCTTCGCCAGCGATCAGCGTTGACTCGTCAGTTGGTGCGATGACATCTACTTCCTGGCCCTTGTACCACCACTGGCTTGGCACCTGTGTGAGCTGGTAGTCTGCATAGAGCGCCGGCACTGCCTGGTGACAGAGCGATTCGAACGTTTCGCTGACGAAGTCGGGCAATTCCGGTTCGATGAGATCTGCATAGGCGTTCTCGCCGTAGAGTTCGTACTGTCCCTCGCGGCCGTAGAGATACCGGAAGTAAAACCGGAATACGGGATCTCGAATTTTGTATCGAGTCCGCTTGCTGCGCGCCGGATCGGCGAGTGCCGGATGATGTTTCTCGATGATCTGGAGGGTTTCCAGCCGGTCGAAGTAGTACGACGTGTTGGTGCTCTCGATGCCGGCTCCTTGGGCGATCTCGTTTCGACTGCGGTTCCCGCTGGCCATCGACTCCAGAACCGAAAAATACGTGTTCACCTCGTTGAGTTCCATCTGGAGGACGGTTTCGGGCTCGTCGTGGAGTGGGCCATCCGGGTCGCACAGCAGCCGCGTGATGTTCTCTCCGAGGCTCTGTGATGGATCGAGCGGGCTGAGATATCGGGGTGTGCCGCCGAAGACGCCATAGACGAACACCCGTTCTTCGGGATCGTATGTCGGCACGAACTCTTGGATGGAGCGAAACGGGAGCTGGGTGAGTTCGAGGCGGCCATTCGGTGTCTGGGATACCCGGCCGTAGAGTGGCGCACCGCCATCGAGGACGTGGGTATGGATCATACCGATTGCAGAGCCTGTGAGTACGAGCGTTGCCTGACTATCGTCGACAGCTGTATCCCACAGATGTTGAATGACCGAGGGAAGTCCCTCGTTCGATTCGATGAGGTACGGGAATTCGTCGATAACGATGATGGCGTCTCTGTCGGTGAGATACGTTAAGAGCGGTTCCCACTCCTCTTTGACGGCCGTGATGTCGGGATAGGTCGACGCTGCTGCCTCGACGAATCGCCTGAGCTGTGTCGTCGCTGTCCCTTGGACTGCCTGATAGTACACGGCATCGTCGCGGTCGGCAATTGATTGGCGGACGAGTTCGCTCTTGCCGATCTGGCGGCGCCCATAGATGATTGCGAGTTCTGCAGTGCCACTCTCATAGAGGGTCTGCAACCGATCGAGTTCATCGATACGATTGACGAACTGGTCCATACCTCCCGGTCTTGGCGGGAGATACATATGTGCTCCGAAGTTAGGAACCAGACTATAATAGTCTGAACTATAATATTCTAATCCCTAATACGGTGGGTCAATCATTCGATCCTTCTTCTACTAAGGCTCCGACAGACATCCCCGAATGTTCCGTTAGTCGGCCTGTGATCGGATTTCGCTGGCCCGCTGTTCAAGTCGGCGGAGGATCTGGATGCGCTGCTGATTCGCGTTCTCGTAGGCGACGCAGGCTCGGAGTGTCTCCATGTTATGAATAGTCGCGATACCAGCGTTGATGAGTCGGGTGTTTGGTGGTTCGAGACGCTGTTCCGGTGTGAGACCGTCTGATTCGACGGATAGATTCGATGAGTCGCTCATTTTGTTCGCCTCCGCTCTCTCAAGGCGACAAAAACAGCTGCTAGGCCACTCCCGGTCGAAGAAATTCCTTGTCAGAACTCTACGTTAGTTGGACGGTAGTTCGCGTCAGTGTCGACGCTGTCGTACATGCGGCCGAGCATGTCGAGTGCTGACTGGAAGTGTGCGTAGTGCTCGTTTGCGAACGCTACGGTTTCTTGGAGGGAGATAACGGGCCGTCCGTCGACCATCTCGGCCTCGATCTGTGGCCGCGGCTTGAGCACCACCTGAATCGCACTATTGAGGTCGTCAGCGGGCTGGCGCTGCTCTGCAGTCGGGATTCCGAATCGATCGAAGAACTCCGCCCAGGCGTCGAGTTCGGATTCGTGGACGGCGATGAACAGCGGATAGTCCTCTGGGTCGCGAGCGACCTGGTAGCCACCGCGGGTCCAGACGTAGACCGCATCGATGGCAGTGAATGCATACTCCATACCCGCGAACTGCGGGAGGACGTACGCCTCCGAGATCGACGGCGGCGAGATGTCTGCTGCGGCCGTCAGGAACTCGAGACCGCCGTCTCGGATTGTCTGATCGACGAGCTGGAGGCCATCATCGTACACGACGTACCCCGCCTCTTCGAGGCGATTCACGACGCGCCGAATCGTCTCCCGGTTCTCGTCGATCTTCCGCGCGACGCCGGAGATGGAATCCCCTGGGTCAAGCGCGAGAATGACCTTGAGTTCCTTCTCACCGCACACTTCGTACATCCTATGGTTACACAATTCTGTGCAACAGACAAAAGAATTACTCTTCGTGTGGGTCTGCTGGTTGGATTTGACGAACGTCTTCGGCGAGGTCGTGGATGTACTCGCGAAGCGTCTCGATATCCTTGCGGGCGTCTTTCAGCGTTTTCGCCTTCACCTTGGCTTTGATTTGGTCTTCATCTCGTGTCCCGGTTCCGCGTTTGAGTTTTACGGTCAGCGAGACACCAACATCAGTGCGCTCGACGTGCTCTGTTCGCTCCGTTTGATCTCCGTTCATTACCGATTCTGCCGAGTCGGTGGCTGATTGCTTCGAGTCAGTCATTTTATTCCCACGAGGACTATTGGAAGGTCCTCGCACCCCTCCCGAGGGCAAAAAACACGATTCTATCAGACGCCGTCCTTGGGTTGTCCGTGCAGCCTGTAACAGGCAATCTCACTGTCCTGCAGACGCTGCGAGAACCTCTGGGGCGTTCACACCAAGGGCGGACTCAATCTCGCTACTGGTGAGTCGCCAATGCTCTGTGGGACCGGCGCACTCCAGTTGACTCACAACCTCGTTCTTGAACTGGGTGTAATGCGTTAGCGCAAATTCTTCGTCCTCGGTGTAGTCGAGCAGGAGAGCGAGTGCGAGCTGCGCTGGCCCACTCCCACTGTATCCCCATTCGAACCCCGAGGGACTGTGGTTTACCAGCTTGAGGCTTCGGTCTGGAGTGAGGCGTTCTTGTTCGGGTAGCTTCTCCACGACGGCACGCCCTCGCTGTCGGTAGCCGACGTAGACGATGTCGCGGTCACTTCTCTGGCTTCTTTGGTGGAGCGACTGTGAGTCGATAGTTCTACTCATGGGTCTGTTCGAAGGTACTCGTTCGAGCACCCCCGCACCCCTCAGGGGGTGAAAAACTTGCTGCAGTTCCTGAGTTGCAGTGGCTCTTAAACGTGTTAACCAACACCACCGACCAAGGTCGACTAGACGTTGGTTAATCCGTACTCGGTGGACGCTGTACTCGGGGAATAATCTCAGCGCTCGGCGCCGTAGACGATTGCCGAGCGGCTTTCGTAGCCGCAGTCGTGGCAGTCGAACCAGCGCTGTACTTTCGCGCCGTCAGCTTCTTTCTCACCGACAAGGACGTGGTCGTTCGGACACTCGGGACAACTCAATTCGGGCGCTGGCCGCTTCTGGAGCTCGTCACGGAACGATTTTGCGTCCTTCGTCTCGTACCCCCGCGACCATACTGGGTAGCCGTCGACGAGGATTGCGCCACGCCACTTGTAGCGGTAGGAGTCCGGCGCTCTGTGCAGTACTGCTCGAGCGCCAGTCTCGGTGTTCCTACACGCCAACGTTGTCGAGCGGCTCTCTCGTCGCCAGTTTGTGATTCTGGGCATTGTTTAGAAATGGACGTCCGCCGGAACGACCCAGAGGTCGTCACTCTCGTCGACGATGCGATCCAGCTGGCCTCGGTGGCGAATCCCGCAACCGTGTTGGTCGTACAGCAAAATCGAGGGACCGTCGTAGGCACCGACTTGATGGAAAGCATGCCGGGCGAGGTTCTCATCACGCATTATCTCATCATCGCTAAGCTCGTCGAGCGCCTCCTGGACTCGATTGAGATTCCGCTGGAACTCGCTCTTCGTCGCGTCCCAACCGCGCTCCAGGAGTTCCTGGCCTTCGTCAGAGTCTACGCGCGCTGCAACTGGGAGGTCGCCCCAACGGGCTTTCCCTGCCACAGTCGTGCCTTCTTGATCGAATGTGACGTAGTAGTCAAACACGGCGCCAGCGTGTGGGCCAGCTCCAACCAGCCGATCGAACACTGCTTTACCAGTGGCCACTGCGTCGTCTCGCGTCGATGCCTCTACCAGAGTGTAAATGACCATATGCATCGGTTTTCACCGTCGTCTGCCGACGCACGCGACTGCACACTGCGTCACTACGTGATGCGCCGGCAGCCATCGCCGGCGCTCAAAAAATAGTACTGACGATGCTGGCTAGACGTTCTCGAACTCCGACTGGCGGCCCTCCTCGTCGACGCTGATCGTCAGGTCCCCGGTTTCGTAATCGGCCTCGTACTCAACTGAGAACGTATCCGAGTTGTAGGCGGCGTGGTACGCACGATGTCGCTTGAGCGACCCGGTCGCCTTGAAGTGGAAGAAGGCAGCAGCTGTGTACGGCTTGCTTGATGTTTCGACCTGTGCTTCGACTGACGCCGGGAGTGCGATGTGCGGTGTATCACTGTCGATTCCCGCGGCAAAGGATCGAGCTTCGTCGACGCTTGCTTGCGAATGTGCTGGTGTCTCACCGGTCAACACATTCACGGGTGTTTCCGTCTCATCTGTGAATAGCACGTCTTCGAAGGTACGAGTGCCGAGGATCGAGTCGGGGCTCAGCTCACAATCCTCAAACGGATCTTTCGATGGTTGTTCAGACATTAAATCACGAAGCCCTGAATGGGCTCAGCCATTCAGCCCTCGACAAACAGGACCTCCACATCTCGTGGGGAGGCTGCACTAGACTTAACCAACATACTTCGTGTCGCCGTTCTCTGTTGGTTACAGTTTTGTTCAACTGATTATCCTATTGCGGATTCGGCCCGTAACGAGGCGACTGACACACCTGGCACTCCCACATCGGCTGGCCAGACCACTCGTCATCTGGGAGAGACTCGAGTTCCTGGAATTGATGCTCAGTCTTTCGACCGCACTGGCCGCACTCAAGGCGTGCTCTCGAGGGGACACTGGGATCACGATCCTTTGAGTCCTCGTCGTCGACGGAACGCTGGAGTGCAATCGCTGGGACCAACCAGACGTCGTTCTCGGCGCTCTCAAGCAGGTCTGTAATCCGATCTTCGTCACGAACATCGTGCCCTCCCTCGTCGTAGAGGAACGTCGTGTGCGCCCTCTCACTCCCCGACTGCGTCGAATCTGTCTGTCCCGTTCGCCCACGAGCGGCTGTGAGTAGCTGTTCACCGCTTTCGGAGGTGACTCGAACTGCTTCGGGGAGCGAGGGCCACTTATCGACCAACTGTGCAGCGGGCTCTGCATCGAGGTCGTAGATCAGCTGGCAGTCGTCGACCGCTGGATCTCTGTCAGCCTTCGTGAGGATTCTAGCCGCAGCAGCACCCTTCGCGACGGCGGCGTAGAACGTCGACGCCTTGACGAGCAGATGTACGACGTGTAGTAGTGTGCACTCAGTATCCGGAGGGCGACTACCGTCGCTGGTTCCATCGAGATGGTTTGAGAGGCAGAACCGACACTTGGTACGGTTCGCAGGAATCGACGCACCGCACGAGGAACACTCGCTCCGCGTCGATCTCGTTCGATCTGGATACGATTCCAGCCCCTCTCTTCGTTGTCCCCCTGCTCGACCAGCGTTACCCCGTCCAGTAAGCTGGTCGTCGGGCACGTGGTTCGCTTCGCCAAGGGGTCGTAGTTCCTCAAAATCAGATTGACGTCCATTCATAGAGTCGTCTGGCAGCACCTTCCCTCGTTTCCGTATTTAAATCTCAGTCACCAACGTCGAATTCGAATCGACAGAAAAACTCGCAGAGTGCGTCTTCAGACCGCCAATTCGTTCAGCGTGTCTCGATGCGACCGGATAGTCGTCGCAGTGACGCTCGCCGCCACAGCGACTTCCGCCTGCGTCAGCCATCGTCCCTCTTCGCGACCCACCTTGTACAGACAGGCAGCTGCGAATCCTGACGGGTTGACACCCGATGCGGCTCCTGATGATTCCGACTGTTCGGCCAGCCTCCGAGCTCGCTGTCGGATGTACGCTGGAATATCGAGTTCCGACGCAAGCCGGGGGATGAAATCGCTCGGTCGAACAGGCAGGGTCGGCAGTCCAAGTTCTGTATTCAGCGTCTGGTACGCATTCGTGATTCTCGATTGTTCAACGCGTGCCGCGTCAACGACGTCGTCAAGTAACCGCGAGTGACCGTTACAGCGACAGGCTCCGTAGACGCTTGCTGCCGCTATCGCCTCGATTGATCGGCCTCGAAGCAGATCTTCGGTTTGAGCGCTCCGGAATAGTTGACACGCCTGATCACGGACCGAACCTGAAAGCTCGAGGACGCTCGCGATCCTTCGAACTTCACCCAGGCCGTGTGCGAGATTTCGCTCGGCTTTCGACTGGAACCGACCACGAGTCTGTTCACGCCGCATTCGGGATAGCCGCTGGCGCTTTCGTCCAGAGAGTTCGTTCCCGTTCGCATCTTTCCCGCGACCGATCTCGGTCGACAGCCCTCGGTCATGCCGTGCCGCAGTCAGTGGAGAGCCTGTCCGCTTTCGCTGGTCCTGATCGTGAGTTCTCCATTCAGGACCGTGGTCGATTCGTTGTTCGTCAATAACGAGTCCACAGTCTTCACAGATAGTTTCGACCGAGTTAGTAGTGACCCGGCCATCGCACTCAGGGCATAGGTTCGTGCTGGAGTTTGTCTGGACGTCCTCGTCGAAGCTTGTTTCGTAGATATCTCTGGTTGCCATCGTTTTCACC
>Ga0209945_1000845_pt1 | contig 11141 bp, 6 predicted proteins | sample SalPonR2_A_D2_MG_FD_185703 | JGI IMG/M metagenome (GOLD analysis project Ga0209945, IMG submission 185703) | Salt pond soil microbial communities from South San Francisco under conditions of wetland restoration - Salt Pond MetaG R2_A_D2_MG... ...
GTGGTCGTCGTGGCTGTGGTCGTGAGTGTGACTATGATCGTGTTCGTGGTGATCGTGCTCGGAACCGTGCTCGGCAGGGTCGCGTGTATTGGTATCGTCTGCGTCGACGAGCACGTCGACGGTCGTCGCGCGAATGCCGTTTTTCACCGTCTCGTCGACTACGTAGTGGACGGGGAGGTGCGTCTCGACCGCGTCGAGGACGGTTGGGTCTGCCCCGGCGTCGATGAGCGCGGCACAGAGCATGTCACCGGCCGCGCCGGTCCGACCGTCGAAAGCGAGCGTGCGCATGGGCGACCGAAGACGCTCTCCAAGTAAAGACTCACTCGGATCGACCCGCACGCCGGGTGAGATCGGTGCACTCAGTCGTTACCAGGAGTATGTCGGATTACTGTGGTTTCCGAACACATAAATCTCACCTAGCCGACTGATGACGTAATCATGGAACATCCTGGCCCGCCGCGATTCGTCGCGGTAGGGGACGTCGTCGAACTCTCACCACGTGATCCGGACCCAAGTGCCGCCTACCAGTGGTCGATCACGGAAGCGCCAATCGCGAGCGATGCCCGGCTCGGAGACGACCCCGTACCGGAGTTCATCCCCGATGTGCCCGGACGGTACGTGGTGACGCTTGAGACGCCGAACCAGAAGTACAACCGTTCTATCCGCGTCTTCCCGGGCGAACAGCGCCCGACCGGCCGGGCCGCCGCGGCCGGCATTCGCGGGGCAAGCGGGTACAGTGGGATGAGCGGGTACAGCGGCTACAGCGGGGCGAGCGGGTCAGCGCGCCCGTTCGAAAGCGGGCGAAGCGGGTTCGCGTCCGGGTCCGGCTCTGGCGCCCGCGATCAGGCGACTGGGGGTGCACACGGTCGTCCTCGAGTCCGCCTCGACGCCGAGGTCGAAGGCGACGAGGTCGTCGTCCGCGCGACGCCGACACCACACCCGGACTCCGGTCGATCAGCCGACGACCTCGGCGTCGAGTTCCTGCTTGACGACCGCGACGACGTCGATCGGGGGAGTGTGACGATTACAGACCGCGAGCTTCGCGTCCCGCTTGCCGCGGTCGACAATCGCCTTCGAGTCCACGGCGTCGCCGTCGGCGCGAGCTACAGCGTCGCCGACGCGGTACGCGTGGAGCGTCTCGGTGACGGCGAGAACGTTGCCATCGAGCGGCTCAACGACCCGCCGGAGTGGGCGGCCGAATCCACCCTGTATGAGATCTATGTCCGCGGATTTGCCGCGGACGACGAGACCGCAGAGACGACATTTGAAGCGCTTGAGGACCGCCTCGAGTACATCGATGAACTCGGTGTCGACACGCTCTGGCTCACCCCGGTGCTTCAACACGACGGCGCCCCGCACGGGTACAACATCACGGATTTCTTCTCGATCGCCGAGGACCTTGGTGACCGCGAGGATTACGAGCGGTTCGTCGAGGCGGCACACGACCGCGGGATGCGCGTGCTCTTTGATTTCGTCGCGAACCACTCTGCGCGCGACCACCCGTGGTTCGAAGACGCCTACGAAGACCCCAGCTCACCGTACCGTGACCGGTACGAGTGGCAGACGAGCGGAGAGCCAGGGACGTACTTCGACTGGGAGCTCATCGCCAACTTCGACTTCTCGAGTCTCGAGGTCCGCCGACACCTCCTCGATGCGGCCGACACATGGGCCGACCTGGTCGACGGCTTCCGGTGTGATATGGCGTGGGCGGTTCCTGAGTCGTTCTGGCGTGAACTCAGAGATCGGCTAAAATCCCGGGATCCGGAGTTCCTGCTGCTTGACGAGACGATTCCGTACATCGCTGACTTCCACGAGGGGATGTTCGACGTCCACTTCGACACGACGCTGTATTTCGCGCTCCGACAGGTCGGCAACGGTCACGAGCCGGCAGAGGCGATCCTCGACGCGGTCGAGGGACGGACGCGCTCCGGCTTTCCGGACCACGCTGCGTTCATGCTCTACTTAGAGAATCACGACGAAACGCGGTACATCGTCGAGTGCGGCGATGCAGCGGCGAAGGCCGCCGCAGGAGCGCTCTTTACGCTTCCCGGGTTGCCGATGCTCTACGGCGGCCAAGAGCTGGGCCAGCGCGGAAATCGAGACCCCCTGGCGTGGGACCACGCCCGCGAGGAGGTCCGCGCACACTACGACGACCTGCTCGCGCTTCAACAAGCCCACCCGGGGCTCCAGGGTGATGGTGAACTCGAGCGGCTCACCTACGAGACGCACGCCGAAGATGACGTCGTCGCGTTCGCCAGAGAGACCGACACAGGGCGCTACGTCGTGCTGCTCAACTTCGGAGCAGAACAGGCGACTGTCGGCATCGACGAGTCGGTCGACGCCACCGACCTCGTCAGTGGTGAGTCGCGAGCAGTTGCCAACGGACTCACGGTCGATGACGTCGCCGTCTTCGAAGCGACGGGCTGATCCGGTCAGGAACGCCCTGGGGAGACCCATTCGGCGGCGGCGAAACCCCGCGCCGACGACGGCGTTTTAACCACGGGCGCCATACCGTGTGATACTATGACACGCCACGGCTCGGGCGTGCGCTCGCGGCCGCACCACGCCGCGGCCATCGCACGGAGCAACAGGCTTATTCGCGAACCGGCTGCAGATACGGGTATCCCCCGCGAGGCACAATGAACGAAGTTCAACTCGAAGTGGCGAAGGCGTACCCGAACGACTCCGGGCGCGGCATCGCCCGACTCGACCCCGATACGCTGTTGCACCTCAAGCTCTCCCCCGGCGATATCATCGAGATCGAGGGCGCAGAGACGACGGCCGCGAAGGTGTGGCGCGCCGACAGACAAGATTGGAACACCGACACGGTTCGCGTCGACGGCTTCACCAGACAGAACGCCGACGTCGGCATCGGCGAGCGGGTCACGATCCGCAAAGCCGAAGCCGATACCGCCGACACGCTGGTGTTGGCCCCGCCAGAGGAGGCGTCTGTCCAGTTCGGGTCAGACGCCGCCGGCATGGTAAAACGACAGATTCTGAAGCGGCCGGTCGTCGAGCGCGACATCGTCCCGGTGATGTCCTCGACGAACCACCCGTTCATGCGCTCGCCCGGGCAGGCGATCCCGCTCATCGCTGTCGAGACAGACCCTGACGGCGTCTGTTTGATCACCGAAGACACCGACGTCGAACTGCGCGAAGAGCCCATCACGGGATTCGAAAAGACCGGTGGTGGGATCACCTACGAGGACATCGGCGGGCTGAAAAACGAGATCCAGCGCGTCCGCGAGATGGTCGAATTGCCGATGAAGCACCCGCAGATCTTCTCGAAGCTCGGGATCGAGCCCCCACAGGGCGTGCTGTTGCACGGGCCGCCGGGCACCGGGAAGACCCTCCTCGCGAAGGCCGTCGCCAACGAGACGTCGGCGTCGTTCTTCTCGATCGCCGGCCCGGAGATCATCTCGAAGTACTACGGCGAGTCCGAACAACAGCTGCGAGAGATATTCGAGGACGCGAAAGAAGAGTCGCCTGCGATCGTCTTCATCGACGAGCTAGATTCTATCGCGCCGAAACGCGAGGACGTTACCGGCGAGGTCGAACGCCGAGTCGTTGCACAGCTGTTGACGATGATGGACGGCTTAGAGACCCGCGGGCAGGTCGTCGTCATCGGCGCGACCAACCGTGTTGACAGTGTCGACCCCGCACTCCGGCGTCCTGGGCGGTTCGACCGCGAGATCGAGATCGGCGTTCCCGACGAGGTGGGTCGCAAAGAGATCCTCCAGATTCACACCCGTGGGATGCCGCTTTCTGACGACGTCTCACTCGACCACCTCGCCGACGAGACACACGGCTTCGTCGGCGCTGACGTCGAGAGTCTGACGAAGGAGGCCGCGATGAAGGCGCTTCGTCGGTACCTCCCGGAGATCGACCTCGACGAAGAGGAGGTGCCCCCGAGTCTGATCGACCGGATGATCGTCAAACGCGACGACTTCGCCGGAGCGTTAACAGAGGTTGAGCCCTCCGCGATGCGCGAGGTGCTCGTCGAGCTGCCGAAGGTGTCTTGGGAAGACGTCGGAGGGCTCGCGAGCGCGAAACAAGAGGTACAGGAGTCGGTCGAGTGGCCGCTCACGAGTCCTGAGAAGTTCGACCGGATGGGCGTGGAGGCGCCGAAAGGCGTGCTCTTGTACGGTCCGCCAGGCACCGGCAAGACCTTGATGGCGAAGGCTGTCGCCAACGAGACGAACGCCAACTTCATCTCGGTCCGCGGACCACAGCTGCTCTCAAAGTGGGTGGGCGAGTCCGAGAAGGCGATCCGGCAGACCTTCCGGAAGGCGCGGCAGGTGAGCCCGACCATCATCTTCTTCGACGAGCTGGACAGCCTGGCACCCTCGCGCGGCCAAGAGATGGGTAACAACGTCTCTGAACGCGTCGTCAACCAGCTGTTGACCGAACTCGACGGGCTCGAAGAGATGGGCGACGTGATGGTTATCGGTGCGACAAACCGTCCGGACATGATCGATCCCGCGTTGATCCGCTCGGGCCGGTTCGACCGGCTCGTGATGATCGGCCAGCCGGGACAGGAAGGTCGCGAGCGAATCCTCGAGATCCACACCGGTGACACACCACTTGCACCAGACGTGAGTCTGCGCGAAGTGGCCGAGATCACTGACGGCTACGTCGGCTCGGATCTCGAAGGAATCGCCCGCGAAGCCGCTATCGAAGCGCTCAGGGACGACGACGACGCCCAAGAGGTCGAGATGAAACACTTCCGGCGGGCGATGGAATCGGTGCGCCCGACGATCACCGACGATATCATGAGTTACTACGAGGAGGTCGAACAGGAGTTCAAAGGTGGCAGTCGCGAGGCGTTCCGGGACACTGGCGGCCGCGTCGGCTTCCAGTAGCGGGACCGGCGTATCGACGACAGGCCCACACGCCTTCTGGGCAACCGCACCCGCTCACCCACGGTGGACGATGGCCAGATCACAGTCCAGCTCGCGGATGCGCTCGTAGGTCGGTGTCGAAACGAGACGCGAGGCGGCAGGTCGGTCAGTGCTCGCACCGACGAAGACGACGTCGTACGCGGCCGCGTTTTGCTCGAGAAACTCCGGGACGGTGCCGTACCCAATCCGAGTCTCGACTGGAACCGAGAGTGAGTCGACGACGTCCTCTAAGACGATCTCTGCGTGTCGCCGCTCGCGCTCGTCCGAGATGACCGAGCACGCGCTGATGACGCCGCCAGGCGAGGCCAGTCGTTTTGCGAACTCCATCATCGCGTTTGCGATCTCTCCTGAGGTTCGAACCATGACTAAGACGCGGTGCCACTCAGTTCGCTCACGGGCAGGGCGAAAAACGATGGTGTCGACGTCGCCGGTCAATAACGTCTTTGTGTGTGCGGCCAGCGCGTCGTCGTCGGCCTCATACGGCGCACAGATGAGATCACAGTTCTCGGCGTGTGCGGTGTCCACTACCGTCTCGCCCGGGTCATCTGCGGCTACCGCGACAACGTACTCACACGGAACCGACACCGCACCCGTGATCTGATTGCGGCGTCGTTCGAGCCGTTCGAGGGCTGCTGCGGTCACCGCCGATTCGGCGTCGGCACTCGCTGTAGCATCGGCGTCGGTGGATCCCGCGGCGTCGGTGGATCCCGCGGCGTCCACGGCCGCCACCGGCTCTGCGTCCGCCACGTTCGACCCGGTATTCGGAGACTCCTCTCGGGACCGGACGTCGTCGTTCGGGGCAGCCGCCTCCTCGATCGTTGATTCGCTTATAGCCTCCATCAAGATGACCTTCCCAGACGTGTGTGCAACGGCCAGCCGCGCCGCAAACAACCCGATCGAGTCGGGCGTCTCCTCACGTGTCGGGACGAGCACGTGGTCGTCACCACTCGTCGACCGGAAGAGGTACCGCGACCGTTCCTGATAGAAGTAGCGCCGCCACCCGACGAACACGCCCGCAACGATCGCACTCGAAACGACGATCCCGACCACATACGTGAAATCGCTCGAGCCGGTTACGAGTACCAGTAGCGCGGTGGAAAAGGCGGTCGGCACCTCGAGACCGAGCGTCCACGTGAGGACGCTCGTGAGGAAGATGCCGAGCGCGGCCGTTCCCGCGTACACCTCGAATACCCCCGGCTGTGTGGGGTACACGAACGGGACGGTGACACGGAATGCAACCAGCCCGCTCACCGCGCCGGCGGTGATCCCCCCGACGAAGGTAATCGGGTCAGCGTACGGGCCGCCGGGGTCGGTAAAAAGCACGTACGTTCCAGAGGCTAACGGCGGATAAATCAAAAACGAGACCACTGGAGAGACGTTCGAGACCCACGTGATGACGCCGATGACGAGCGGGACGACGAGCAGCGTCGAGAGGTGCAGAAAGTTTTCCGTGTCTTCGAGCCAGCGTCGGAGCTCGTGTGCCTCTCGGCGACTAAGCCGACGTAACCGCCGGCGGGCCGCATAATATTGCCGCCACAGCGCGTCCAGCATACTCCGTGGTAGGAGCGCAGCCTCGAAAAACACGGTGTTTGAGGAGGTGACAGGACGGAGTCGATGGACACACTGGCTCGTGGGGTGCCGTTTGAGACGCTGGGATACCCCTCGTCACCTCCCTCGCGGCCGATTCTGTACGTATAGGATGGTGTAGATGGCGTGACCAACACCACCGCACGACAGCCGGGCGCCACTTCCCGCCACACCCTCCCCAACCGATTCCATACGTATACCATGGTGTAGATGGCGTGACCAACATCACCGCACGACAGCCGGACACCACTTCCGCCACACCCTCCCCAACCGATTCGCTCGTCGCCTGCGGCGACTCACTCATCCCTCGCACGCGCTCGTGAGCACGCTTTGCGGCTCACGAGGCGCGCGCCACTGCTGCGGTTTTGCGTGATCGCGGTTGTTCGAGTGGGTCGTTCCGCGCATTTTAACCCCGATACGGGCCAACGACGGGTATGGCACAACCGCACGTCCCCGGCGACGGCGGCCAAACGGTGGAGCTCCCGTGTGGCGAGCGCGTCGGGCTCGGTGAGCTGGACCTCGGGATGCGGGAGCTCGCGTGTGACTGCGGGGAGGCGCACGCGGTCGTGATGGACGTCCACCCTCCAGAGCGGTTTCTTCCCGACTTTCTCGTCGACGTCTTGCGCGAGGCAATCGAAACGACGAGCGAGGAGATGCCCGAGTTCGACACACCACACCTCCTTGGTGTGGTACTCGAGGAGTTCCCCGAAGCAGTCGTGACGCGTGACGCCAGCGACAACGGTGACGTCGGCTACGCGATGGTGTGGGTGACCGATTTTGACTCGCGACGGCTCCACGCGGTCATCGTCGAGTTGGTCGTCGAACTCATGGAACACGCCGTGAGCCACGCCGACGACAACGAGGCGCTCACGACGTTCGAACGATCGATGACCGAGTTCGACGTCGACGAATTTGTCGACCAGTACCGCGCCGAGCGCGATCTCGAGGCCGAAGACCCCTACGTGTGACTCCTCTCGACGAGCCCACCTCTTCATTTGTCTGACGTCTGTCAGACCGGCGTCTCACTGAACCCTATACGCGTCGCGTGCGTGTGTAAGACACATGCGCACCCACGAGTACAAACAAATCCGCGGTGTGCTCACCGACGCCGACGAGCCGTTGACCGCAAGCGAGATACTCACACTGCTCGAGGCGGACGACACGATAGACAGCGCACACCGGGTAGCGACTGTGCTAGGCCGGCAGGCGCAGCGGGGCGAGGTCGATGTGATCGCCGGACGCCCGTATCGGTACGCCCTCGAACGCTGACGCGCACGCACTGTATCGATGCGACGTCACTGTGGTGTCAATAGACACGACAGTGTGGCGTGTTCGCTTCCCACTTGCGAAAATCGCAGATCACTTGCGAGATTCGTACTCTATCGTCGGCCTTATTACGATGAGCGCACTCGGTCGCGGTAATGAGCGAGGACCGGACCATACTGCTCATCGGCAGCGGGCCGATCCAGATCGGACAGGCGGCTGAGTTCGACTACTCCGGAGCGCAGGCGTGTCGGGCGCTCCAAGAGGAAGGAGCACGCGTCGTGCTCGTGAACTCGAACCCGGCGACGATTATGACTGACCCGGAGACCGCAGACCGAGTCTACATCGAACCAATCACTCCGGAGGCTATCGCGGAAGTGATCCGGATCGAAGCGCCTGACGGCGTTATTGCCGGGCTCGGCGGACAGACTGGCCTGAACGTCACCGCCGAGCTTGCCGAGCAGGGGATTCTCGAAGAACACGACGTCGACGTCATGGGGACGCCGCTTGAGACGATCTACGCGACCGAAGATCGCGACCTCTTCAGACAACGGATGGAAGCCATCGGGCAGCCGGTCCCGCAGTCGACGACCATCTCACTCGACGACGACGAGTCGGTGACCGACTTCGACGAGTCGACGTTCCGCGACCGCGTCGAGTCGGCCGTCGACGCCGTCGGGGGGCTCCCGGTCATCGCACGGACGACGTACACGCTCGGTGGCTCCGGCTCTGGTGTCGTCGATGACTTCGAAGAACTCGTCGAGCGCGTCCGCAAAGGACTCCGGCTCTCGCGTAACAGCGAGGTGCTCATCACTGAGTCGATAGCCGGCTGGGTCGAACTCGAGTACGAGGTGATGCGGGACGCCGATGACTCCTGTATCATCATCTGTAACATGGAGAACATCGACCCAATGGGGATTCATACCGGCGAGTCAACCGTCGTCACCCCCTCACAGGTGATCCCCGACGCAGGCCATCAAGAAATGCGCGACGCCGCACTCGGCGTGATTCGCGAACTCGGTATCCAAGGCGGCTGTAACATCCAGTTCGCGTGGCACGACGACGGCACGCCAGGTGGCGAGTATCGCGTCGTCGAGGTGAACCCGCGGGTCTCGCGTTCGTCCGCACTCGCCTCGAAGGCGACCGGCTACCCGATCGCCCGTGTGACGGCGAAAGTCGCACTCGGCAAGCGGCTTCACGAGATCGAAAACGAGATCACCGGCGAGACGACCGCCGCGTTCGAACCCGCAATCGACTACGTCGTAACGAAGGTCCCGCGGTGGCCGATCGATAAGTTCGACGACGTGGACTTTGAGCTCGGGACGGCGATGAAGTCGACCGGCGAGGCAATGGCGATCGGTCGAACGTTCGAAGAAAGCCTCACGAAGGCGCTCCGCTCCTCGGAGTACGACCCCGCAGTCGACCTCGGGGCCGTCGACGACGAGACGCTTGAACGCGAGTACTTGGTGCGCCCCAGCCCGGACCGGCCGTACGCGATCTTCGAGGCGTTCGACCGCGGCTACACGGTCGAGGAGGTCGTCGAACACACTGACATCCACCGCTGGTATGTCGAGCGGTTCGCGAACGTCGCGGAGGCGACCGCTGCGGCCGCCGAGGGGGACTTCACCGACGCCGCGATGGTTGGACGGACAAACGCGGCGATTGCGTCAGTCGCCGGCGGCACAGATGCTGGCGGCAGCGCCGACGCAGCCATTGATACTGTCGAGTCGACCGTCCCCGCGCGGACGTTCAAGCAAGTAGACACATGTGCGGGTGAGTTCGAGGCGTCGACGCCGTACTACTACTCTGCACGGCTGCCGGAGTACCTCGCGGGCGCCGACACGGCGGGGGCGTCAGATGAGGTTCGCGTCGACCCAGACGTCGAGAGCGTCGTCGTCGTCGGTGGCGGTCCGATCCGCATCGGCCAGGGTGTCGAATTCGACTACTGTGCGGTCCACGCGGTGCGGGCGCTCCGCGAACGTGGAATCGACGCCCACGTCGTAAACAACAACCCAGAGACGGTGTCTACCGACTACGACACCTCTGACGGGCTCTTTTTCGAGCCGATCTCTGCTGAAGAAGTCGCAGATGTGATCGAGACGACTGGCGCGGACGGCGTCATGGTCCAGTTCGGCGGGCAGACGTCGGTGAACGTCGGGGCACCACTCGAGGCGGAACTCGAGCGCCGTGGCTTGGACTGTACGATACTCGGGACGAGCGTCGAGGCGATGGATCTTGCCGAGGACCGCGACCGCTTCAACGTCCTGATGGACGAACTAGAGATTGCCCAGCCGGACGGTGGCACGGCAACGAGCCGGGAGGAGGCGCTCGAGCTGGCACACGAGGTCGGGTACCCGGTGTTAGTCCGCCCCTCGTACGTACTGGGTGGGCGGGCGATGCGCGTCGTCGAAGACGACGAGGCGCTTGAGCGCTACATCGAAGAAGCGGTACGGGTCTCACCCGACAAGCCGATCTTGGTCGACCAGTTCTTAGCGGACGCGGTCGAACTCGACGTCGATGCGGTCGCCGACGGCGAAGATGTGCTGATCGGGGGCGTCATGGAGCACGTCGAGAGCGCCGGTGTCCACTCTGGTGACTCCGCGTGTATGATCCCGCCACGCTCGCTCGACAACGAGACCCTCTCGCGGGTCAGGTCGGTGACCGAAGACATCGCGGGGGCACTCGAGACGGTCGGGCTTCTCAACGTCCAACTCGCCGTGACTGGCGTGCATGACCCCGATGTCGACGCGGAGGTGTACGTTCTTGAGGCGAACCCACGTTCCTCACGGACGGTCCCGTTCGTCTCGAAGGCGACCGGCGTGCCGATCGCCAAGATTGCGGCGACCGTGATGGCGGACCAGTCGCTGGCTGCCCTCGACGTCGACGAACAAATTCCTGAACACCTGAGCGTGAAAGAGGTCGTGTTGCCGTTCGACCGGCTTCCGGGGTCGGACCCGCGTCTCGGGCCAGAGATGAAGTCGACGGGCGAGGTGATGGGGACGGCACAGACGTTCGGTAAAGCGTACGAGAAGGCACAGGACGCGACCGGGAAGGCCATCCCCGAGTCGGGGACGGCCGTCGTCGACCTCTCTGCAGATGAGTTTCCGGACCCGGGGACGACGGCGGGTGAGACGCTGGTCGAGGGCTTTTCGACGCACTTCGAGCTCTCGACGGCGACCGACCTCATTGCGGCCGCACGAGCGGGCGAGATCGACCTCATCGTCTCGCGACAGCGTGAGTTGCTCGAGGTGGCCGTCGAAGAGGAGATCACCTACTTCTCGACACACGCCAGCGCGATGGCGGCACTCGAGGCGCTCGATCACGCCAGTGACGACCTCGACGTGATGGCCGTCTCCGACCGGCCAAAACGCGTCGAGATGTGGGGCGCTG
>Ga0209945_1000849_pt1 | contig 11134 bp, 17 predicted proteins | sample SalPonR2_A_D2_MG_FD_185703 | JGI IMG/M metagenome (GOLD analysis project Ga0209945, IMG submission 185703) | Salt pond soil microbial communities from South San Francisco under conditions of wetland restoration - Salt Pond MetaG R2_A_D2_MG... ...
ATGTCTGCTCTTCGATCATCCGCTGCACTTCTTCCTGAGTGTAAGTCTTGCCGCCCTCGGTGGGTGCGCCTTCTGCTGGAGTAGGATTGTCGTTTTCGTCTGCCATAGTTATAAGCCCCTAGCTTATGGTTGATTTCCGGCCTCGGGCCGGGTTAAAGGTTTGCCTGTTCCCAAGCAACTGGGTAACTGTTTCTGATCTCTTGTAGCGTCATCTGAGCGCCCGATGGATCAATAAGCTGGTTTACGTTTAGCCCACCTTGTTGAGCGAGCCTTTGCAATTCAGCACCATTCCTGAACTTGCCGAAAAACTCATCCTGGAATGACTGCGGTTGCTGGCGTAGAAATTGTGCAAATGTCTGATTCCTGCCAACTGCCAGATTGGACGCTTGTGGCCTGATGAACCGAGAGCGAGGGATCGGAACCCTCGTTGATCGGCAGTTATAATGCAACGGGGGCTTTGGCCCCTGATTCACTGCGTAGATGTTTCCATCAAGCCCTGCACAAGTCAGTGTCGTTCTAGCATCGAGTACGGCTACATACCGCTCTTCCCCGAAGATCAGCCCGTTAGCTGTCGTGAATGCCCCTCTAGCGGCAGCGCCAACGCTGTTGGTTGATGTAGCAACGACTGTCCGTGCAATGTTAGGCAGCTTTGCCCCAACTTTCTGCCTGACTCTTTTAAGCAATTCTGTGAAGTTAGTCTGTGCAATGACGCCTGTTGAAATGACGCCCTTGACTTCCTTGCTGGTATTGCTAAAGAGCCTGTCGCTCATCTGCTCATTAGTGAGCCGCTGTTCGTTTTCAGTGCCAATCGTCAAAGCCGCTACTGCGCCTGCTACGATTGCGGAGTGATTGAACTCATCAGGATTGCTTACAGGTTCGGTCGTTACTTGCGAATAAGTTTGATTGTCAAACTCGATCTCTTCTTCAACAAACTCTGTAAGCCTTTGCCGAAGTTCTTTATCAAACTCCTGCTTGCCTTCTTCAATGACTGATTCTACATCCTGCAAAAGCCTGGCAAGCGATTTCTGCCTGACTTCGTTATCAGACAGTTTGATTCGCTTTTGAATCTCTGAGGCAATGTTGTTAAAGATCGGCTTGAGTTCTTCCCAAGTCCCGTTAGCAAACCGCTGGATAAATACCTGACGCCGCGTGTACGCCTCTACCAGAAATTTCTCGGCACTCATAGCAGCGCGTTATCAGCGTCCAAGTCTTCGTCTGACATATCCTGCGGGATATGGATGCGGCCCTTGCGGATGCTCTCGCGCTGTGCAGTGCGGTTAATAATTCCGGTATCGCCAAGCTGGATTAGGGCCATCATCTGCTGGCTATCCAGTTCCTCTTCCCAGAAGCGCGTGTTTAGTCGATAGAAAATATCCGCGACTGGAATACCCCAGAAAAGTGCAACGTCCATCAGCGCCTCTGTGAGCGCGTCTGAGATGTTGTTTACAATCTGGTCAAGGGCTGACGCCTCTGCGGATGCGTTGATCCGTGCAGCCTCTGCTGTCTCGTTAGGCGCACCGCGCTGGACAATGCGAGCGCCAATGCCGATCATCTCCTGCTCTTTCTCTTTTTTGAGATTAGTCAGAAGGTTACGCTCTTCGGGCTGTACAAGTTCTACCTTGCCGCCTTGTGTGACAATGCCCTGGCGACTGCCTAGCTGAACCCCGTTCGGGTTTTGCTCGGAGAATTCTTCTGGGCTAGTGTCGCCTGTGTCCAAGTGAAGCGTGGGCTGGCCTGTGATAAACCCGGCTTCCTCAAGATCAGCGTTGTTCCGATAGTGCGCGATGTTGACAACCGCTAGATCGTACAGTGGAGCGTGGTCTACGTCAGGCCGATTATTGCTAGAGCCTGCAACGTGCATGGGGATGTGGTCAAAAGGCTGGCCACCTGCCATGCGGATAATCCGCTCTTCTGTTAGCGGAGCGCCCCCATCATCGTACATCTGCTGGGTGTAGACGCCGTTGCGTAGACGTAGTACCCGGTAATTCTTGACGATGTTGTGGTCAAACTCGTCTTTATTGAAGTTATCCTGCACAAGTTCAACAAGAACAGCAAGAGTCAGCACGCGCCTGCCGTTCTTGATCTCGTACTTCCAGTTGATTAACGATTCTGCCTGATAATTCAGGATAACAGGACGAGCGCCGATGCGCTGCTCTGTCTCGTAATCAATGCTGTCGTCGATGTCTGGGTAGTCTACGAGGAAAATGTGCCGCCCAGTGTCCAGTACGCCGCCCAGCGCCTCTTTTGCGCCCTGCTCTAGCGTATTGCCTGCGCCGTCGGCGTTGTAGATGATCGGGCGCATCTCGTCGGGCATGACTTCCATCGGCTCACGCCGAAACACCATGCCAGACAAGGCTGATCGAGTCCGGCCTGTGACGTTTAGAAAGTAAGCCCGTTCGACGTACCGCTTGTACCGCTCGTTATCCTTTGGCGTGAACTCCGGCAGATACCGCGTCGGGTTGTACTTAAGGCGCTCTTCGCCCTCTACAACGTCCCGCACTAGCCGCCACTTGGGCGAGTGCAGTTGGTAATCTGGATGCAGGGTCTTTACGCTCACAGAATAATCCTTTCCTTACATCGCAAAAGCGATCTTAACGTCCGATACGGGACGTACAATCGGCAATTCGTAGGCAACCATGTAGGTCGCTGCGTCGTTGATGTGGTCGAACCCGCCCTGCTTGTCAGGGTAGCCGTTCTTATCGTAAGCCTGCTGCTCAAGGCTCTGTGCGAGTTCTGAGCAAGCCCTGCTGTTGACTTTAACCCTGCCGTGGGTCAAGGCTGCGTTCATGGCGTTGATCCGATCCTTGACTGCCGGGTTCTTTCGCGGGGCGCGGATGTTGAACCCTGCCTGCCGCAGAATAGCCAGGTCGGATCGGGAAGCGTCTACCGACTTCCGGCTAACGCCCGAAGCGTCCGGGTAAACCACAATCGTGTGGCTCGGGTAGCGATCCTTAATCGCTTCAGCCATCGTGGGCGTGTCGTACATGTCGATGAATTCGTCAACTGCGTGGAAGACTTCGCCCCGTTTAACAAATACAACAGCAGCCATCTTTCCGACGTTGAAGTCCATACCCACATGCAGCCGCTCCCCCGAGTAGATGCCTTCGTTGGAATCGCAGTGAAGGCGGTGGTAATTACAGTAAACGGTGCCGGACGTAAGGTTGACAAATTGCCCTTCGATGTAGGCTTCAGCGAGAGCAGCAGGATAAGAGTCTCGCAGCGACTGAATATAACCTTCCGGCAAATAGGGGTTTGAGTAGGAGGGTGCCTGTACGATTCCGTAATCGTCGTTAGCCTGCGCTACCCAGCGCCAGTGAGCAAACTTAAACCCCTCGGGGGTTGTGTAGGCTGATGCCTGATTGTACGGGTCGTTGACCCGCTCCGGCTGCTGACGGTTACGAGCAATGACCTTGTTCCAAGCCTCTTCCGCGTGGGCTGCTGGCAAGGTATCAATCTCGTCAACGTGCGCCGTGTAAGTCTCGTAGCCCACAATCCGAGAGGGATTGTCAAGGCTTCGGAATACAAAATCACCCCACTGCTTAGTCGAGGTGTAAACCATGTTATCTTGCTTGTTGTACTTGAACCTGACGCCGAGTTCAGTCAACTTCTCAGTGATTCGCTCTGCTGTAATCAGCTTAATCAGATCGTAAGAGGGCTGGTAGCAACCGATCAGAGCGCCAGGGGATGTGGCTGCGTCCATGACCGCTGCTTGTACCATTGCCTCGGATTTACCAGCCCCGTAACCAGCGCAGAAAAGCCGATACCGCTTTTCCATCTGCAAGAAGTCAGATTGTGGCTGTGTAACCTTTAGCTGTAAATCCATCAGCGGCTACTTATCTTCCTTCTTCTTGCCATCACCGATGACTTCAATCTGCACCCGATTAACGGGTGTCTGGGCGTTCTCGTCAGCTTCAAAGTGAACCTTCTGGTTCTCCGACCACCCGGCCTGTGTCTTGAGCCAGAAAATCTGGGCCGTGGTGTCGTTGCTGTTGACTGCCTTGTTGTACAGCTTGCCTGCTACCGTTGCGTTAGCCTTGCTCTGGCCGTACTCAAGCTCTTCCTTGTAGTTACGCTTAAGAACCCTTACGTCAATCCCAAGCAGCTTTGCAATCTGGTTCTTCGGTGTGCCGAGAAGCGTGTGCATCATCACGGTCTGGCGCTGCACATCGTTCGGGACGTGCTTTGAGCCCCGCTTCGTGAACTTCGGGGTGTTGACGGTGCGACCCGGCTTGTCCGGCTGTTTGGCCGGGATGTACTCGCCTTCCATGATCTCCTTGATCTTAGTCGGAGCCTGATCCCCGAGGTCTTCGACCCGAGGCTTGTCCGATTGATCTTTGTTGTCAGTGTTGTCTGTCAAGGCTATCACTCTTCCTCAAGAATAAGTGCAGTTTTTATCAAGGCAAGCTGCTAGCCTGTCTACTGCCCGTAAGCAGCAGGGGGATAAGTGAACGCTGATTTGCTACACTGGTTCAGCGACCGAAACCTCGATAGGCTACCTGCCATTGGCAGAAAGCTCGGATAGAATAACCGACTCCCGAAGCGTCCCTCGGGCGATACCTGTTGATTCAGGTCACGATTTAAGCATATCAAGGACAGAGGCTTGCCGGATTATAGGGTGCTACGCTTTGCGTAGTCTCGAATGCCCGACTAGCGGGAACAAGGTCAAGGTACTGGTCATACCTGTCTTTGACCAGTCTCTATGATTCTTTGTTTGGAAGGAGAGGAAGTCCTTTTCTCATCTCCTTACTATAATGATAAGGGATAAAAATCTGTTTGTCAACCCCTTACGGGAATTTTTTTAACATCCACTTGGATTAGATACCTATTGGCTAACAACAGTTCCTAGACAGGGCTACCAACACAGAGGCTCTGTGTGCTTCTCTACTAGCCTAAGTGGTATGTTGGCCCATCTTCACCACCGATCGTTCAATGTGCGGCCTGTGTGTGGCTCCTAGCCCTACTTGCCACCTAGCCAACACCCCCCACTTCGCCATGGTGCTTGTTGCCAAGGACAAATCTTGGCTTCTAGGCATCGTATAGACACCTGCTGCTGAGTTTGCAGGTGAAGATAGTCTAGGGTTAGGTTGATAAATACAAAAACAAACCTAACCCGATTCTTTTCTCAAGGTTCTGTCGCCAGAACATATAACATCTCAAAGAGATGATATAGCTGTTAGATAGATGTTAGATAGATAGATAGATAGATAGTAATATATATATTGTTAGATAGTAATATATATCTGTTAGTACTGTTAGTATCTAACAGTAGATAAAGGATAGGGTAACATAGAAATCTTATATGTCAATACCCTAACAATAAAAAATTTAACATTCACCTTGATGCCGTGCAGATTCTGGTTAGACTCACAGAGAGCCTACAGAATCAATCACTACGTAGTAAGCAGTAGGGTACCCTTGCCTAATACCTAAAAACCTCACACAGAGGCTGTATGGAAGCGAGAGAAGCATCTAGCAGGTATATCGATAGGGTATTTTGAAAATATAGCCGGGGGTGTAGCCCATATATGGCAAAGCAGATATATAAAGCACCCCCCATAAAGATGATTAAATAAACAGCAGCGTATGCTGATCAAAAAATAACCAACTGATAATCGTTGCTGACTAGAGGGGTGGGGGAACAACAACCCCCATCAATAAAATTGGGGGGTAACCCCCTATCTATCAGCGAAGCTGACATCAGCACAGCTGACAGCTGCCTGGCAGATCATCAGCGTAGCTGATAAGCAGATACTTATTCCATAGCGGCATAAATAGCAGCTCTATCTTTTCCAAATAAGCATAGGTTATGTGTATAAATATCCCTTATACTCTAGCCACCTACTATAACCTAACGTTATATGCTGCCATTGCTCCAGCGTATCGCTGGCATAACCAGTCACGGCACAAGGCCTGTACAGACGCTCTCACGGCGTTTCGCCATATAGGCGCTGCAACCCCTCGCCTGGCATCCAATCGTCGATTGTGCATGCGCTGTGGCGCTATAGTTTGCGGTAGACTGGTGGGCTAGAAACAGAAAAGCCCCGCACGGTGGCGGGGCCTTGTTAGGTTGCAGGCAAGTGTTTAGGATAGCACAAGCGCTGGCATGGCCTGATAGCCGTCGCTGCTAATCTTGATCGCAATTCCTGAAAATGCAGATACAGCGCAATAACAATGCCATCCTAGATCGGACAGGCTGTCCGGCGCTAACATGAACTCGTCTAGACTGTACAATCGTCCTTTATACCTGATGAAGTCATGGGACAAGGCATCCTCGACCCAGTCAAATTCAGCAAGCTCCGATTCTGTAAGCTCGCACCCGTTTAGCAGATTGCGCCACTGGTTGTTAGTTACTATTTCCATCGGTCTACTCCTTGTTGCGTTTGCTTGCCATGTCAGACACGGTATCGGCAATGGCCACAGCGATCAGTACGGGCACAATCACTATGCCTCCTCCGAGCATTAGGATAAAGCTATAGGCTGCCATGGCTAACCCTTAATCGCTTTAATAACGGTATACTCGCAATAATCGCCCGCCAGCTCGTTGGGCGTATCAGTAAGGTGTGGCGGCATGAACTCACGATCACTCACGTCTGCCGTGACGGTACCGGGTCGCAGTTCGTCGAGAAAGGTCTCGATCCGCTCGCACTCCTCATCGGACTCAATGCCGCTAAAGTCTCCATAGATCAGCGCGACAGCCCAATGGGCGGGCGCAGTGACTTTCCAGGCGTAAATATTCATCATGGCTCAACCCTCATCATCGTAGTAGTCTGAAACGGAATCAATGTAGGCGCGGATTCCTTCCGCTATGCCTTCTTCAAATGCGTTCCAAGCATCGTCTGCATCCTCCCGCTCGTTGAGCGCTTTAGCAGTGAACTCGAACGGCGTATAACACCGATTGATACTCTCTGCCTCCTCGCACAGCATAGAGAACGCTTCTAACGCATCATCCTTGTTCTCGATTGTCCCGATTCCGATCCAGTCTAGATCGGCACGGATTGTCTCTCCGATATCCGGCAGATCGTTCCAGGACGCAATACCATACCCCCGGTCGTGACCCTCATTGTATACAGCGTCCAGCGTCATCGTTTCAATATCCATCACTCGTTATCCTGAATCTTTCGTGTGGCAATGGCGCTGTCGACAAACTTTACTCGGTCGCAATCCTCAGCATACTCTAGCAGCACCCGCGCTAGTTTCTTAGCTTGTTCGGCTGTCAAGTATACGGTATCCGGCATATCGTCGGTATGGAAGGCGACCTTGTCGCGGAATCGGTGCACTGTTGCAAAGGCGTTATCGGTCATCACTCATCATCCTCGATCATTGTTGCCATCGGGCGGGGCTTGCGCTTTTCCTGGCGCTCAATCACTGTCTCCAGAATCCAGGCCACAAGCAATAGCGGGGTTGTCAGTACCGTAAACACGCATAGCAGAAAGATATTCTCGATCATCACGCAACCCCCGCAGCTGATAGTTCGGTTCGCATTTTGTGAGTCCGGCGACCTTGTTCGATCAATTCCGACGCGGCTCCTACGGATAGCCCGTACCATTCGGCAAAGCGCTCGGCGGTCAAGAAATTGTTGATCCAGTCAAGGTAGATTGCTTGCAACGCATCGTTTGCTTTGATTGCGTCCACGTCTACCGGCTTTCGATCAAATATGCTTGGCATGTCTATTACTCCGCAAAAAGGTAGGTCTCAAAAGGCCCATCCGGCCCAATATGTTCAACGATAATCAGTGTATTGTTATCTCGCAAGAATTCCACAAGCTCCGGGAATTCTTCTGAATACTCCCCTGCTCCATCGGGCATATCAATCAAATATCCGAACTCCCTAATAATCTCCTCGGCGGTATACTCTGACCAATCGCAACAAATTCCGATCGGGTCAAACTCACTCCCGCCCGGCATTGCCTCCGCCATATCCTCGTACCATTCAAACAAGGCGCGACGGGCTTCGGGGGTGAAGTTTTCGGAGCGGTTCATATCGTCAAATGCGCGGATGAAGTCTTGCTCGTTTACAGTCTGATAAAGCATCGGTCTGTCTCCTTTCGTTTAGGTTGAGTACATTATGCCGCCGTCTACGCAGGCGGTCAAGCATTTTCTGCTATCGCGTAACCTATCGTTGACCCGCTATCCAATAGCCTAGGACTATGGGGCGCTGTGCCGCGCTGTATAGAATGAACGGGCGCGCGCGATATACGCTAACCGCTATACAGCGTCAATGCTTGCGGCCATCGGTGTTATCTATAGATCAAGGCCCACCGATAGATAAATATCATCGCCCAGGGGTATTGACGGATGACGCTCGAAGTTGATAGGCTGGTCGGTTGCGCTTGCGATACCAATGCACCAATCTGGTGCAATATCTATATAGATTTAGTGGCTTCAACATATCTAGAAAAATGGCGTAACTGAAAGTCAATTGGAGGTCGATTGGAGGTCAACTAGAGGTCGATTGGAGCAAAAATTTTTAGCCGGCTCGCTGTCGATAGATTTTTCTAGAAGCTCCGACCCAATTAGAGGTCGCTCGACCTCTTGACAAACTTTATCGGATCGTCTACGATCACTTCCGAACTCAAAGCAATAAGGAGCAGCTATGACTGACCTGAGCGTGGAAGAGATGCGGATTCAGGCAGAGCAGATGTCAGTCGATGATCTGACTGCCATGCTTGAGCGAATAGTGGCCGAATATCCTAAGAAGCAGGTATCGCTGGGCCACTCTGTCGAGCAGCAGGAAGAGAATCGTAAGCGCATTGATATGTTATATGATAACATTTATTACATGGTTATCTACAAAGAATTGCTTGCCAGGTATCAGAAACAAGCCGCTGATGCTTGGAGAAAATTTGATGATGAATCAGAGGCTTATATCCAGAAGATGATTAATCAAGTAAAGGAGAATTACGGAAATGGCTAAGAAGCCCCATATACCCAAAAGTTATAAGCACCCCAAGCCTAGAAGCGAACAGTTGATTCCTAACAGCAAGGCAATCAGGAATTACTGGCAGTACTTGAAAGATGGTGCCAAGGAGGGTGACTACTTTGCTACAGCAGCTCTAATCATCCTTACTCGGGAGCACACGATGGCACTCAAGGACATCACCGACATGGCCGTGCTCTATCGACTCTTCCGAGAAGAGAGCGGCAAGGTAGACGATGAAAGTGATGACGACGAGGAAGAGGGCAGCGAAGAAGAGGACGAAGATTAGCTTCTGCTAGGGTAAGCAGTGGGGTAGCCTATCTACCCCCTCTTGCTCTTCACACAGCGGCTCTCTGGCCCTCACAGCCCTATCTTTACACCTAGCAACAGCCCTCATCTGCACCTACAGGCAACGGATGCCGAGTGACGGGCCACAAGGTAAAAATTTTTACACTAGCAAGGGTTGACAAGTAGGAAATCCATGTTACCCTGTTCTATCTGTACTGTTAGATACTGTTTCTACTGTTAGATAAATAATTATATATTATTACTATCTAACAACTAGAAATCTCTTATCTATCATCTCAAAGAGATGTTATATGCTCTGGAAGAGCGGTTGTAGTAAATTATGATTGATAGACTAGATGAGATACTTGGTGACTGCTCGGAGAAAGACCTGGCGGCAGAGCCGGATCACTTGGAGCAGCACTGGCTTGACAAGGTTAGGCAGTCAGTATGTATTCTTGGCATCCACGCTTGGAGCGACCACATGGTTGCCGGGGGTTTACACGAAGGCCGAAGCGTGAAAGAATGCTCGGCAACAGTTAGCAAAGCGATTGAAGAGGTAATTTGATATGAAGTTCACTAACCAGTTCTCGAACACCACCCCTTGCCAGAGCGATGTAGCGGCTGACGCTTGGGAGGAGCTTTGTGCCTACGATGAAGCCAAGCGAGAGCGTATTGACGAGATTGTAGGTCACTGCATTGATAGCAAGGACGACTGGAGTCTTGTGCTGCCAGACGTTATTGAACATGATGATATTGAACCTCTTCTCTTCGCCGTTGTTGGCAAAAAGGCCAGAAGTGAAGACCTTTTTAACATGCTAGTGGGTATTATCAGCAATATTGTCGAAGAGGATTTTGAGTATTACGACAGGAATATTACTGGAGACAGCCTGACATGAGCCGGTGTGCAGCTTGTAACAAGGTATTGACGACTAGAGAGCTAGTCATCTCTGACCGATTCTTTAAGCAGGAGTACAACGACCTTTGCACAAATTGTCGGGGCATCGTAGGCGACCCCTACCTAGCCGAGTACATCGACAAGGACGGGGCCAAGGCCATGCACCATCAGGATGAGTGCCCGAGTGCAGAGGACAGAGAGGGCCGTGGTGATGGGTAAGTACGCACAGACAAGCCTGCCTTGCCCCAAGTGCGGCAGTTCTGACAGCCTGGCGCTGTACGAGGATCACGGCGGCTACTGCTTTAGCAACTGCGGCTACATCAGCCAGAATTATCTGGACGGTAAGCCGACAAAAACATCACATTCGCGTAGAGCTAAGAGCATGTACAACATCGAGGAAATTAAAGATTACGGCCTAGCCGATCTATCTCACCGAGGAATCGTTGCCGATGCAGTGAAACGATACGGCGTTCGCCAAGCAGTGCGTCCAGAGGACGGTGAGCGGGACAAGCAGGCCATCTTCTACCCAGCAGGGCTGGGAGGCGGCTGGAAGCGCAAGAACGCGCTGACGAAGAAAGACATGGAGATCGTGGGCGATTATGGTGGGTTATTTGGTCAGTCGGTATTTGCGCGAGGCGGCAAGTTCGCAGTTATCACAGAAGGAGAAGAGGATGCACTGGCAGTCTGGCAAGCGTACAACGCTAAGGGCAAAGATTACACGGTACTGTCGCTGCCGAATGGCGCAGGCTGCGGTGGCCTGGACAAGCGTGAAGTATGGGACTATCTTACTTCTTTTGAAGGCTTACTCCTACTATTTGACAACGACGAGCAGGGTCGTGAAGGCGTTGAAAAGTTTGCTGACCTGTACTCGACAGAAGTAAAACTCAAGGTCGGTGAATGGCCTGAAAGCATCGCTGATGCTAACGATGCAATCAAGCAGGGCAAGCAGGGCGAGATTTACAAGGCTGTCAGCAGGGCTAGGGAGTATCAGCCAGAAATGGTTATCCCCGGCTCTGACATCAGCCTCGACACGGT
>Ga0209945_1000862_pt1 | contig 11075 bp, 12 predicted proteins | sample SalPonR2_A_D2_MG_FD_185703 | JGI IMG/M metagenome (GOLD analysis project Ga0209945, IMG submission 185703) | Salt pond soil microbial communities from South San Francisco under conditions of wetland restoration - Salt Pond MetaG R2_A_D2_MG... ...
GTCGTTCCACAAACAGGGGATCGGCGCCCACGAGGCGTCCTGTGAGGGTGTCAACCGCGCGGAGAACCCACACGAGCCGGAGTTCTACAATCTCGAGGCCGACGTCTACGCTCGAGATGATGAACAGTGCGCTCGGTGTGGCGCCGACGATGTGTTTGACATCCACCAAATCGATCCGTCAGTCGGCGCCGAACGAGCCAATCTCGTCTCACTCTGCGAGGAGTGTGTCGACGACGTCAGCGATCTCCACCCGATCACGAAGCGTACCAAGATCTACCAGTGATTCGGGAGTTGTTCTGGGATCCGGCGACGCCGAAGTACTACTGGAAGGTGAAAGGGATCGGCCGAATCGTCCTCCTCGCGGGGATTGCGATCTACGGTGTCGGCCTCCTCTTGCTCCGAATGGAGATTGAGGGGGAGAACGCGCGTGCGTCGGACACAGACGACGACACAGCGTAGTTGCGCCCGTTCCCGTCGCATCATGTGCCCAACCGAAGACGTCGCAGAGGATCCACTCTACGCGTTCTGTGCGGACTGTGAGCGCGTCTTCGAGAACGAACAATTGCTCGCACGACACTGCGAGCGAGACCACACTGACGACTGATTTCGCTACTACAAACCATGGCTGAAGGAGAACAAGGCGCCCCCGTTGGCAACGACAACGCCGTCTCGCACGGACTGTACAGAGACAACGACAAACTCCGTGAACGGCTCGATGAGCACGAAGAGCGCTTCCTCGTCGAGATGAGCAAGGATCTCCTGGATCGCTTTCCTGATGACGCGGAGATCGGGGCCTACGAGCGGATGTCGATCAGGAATTTGGCACTTGATTCATTGAAGAGGGTTCAAGCTAACGAGTGGATGATCACCGAGGATCTCCACCGTGAGGCTACCAAAACGAGCGAACGTGCCTCAAAACAGTACTCAAGACTCCTAAATGGTCAGATTAAGGAGATGGAGAAGATGGGTCTCATCGAGGAGTCCCCAGCAGCCCGCGAGGCAGATGCAGCTGAGAAGCAAGCAGGATGGATGGAGCGCATAACTGAGGCATCTGAGTCCGACGAGTAACTGACGCCCCCTTTCGTCGCAATGTCCGCGAGCGCCGAAGAGCACCCACTAACGCGCTATACGGCCGGTAGTGAGCGCTACGTAAACTTCGCGACAGAAGTACTCGGACTCGAGCTGGCGGATACGCAGAAACGGATCCTGCGCGAGGTGACCCAACACAAGAACACCGTCATCATGAGTGGGAACGGAACAGGTAAGTCGTTCTCAAATGCGATCCTCTGTCTGTCCTGGCTCTATTGTAATCCGGAAGGATCCGTCCTGATCACGAGCGGAAGTTACGCCCAACTCACCTCGACTGTGTGGTCCGAAATGAAGACGCTCCTTCAGGATGCACGAGAGCGTGGATTTCCACTTCCTGGGAGAACGAAAGAGTCGCCCCCACGAATCGAATTCGAGGACCATCCAAGCAAGGCGTTTCGTGCAATCTCGACGACGAATCCAGGTTCGTTGGAGGGACGCCACGCGACTTCTCAACTTGTAGTCGTAGATGAGATCGACAAAACATCGGTGACTGCTGAAGTCGTTGAATCGGCGAGATCGTCAGTTACGGACAGTAATGATCGGTTTTTGTGTATTGGAAATCCCCCACACAGCAGTGCGAACGTGATGATGGATCTTCTGAAGGACGACAATTTCCACAACATTGCGTTCTCCTCGTTTGACTCCAACAACGTCCGCGTTGAGGCGGGCCTTGAGGAGGGCGACACTATTCCCGGACTCGTCGGCCTCGAGCAGCTCAAAGAGGACTACGAACTCTGGAATCGCGACGAGTTCCCCGGTGTCGAGACGGCGATGTCGCAAGTACAGGCCGACGACGACGGGATCTTGCGCCCGACGGAATCGGGCCTTGACGAACGATGGGTTCGACGCCGTCTGGGCGCTGTACCGGACGGTGGCACCGAAGCTGTTCGCCCATTCTATGCCGAGGATGTCGCCGATTCGGAGGCCCGCTGGGACGGTATCGACACCTCATATGAGCCCACATACGACGCCTTTGGTGTCGATATCGCGCGTGGTGGCGATGATCGAACCGTCGTTGTAGGTGTGACAACACACCGCGCGGACGTGCTTGTCAACGAGGAGGCGCCCGGTGATCACCGTATCAACAAGCGCCTCGTCGAGGACGCACTCGGCGAGACGTCGGCGCCTGTTATCGTCGACGCCGTCGGGGAAGGCTCCGGCGTCGCCGACGAGCTCGATCGGACGTACAACGTCACCCGCTTCAAGGCGGGGAGTCGGGCCCAAGAGCGCAACAAGTACTATGACAAACGCGCCGAGGCGCTCGGAAAACTCGGCGAGTGGCTCGACGATGGGGCAATCCCACGCGGATCAGATGTCGCAACCGAACTACGCGCTGCGTCGCGTCACATCGAGTTCTCGGAAAAGTCCACCAGGAACGATTACTCCTGGACGGCGACGAGTAAGTCCGATCTGAAAAAGTCGGATCGGATGGGCCGATCACCCGACTTACTGGACGCCCTCTCGCTCGCCGTCTGGGGCCTCGAAGCCGGCGCCGAATCGGACGCAGCATACGGATTTTACAGCTACTAATTCATGAGTCTCACCGAACGTCTACGCAAACGATCGAATGAACTCTCGGAGGCCCTGTTGGGTCACGCCGAACCGTCCCCCCAGACAAGTGTATACACAGGGGACTACTCCCACTACACAGTCGCTCGGGAGCAACACCGAGTCAAACCCGATCAGGCTGATCTCGAGCGCTTCTGGGAGCTCTACCAGGCGAGTCCCCTCGTCAATACGGCCGTCAACATCTACGCCGACGATGTGACGGCACCTGGCGTCCGCGTCCAGGCCGACGACGACGAACTAGAGGCCGAACTAACGAAATGGAAGCGCAACGCTGCGATCATTGGGGGTGAATCCCATCGCGATCTGAGCGAACTGCTCTACCTCAAGGTGATCCAGGAGCAAGTCCGCGGAACATCCCTCGCTGAGGCGGTCCCGACGAAGGAGAATATCGACGATCTCTACGGCTTCCGACTGGTGAATCCTAGTACCGTCGTCACCTACACCTACGAGTCCCAGCCCGTCCTGATTCGGCCCGACGAAGACGAGATTGATAGCGTCAACCGGACGGAGCGTGGGGAGGCAGCAGCGTATGGCCAGTACGCAGATGGTGCGCTCGCTGGCCCATTCAACCGCGAGACAATCTATCTCTCGCAGAACGATGTGATCAAACTCGTCCGGGATCCCGATACGCACGATATATTCGGTCACTCAGTGGTTGCACCGATCGCAAGTGATATCGAGGAACTGAGTCGGATGCTGCACGATGTTGGCGAAGCGGTGCATTCGAAGGGCTACCCGATGTGGATCTTCCAGCTTGGCGAACCGAGTGGGGACCCACAGAATCCGCGGAAGGGTGTCTGGCCCGAAGAGGAGATCAAGAACTACCGCGACGATCACAAGGAGGGCAACTGGAGTACCGATCAGAAGGATTTCGTCCCCGGTGACGTCGATGTCGAGACGATCTCTTCGGATGTTCCGGAGATCGAGGAGTTGATTCAGCAACGAATCGAGCGGATCATCTCCGGACTCCCTGTCCCGAAGTACAAGATCGGAGCCCACACCGACAGTATCAATCGCGATGTGACGTCCACTCAGGAGCCCCAATACGAGCGGACGGTGCGATCGAAACGGCGCGATCTCGAGTCGGCCTTCGAGCCGTACTTCCGCCGGAAGGCGCGGGAACTCGGGTACGACGACGAGGCCGTCGAATCCATCGAACTCCGGATCGAGGAAGAACAGGAGATGAATCCGCTGAAGCGCGAGGACTTCGACACAGCGGAATTCGCCGAGTTCTGTAGTGGCCTCGAAGCTGCAGGTGGTGGTGATGCAACGGAGATCATCGATCCCGACGAGATGCGTGATCTGCTCGGCCTCCCGGATCAGGATGGTGACGAAGATGTGAGCGCCCTTACCGACGACGTCGACTGTGACTTCGAGGACACCTTCGGCGAGCCCGTCGTGCCCGACTCACTCGAGGACGAGGAACTCGAACTCGACACGTCGGGTGCAGAGTCTGCCGGCGCCGATTGAGGCCGTACTCCTCATATTGGGGGTCACGATTCGCAGCTGTTGTCGCACACGATTCGCCGTATTGCCCCGCACACTACGCACGAGATCAATCACTACTACTTCTAATCAATGCCCTGGGATTCCGAGAAGACGACTGATAGCGATTTGACGGCGCCAGAGTGGAACAGTCACGTTGCCGATCAAAAGAGTCGCGCCAAACACTATATCCAAAACACGGAGCCGTCGAGCCCATCAGAGGGTGATCTGTGGAGTACACCTGTCACTACGTACGATGCAGAGAAATGGACTGATTCAGGGATTCATTCGGATGGTATCAAAGGTCTCGATATATCTGGTGCTACTCTTTATATTGGTTCACAAGATGGTACGGTTGTTGCAATAGATATTGAGACGCAGAATCAACTTTGGAACCATAATCTCCATTCGAGCGGTGATGTCCTTGGCGTTAGTGAGTCAGGTGGTGTGGTGAGTAGTGTTGGGAGTGATAATTCAGTGTTCGCTGTGGACGCTTCAGATGGATCAAAAATATGGGAGCACACTCTCCATTCAGCGACAGTCAACGGTGTCCATACAACGAGTGAGTCTGTATATACTGCATCGGACGATAATTCGGTTATCGCAGCGGATGTATCAGATGGAACACAAAAGTGGTCTCATACACTACACACTGATAGTGTAGAAGATGTTCATGAAGCGGACGGAACTGTTGTTAGTTGTTCTGGCGATAAGACTGTAATCGCTGTTGACGCCACTGATGGTTCACAGATCAGTAGTCATTCACTTCACAGTACCACTGTCTATGATGTCCGTATCGCCAACGGTGTCATCTTCAGTGGTAGTGCCGGAGGTGAAGTAACCGCTGCTGATGCGAGTGATGGTTCCGAAATTTGGACACATCTTATTCACGGAGACAAAATCCAAGGTCTTAGTGTGTCAAATGGTGTTGTTTATTCCGGATCGTTTGATAACACAATTGTCGCTGTTAATACAGACGATGCGTCTTTAATTTGGCAAAAAGAACCCTATACCGATTTTATCTACCATATTGTCGCTTCTCCAGAGTATGTAGTTGGTGGCTACAGTGATAACACTGTCTCAGTATCTACTCTCACGACATCACTTTCGCTCCAGTCATATTACAACGGGATGTGGATCTCCGTAGAGTAAAATGAGCATGACAACAATTTCCATTAGAACGGACGAAACTGGCCGAATCATAACCCGATATATCGGGGCCAAAGACAGCGATCAGTGGACCCAGATTGCGAAATCAGCGTGGCCCGAAGACGAATCGGGATCGGACGAAATCCCGCGCTACTATTACGATCCCAAGACGGGTGAGATCACTGTCCAGTACGAGACAGTGGCGTCCGATCCTGCGCAGTAAGGACTCCAACACCACGAATCGACGTCGTCGACACCGCCTCCCTCCGAATTAATGTCACTACTCAACTTTCCGCATAGTTTTGCCGAGTCGACAGAAGCGACTGCAACACCTGTCAGCGCGACGTCGACACCGCCTCCCTCCGAATTAATGTCACTACTCAACTTTCCGCATAGTTTTGCCGAGTCGACAGAAGCGACTGCAACACCTGTCAGCGCGACGTCGACACCGACGACAGCGAATGGATCTATCACCAGTACTGGATCGACGACAACAGTTAGCGCGACATCTACACCGACGCTGGCGAATGGCTCCGCTACCAGTACTGGATCGGCAACGACTGTTAGCGCGATGTCAATGCCGACGGCAGCGAAGGGAACAACGGGCAATACGGTGTCGGCAACGGCGACACAACCCATCGCTGACTCGAACTCCACCCAACCGTCAGTAACGGCCACTACATCGTCTATGTCGACACTTGTGGACGTGACGTCGACATTGACGGCGCCGAAGACAGAAGTGATCGTCGCAGCGAGTGGCCTCACTCGGACGACGTCGGCGTCACTGACAGTGTCGGATCCGACAACTCACACGGACGCGACTGGAACGTCGATCATCGCCGAGGGTGGATCGACACTCGCGACTGGCAGCCGACACAAGACGGCAACCACAACGACGACGAGTGCCACTACTGGATTCACTATCGCGGGGGCAAACACGACGACTGCGCCCGATTCGGCCCCGATAGAGGCGAACACCATCCCGACAACCCCCACTCTCGGCACGGAAACCTCCGCCTCCTCGGTGCCCATACAGATGGAGTCGATACTCATCAGCGCCGATACGGGTACGACGGCAGCGCCGAGCACGGCCCGTTCGAGCACGACGTCGACGCCCACAACGTCGGTTGGTGTGGCCACGACAGCCCCGACAGCGTCGTCTCCCACGGCGACAGTGTCCCTGTCTGCACCAACCGAGACGTCGATCGTGGGTGCCAATGTGGCTCCGGAGACGGCACCCACGTCGATGCTGTCACCGGACACGAGTACGGACACGACACTCAAGGCGACACAGACGACTGCCTCGTCGGTCACAACGGTTCCGAGTGGCGTTCTCCACCTCACTGCTGGTGTGACCCAAACAACGTCAAGCTCGATCCTACAGACTGGCACAGTGGCCAGTACGACGACGTCGAGTCCGGATCCAATCGATGCGAACGGGACACCGACACCACCATCGGCAAATTATACTACCGTTCCCGACGGTGCATACGCCGAGACACGGCACGCGTTCGTCAATTCAGCAATCCGTAATATCGATCTCGACGGGAACGTCACGTCCACGACGACGCACTCGCATAGTTATGTGGATCCAGCGATCGATTCGGAGCACAACCTCTACGTTCTCGAGGACGACACACTCACGTCGTACGATTCGACGTACACACAGCGGTGGCACGTCGACGATATCGCGGGCACCGATTACAATACGGTGTATGCTGTCGTTGGTAGCGATGGCTACTGCTACGTCGGAACCGAATCTAGTGGTGCGAGTATAACGGGCACGCTCCGGCGAATTGACCCAACTGACGGCTCGGTTCAGTGGACTAAGGAAGCCGGATCAACAGTCTACCAGTTCGGCGCTGTCGATGCGAGCGGGAACCTGTATAATGCCTCCTACAAAGGTGGACAAAACGTCCTCGAGAAGATTGCACCCGATGGGACGCTCGTTTGGGACCGATACGTCGACGCCATCGAACCGGAGAATCTCGTCATCGATGGGGCCAACGAGTACATTTACTTCGCTGATAACAGCAGCGATGATCTCTATAAGATCGATGCATCGACTGGTGCGACTGATTCAACGAGGAGTCTGAGCAACTTCGGTTTGATCAACGCGATTGACGAATCGGGGTATCTCTACATCGAGTCATTCGATAATTACGTCGGGAAATACGACTGGGAGACGGATACGTACGTTTGGACCTACCAGTACGATACCGGATGGGACCAATTAGATTTCGCTCCACATCCGGGCCCGTTTACCGGGCCTCTCGTGATCGACTGGGATGGTGATTTGGATGGTACCATCGCGATTCGTGAACTCAACGAGGCGAACGGGGAGATCACACAGACGATCACCACCGATCCATACGAGAGCGGATCGTACGAACTCCTCGCGCACCCTCCGATTGGTGGGAATCCGGAGTTGTGGAGTGACAAAACTGAGGAGATCTACGGTCTCCAGGCGTCGGCAACGACGTCGGAAGCGACGTCATTCGAACCGACAGCAACGTCTGCATCGGCGAGTACTGCCACACCAACCGGAGCTGGTGGAGGCACACAGACTGCGTCAGGGGCCAGTACGGCGACGCTGACACCGACACCAACAGCATCGGAGTCGACGCCCACGACAACCGCTGGCTCGGTGACGGTGGTGGCGACTGGAAGCCGAACGATACCCGAAGCGATCCCCACGTTGCCCGAGTTATCGGCCCAGACTGGGGCACATAGCGCTACTGTTTCGACGACGTCAGTGGCACCCACACCGTCGGGTGATTCGATCACGACGCCAACGGCGATCCGTCCAACGACGGTGACGCTGATGGAGACATCGACGGGGGCGCAAGGTATCGTTACGTCGGCGTCCGGACTCACCGTCACGGCTGCGCCACTCGATGCGTTCGTGCTAAAGGAGCTCCTCACCGCCGAGCCGATCTCAACAACAACGCACACAACGGCCCCAACAGTGACGACAACGTCTGGCGGGACCGCCACAACAACCGCCACGTCGGGGCACGTGATACCGCCGGTTGTGTCAACCACCACCGAGCCGGCGGTGATGACTCCCACGGCGACTGTCGGGATGCTCGCACCCATACGACTCAATGTAAACGATGGCACTGCGACGATGGTGGCGCCACAGACAACGATGCGGACGGTGTCTGTGGACAACGGCAAGCGCTCGACTGCCACTCCCACACCTGCGTCGACGTTGATGAACGACGCGATCGGAGGGATCGGCATCGACGCTGTGGGCCGTCACCCCAGTCCGTCGACTGTCTTATCAACGTCGACGGGTACGTCGGGCAAAACTGTCGCAGCAACGAAGTACAGCGCAACTGCTGTCCCGAACGTAGCGCTCGAGGTGGAATACCGGACGCGAGCGCTTCGGAGTGGATCCAACGACGTATCAATCGACGGTACGTCAAATTCGGTCACACTCGATACGGACAGGAGTTTGGACTAACCGTTCGCGATTAGTGGGATAGCTGAGAGCAGGCGCTACTGCTGTCGTACTAAATACTCGTAATGTAGGATCCCCTACATAGATACACGAGCACCCTGCTTGGAGACCACCGTCTCTCCGCGTTTTCAGCGTCCCCGATTCGCACTTTTTCGATACAACAATGGCATACCTTCACGACGACGGCGAACTCATCGTTCTCCAGAGCGCCTTTGACGGGCGTACAGTTCAGGTTGGATTGTTCGACGACAGTACCGATCAGCTCGCCGAGAGCGACGGCTTCAGCGCGATCACCACCGAGCCGAGTGGCTCGGATTATTCGGCTCAATCGGTCTCGAGCCCGTCCGTAAGTCAGGACGCTGGCACGACGACTGTTGAGATGGGCTCGCTTTCGTTCACCGTTTCGAACGCGAGCGCGTCCGTTGACAAAGTCTACGTTCGCGACGACACCTCGGGCGATCTCCTGTTCACCAATAATCTCGATCAGACCTACGATCTCGGTTCGATCGACACGCTCGATCTCTCGAACGTCGGGCTGGAACTGGAGTAATCGACACTAACTGACCCACTATGAGCGAGACATTTCACCTCAAAACGAGTGACACGGCGCCGAAACTCGTCGTCACGTTGGTTGATGATGACGACGAAGCTGTCGATCTCACCGGCTCGAGCGTCGTGCTCGAACTCCTCGAACCGCGAGGTGGCGATGTCGCGCTCGAAGCAGCGATGGATCTCGTCGATCCAGATGCCGGGACTGTCCGATACATGTGGGACGACGGTGACACCGACGAAGCGGGCCGATATCGGGCCCAATTCACCGTCACCTATCCCAACGACGACGTCGAGACGTTCCCCTCCGACGGCTATCACGACGTTTTGATACACGAATGAGTACGGAATCCACCACCGACGAGCACGCGTTTGACGCCACAACGCCGACGGGTGTCGCCCGATGTAACGCCCTCGATGGGCAATCGGAGCCCTATACCGTCAACGGTGTCGCGATTGGCGCTGACGAAGTTACCTTCGGTCAAAACGGCCCGAAGTACTGGCCGTCCGAAGCGCTCCGTCGCGCCACACAGTCGCTCGTCGGTGTCCCGCTAACGAAGAATCACGACGACGATCGCGTCGAGTCCGTCGTCGGCGAAGTGATCGACGCCGGGTTCGAGCCCGACGTTGGCGTCGTCTTCGAGGCCGAAATCGACGACGAAGAGCTGGCACTCAAGGTGGCCAGAGGCCGACTCGAGGTGTCGATCCACGCGATCCACACCGACGGTGGCCAGACTGACGATGGCGCCTTGATCGCCGAGGACATTCGCTTCCTCGATCTCAGCCTCGTCCCGCGCGGTGGCTCCCCTAGCAATCGGATCGAAGCTGGAGCCAGTCCCAGCGAGGCGCTGGCGTCCGTTTCGGCCGGCGACGTCGCCGACTACCTTGACGCAGATTCGAATACCATGACCGAGGATACTGACGAACCCGAGACTGAAGCAGCCGAACAGATCGAATCCGACGAGCCCGACGCTGAGGAGGCCGAGGCCAGCGAAGATGTCGAGACCGAGACTGACGCCGATACCGACGAGGCCGAAGTCGAAGCCGACGACGGCGTCACCGAAGACGTCGCCGAACTCCAAGATCGAGTCACCATGCTCGAAACGGAGAACGACGAACTCCGCGCTGAACTCCGCGACGTCAAGCTGACGTATGCGACGAAGCTGGCCGACGGCACGCCCTTCGAAGCCGAAGAGCTCGCCGACAAGTACGACTTCGAAACACTCGCCGAGAAGTTCGAGGCGTCCGAGGCCTCGCTCGTTGACGACAGTACGGATCCGGCCGATTCGACGCCGGCGCCCCGAACGGGAGCCGACGACAACGCCGAGTTGTCCACCAACGACGAGCACGCCGACGAGATCTCCGAACTCGAGAGCAAGATCGAGAACTACGCCGAACTCGGCTGGGACGCTGCCAAGTCCGACGCCGAGGAGCGTCTCGAAGCGCTCCGCGAGTAGTTAGGACGTTGTACTAACTGACGGTTCGATCGCATCGTTTTCTGCCGACACGAGCCCGGTTTTGTCGCTCGTTTTGCGTCGACGTCTGCAGCTCGCACGTCGCGCACAGTTCCCCCTGACGTAACCGCGTGGTTGCTCGCCAACTGCGCGGTTTGCTGTTCCCCTCCAAGACAATGTCTGCTATCACTTCCAGCGAAGTTATCGATGAGGAAGCCGTTCGCGCCGAAATTGAAGAGTACGCCCAGCGTAACCGTGTTTTCCGCCGTGCATTCCGGGAGATCGACTCCACTGGCATCGACAACAACACCGTC
>Ga0209945_1000870_pt1 | contig 11030 bp, 9 predicted proteins | sample SalPonR2_A_D2_MG_FD_185703 | JGI IMG/M metagenome (GOLD analysis project Ga0209945, IMG submission 185703) | Salt pond soil microbial communities from South San Francisco under conditions of wetland restoration - Salt Pond MetaG R2_A_D2_MG... ...
CTTCACCTTGGACACGGGACTCGACGAGATCGGCATCACGGAGTGTCTCTGTCGTAACGTACCCTTCGATCCGGCACTCCGAGAGATTGTCGCTGACGTATGACCCAACAAAGACGTCGGGGGTGTTGCGCGACTCGAGATGGTGGTCAGCTACCATCAGCTCGACGTCGAACGGGACCTCTTTGCTGTCGTATTGCCTGGACTTGACGTCGACATCGAGGTCTTCACCCTCGTGGTTGATCCGGAGAGACCCGTCGGATCCGTCGTCTCCATCAGCGCCGACGTAGTCGTCAAACTCAAACTCGTCGTATAGGAGCGTCATCACAAGTTCGGCCACGACACCTCGCTCCATCACCGCGAGACTGTCGCCCCAGTCCTCGTCGCCTGTCCGGCCGTCTGCGTACGACTCGTGCCGTGCCTTGGCGATCGACTTGGCGTGGGATATCTCCTCGTCGTCGAGGATGTACTCGATTGTTCGGCGCTCGTGTGACTGTTCGACTTTCGGAGTTGCGATCTCAGTGATCGACATTGCGACAATGGTGTTAACCAACAGATCGGCGCTATCGTGGCCGAGTGTTGGTTAAGCTCTACTCTGCGAGTGAGTCGAGGAGTACTTCGGCCCGAGGCGTCAGCTCGTAGTCGGCTGTTCGGCCCCACTCGATATGCGTATCTGTGCGTCGGAGGAGGCCCACCTCGACGAGCATCTCGGCGTCACCTGGCGTAAGCATGGAATGATCGAGTACGTGTTTGTCGGATCGCACGCGCTCGAGCTGATCCGAGTAACCCATCACGAGCGCCAACTCGCCCTCAACACGCTCCGCCACGGAGCCGTCGGGAGCGATCAGTTCGTCTGGGATGGCTACACCAGCGATACACGCGGATTGTGTGTCGGTTTGGGACTGCATTGTGCGACAATCGGTTGTTTCTCGGTTCTCGCGCCTCGTGTATTCTGTAGTCGGGGCGACAAAAACCCCCCACCCCTACGCTTGTGTAATACCCGAAAGTAGCGCTCTAATTCGGTCTAGTCGCTGAGTCGTCTGCCACCAAACAGGATGTCCGATCGGTTCCGAGTCGGCCTCGATCAGATCGGCTTTTCGGAGTTCGGATAGACTTGGGGAGGTGATCTCGACACTATGGAGCTCCCGAACGCGCCAGGAATCGGCCTCAGCCGGCGGGAGTTGGAAGACGTCATTGCCCGCGCTCAACATGGCACTCACCTCGTCATCGTCGAGTGTGACGTCCTCGGGGACGTGCTCGAGCAGATAGCGAGCCTGTTCGGTCAGCTCCCAGTCAGTCTGGTACCCCATCTCGATACCGCTGTCTTCGATGAAAAAGGCCGAGCGAAGCGTACAGACTTCGGAGAAGCCGATCTCCTCGCAGTGTTTGATCCGAAACGTCGAATCCTTGACACTCACCAGGAAGTCTCGGTAGTTGTTGACAGTTGCGATCTGTGCGATCAATTCGATGGCGCGCTCCTCGTTGGAGACGCTGCGAGTTGATAGACTCATTGCGACGGACGGCAAGCAATCAAACAGCGATCAATTCGACAGTTCAGTGGTCCGAGCTTTACGGATATTGTAAAGTGTGTAGCACTCGCGCCGTTGGTTTTTTGCCAGCTTTCCGAGATCAGAGGCGAGGAAGAGTTTCTCGAGCTCCACATCATCGAACTCCTCATCATCGAACTTGTCCGACTCGTCCGCCCACCAGCAGATCTTTGATGCAAGTGACATATCCGCCTCGGATGTTGACGTACCATCGATCACTTCCGCCCACTGGGAACGCCCGTCCTCAAAGAGGATCGCAAAGTCTTCGTCGTATTTCGATCCGAACTCGACGATCTCCTGAAGTGCTGGACGGAGGTCATCGAGATCGACGTCGCGATCAGTGATCGGGGACCGGCAGTTCGCCATCTGGATCGATCCAGACGGTGTCGTTGTGCTCGACGTACTCGTCGTCGTCGAGGCCGACGTCTGGGTCTCAACGCGCTCATCGTTATGTGAGTGCTGCCATGCGCGAACGAGGCCATCCGTCCGATTGATCGACTGGCTGGTCCCCTCGATCCATCGCCCAGTAAACGTCATCGCTTGCGTTTGGTAAAACTCCACAGGATCCGATTTGTTATAGTCGGGATCCATCCCCTTCGCGTCTTGGAGTAGAATATGGAGGCCAGTCCCCGACGGTGAAAGCTCCGCGTAATTCGCATCCGATAACATCGACTCAGCTTTCGGATCGACGTATCCGGTGTCTGGATCGACGACATCGTCGAGATCGACGCAGTATAGATCGTCGATCTGGGAGATCGCCAACATCACTCCAGTCAGTCCCTCATCTCCGAGCTCTTGCTGGGACTCGTAGACCATCTCATAGGCCTCCTCAAATGTCGCGAGGTGTTGATCATCCGGATCGTGACCATTGATTGGTATCGGTTTGATCGTGTCAGCCGAGCACGGGACCTTTGATGGGTTCCCGTCCTCGATTCGTGGGGAGCACGGTTCGTTGGTGTCGGGGTGATACGTGGAGAACGCGATCCAACATCGAGTGTCCCCACTGATTAGATCCGGAACGACAAACGCACCCTCGTCGACGCCGAACTCGGAATCGAGATCGATTGTTCCGATAGATGGAATTAGATCCATCGATTGGTTTTGAGCTATCATAGTGCGACAATTGGTTGATGTTCGGTTCGTCCGCCTCGTGTATTCTGTAGTCGCCCGGAGTACTTAACTAACGACTCAGCTAGTATAGATCGTCGACAATGATAGTGCAAGAGTCCACCCACTCACCGGCACGAAACCCGAGCAAGTGTATGGATGGCACAGCATTACCCTTTACATCACACCACCGCTCATAGAGATGAGACTCTACGTTACGATAGACTCGATCAAATCGATCGTCATGCCGGCTCGGGATGTCGGCATCAGAGTACCTATCACTATCTGAGTGATGCTCGAACAACGGAGTTGGGTCTATATCGATATCGAATCGTGGGCCATACCGTTGATCCAGCGTTGGTTCGCTATTGAGTGTAATCTCACCCTCAATGTCCTGATTTATCAGCTCGATAGTGGCGTCGATCCAGGATGAAATGATTGGTTGCAACGATGATGTATCATCTTTGATCTTATCACGTGCAGAGTCGACGTTCTGACTCACAGTCTGTTGGCTCACACCTCTTCGCTCGGCCCACTCTGTCCGAGGTATCCCTTGTGTCGAACTCCAGAAGTCGACGGCCTCGACTGGAGTCATTTCTGTTTCCTCGACGAGCAGAGGAACAGTCTTAACTTGTATCACAATCACATATTGTAGCTGTATACATAAAAAGGGCCCGCTACCGCGCGACAGACAAACATCGATACAAGCGGAGCACCTACTATGGTATCCCGTCAATTACTGGCGCCCACGCACGCGACAGTGTCGGCGAGCACCGAGCGCCACGTCGGTCCCAACAGATCGAGTTAGTCCATTCACACTTGTCGCAATTGTCGATTCACACACTGTTCGAGCCCTTATAAATAGATTCCTAAACTGGTAGTTCGGATAGTATTTCTCTAAATCGACGATAGAGGCCTTGAGCAGGGCAAAAACAAAGGCGCGCCGTAATCCCCCTCGAGGCGAACCGTAGAGCCGGATCCTAGAGCCGGGTTTGGACCCCATAGAGGGTGGGGGTTAGCTCCTAGATATCGCCCTCGAGGGACCTGATCAGTGCGCTCGATCGGGACATCGCCTCCTGGGCGCCGATGGTGGCGCAGGTGTAGGCGCCGACGACGTCGTGCCGTTGACGGCGACGATCCGCACGCCTCATGCACGGTGGTAGATCGAATCGCTGGTGACCGACTTTGAGCTGGCACATTAGTTGTGTGTGTGTCGAGTCGATCCCAGTCCCGGCGAAACTATCGGACGCCACGGAGGCGCTCAGTGGGTCCACTTCCCCGCGACGCCGTCGGCCCCTACACTGGCGATCGGTGGAGCCGGATCTCGGCGCTATCTGTAACGAAAGGGGAAACGCCAGGGATTGGGGTGGGGATGAGCGCGGGGACCAATGGATTCGTTCCCTGGCGTCTGTACATGGCGTACCGTGCCGGGTAAACATTCCGGAGCATCGGCCTCGAGCTCGCGACGGTGTTCCGTCTCACGAAATCCGTCCCCTGGGATCCATACCATCATCCAGGACTCGGCGTGCCGTGGTGTCCGACGCCGGCGAGTTTGGTAGTCCCCCACATGATCGCCTAGTGGCCGTCGATGTGTTCGATCCGTCGGAAGTATCAAATTCAAATAACAATAGAAGCACAGTTCGTTTAATCTGTCTTACACGTCGCAATGTCCGAAACCAACACAATGGAATGTCCAGAGTGTCGATCAGCTCAAGTCCGACTGTCTGGAGGGTGCCCCCTCTGTCCGCAGTGTGGCTGGAGTAAATGCGGATAGCACCGATCGCTCAGTAGTCAGCGTCTCGTCTAACACCACTCAGCGTCGCTCTTAACGACTTCTCATCGCCCCGAGTGTCTTCCATCTCGGCGCGAATCTAACGGCCCTCAGAAGGCGCTCAGTAGGCCACCATACAGTCGTCGTTGTTAGCCCCAATCGATCAAAGATCGAGAACTCCAACAGTCGCTACTGTGGGGATCCAACCAGGAGTCTCTCACAGGCTTCTCAGGCCTCTCAAAATCGCACTCTGATCCGACACACTCGGTGTCATCACAACGGCGCTGAGAGAGCGCTGAGTGGGCGCCAAATCGAAGCGAGCAGTATAGCGACACTCCGATCTCGAGATCGACGGCAAACTGGCGCCAGATCGGAAGGCCATTCGTATTGTTGGACTGTACGAACTGTAGGGGGTCAACTAACAGCTCGCTATCTGGCCCCCTATACAGCACGACTATAATGGGGACTATCTATTCGTGCTGTAGGGGGCTATCTATTCGACTCTATATGGACTATCATAGTTGCCACATTGCAGTTGTTGTTGTTCGTTGTTGCTGTCCTACTGTTCGTTGCTGTGTAGTCGATACTACAACACGACAACTGCGATACAACAGTACGTCAGTCTGTACTCTACGATTCGACAGTCTACTCCTACAAAGACGAAATTGTAGGGTTACAGGACGTCTTTGTACACTACAATTCGTAGTAGGAGTACTACACAGCGACTAGTGGGACCATACAAGCCGACTAGTTGGATCCTACACGGCGATAGATCGGATCGACAGTCCGGTTTAGGACCCCACAGAGCGCTGTATAGGAGCCGACAGAGCGCTGGTTGTGACCCGACAGAGCGCTGGTTGTGACCCTACAGAGCGCTGGTTGTGACCCTACAGAGCGCCGGATCCGGGCCGACGACGTCGTCAGTTGGGGGCCGACAGCGTCGATTTCCGGTGCCAATCAGCGCTGGTTCCAGGCTAGTATCATATTATTGAAACACTTTCGACGGGTATTGTTTATTTAATTTGATAATTGCCACCCGACTATTCGCCAGTTCGGTCCCGACGATCACGGATGGGAGGAGTTACCAAACGTGCTCGAGTCGGGATCCACAATTCGCCGACTCCCCGCGGACAGTGCGCTCGATAGATCCCGACGCTGGCGCGAGATCGGCGCCGATGGAAGCGACTAAGTCGTTAACCAACAACGTCGCTTAATCGCCCCGATTGTTGGTTAAGCCTCGACTGTTCGCTCGATCGATTCCGACGCCGGCGCGAGATCGGTCCCGACGAATACGTATGAGGCGGGCTACCAAACGTGCTCGAGTCCGACTCCACAAATCGCCTACTCCCTGCCGACAGTGGCGCGCGCGTGAGCCCCGACGAACGCGACTAAGTCTTAACCAACAACTTCGCCCGTTCACCCCGACTGTTGGTTAAGCCCCGAGCGTTCGCCTGTTCGGTCTCGACGTCAGCGAATGTTCGATCCCAACAAGGCGGTTTGTGGGTCCCTACCAAACTCGCTCGAGTCGGCCTCCAACTGTGCGCGCTGTGCACCCCCACCCCCACCCCCACCCTTCGGATCGCACGCCGGCGCACCGTGGTGTCCGATCACTCGCACTGTTCGTTCCCTCGCCGGCGAACTGTAGTGTTCAATCGTTCGAACACGTCCGTCCCATCACCGGCGCCTTGATTGCAACAGCAACGACAATGGCAACAACGCAGGTGCTAACCCAGACTCGGACACCACGCAGTCGCCTCCGTGGGATCCGATCAGTTAGAGTCTGTGTGCTCAAAGTGATCGCCACAGTCGCTTTCCAAAGCGTCGACTCTGTCTTAACCAACAGAGTCGCCTGATTGCCACCGATGTTGGTTAAGACTGCACCCACCGACTCTGTCTGCCCACATCGATCGCCGTGATCGGCCCACGTGAGGGGCGCATGTGCATCGATACCAAACGCGCCATCGTCGACGCCCAGGATACGCTCACTCCCCGCGGACAACGCGCTCGATCAGCGCCCACCGAAAGCTGGTGATTCGTAACCAATACTGACGTCTGATTGCCTCTGAGTGTTGGTTACAACTTCACCTGAGCGACGTCGTCGGCCTATATCGATCGCTAGGATTGGTTTGCATCCGATATAAATCATCATCAGTGCTGATGATAGGTTGGAGGGGACATGGTTTTATACAGTTCGTGCTTCTGGCTTAGAGTAAATGTCTGTAACGGAAGATACGCTTACAGATCTAATTGCCGGATATCTCCGTAACAACGGCGTCAATGCCGTCACTCAAACATCCAACACGTCTTCCTCTGGTACTAGGAATCAACCTGATCTTAAGGTGGAAAATGGAGGTGTATTCTACGGTGAAGCGAAGTGGGAGTCAAACAAGTGGCAAGGGTTTGCTGAAGCACGCGATTACGGTGAAGAAATACCCGGAACAGAAGGGACGTTTCTCATCGCGTACCCTGACGAAATTTCTGACACGAGCGTACAGACAGGAATCGGAGGTGATCTCGTAGACTCTTCGTTGGGACGCCATGAGTTTTCTGTTGCCTTCCTCCGTCGTGATGAGCCAACTGATATCAAGAAAATCACGCTCAGTGAGCTCCCAAGTTGGATCCAATCCAATATCAAACAACAGGAGACTCCAGAAGCCGATACGGAGGAAGTTGTCGATGTACTCCGTCAAATGGCTCGACGACTGAATGAAGAGCTAGAGACAGCTCCAGAAGAGAATCTATTCCGGAATGTCCTCGGAGCATCTACTGATGATGAAGAAGAGCGCGAAGCAGCAAAAGAAACAGCTGGGTTTCTATTGATCAACCAGATCACTTTCTACCGTGTACTGAGCCATCACATCGATCAATTTGATGAGATCGATGCAAATAATCTCGATGAGCCCAGCGATCTCTCAGAGTACTTCGAACAGGTACTCGAGGTAGACTATACACCAGTCTACCAGTTCAATATCGTGGAGGATCTCCCACAATCAGCGATGAGCGTCGTCGAAGACGCAGTGAAATCTGTCAATGGGATGAGCCCCGAAAACATCAGTCACGATGTACTCGGGAAGGTTTTCCACGAACTGATTCCGACAGAAGCCAGAAAGAAAGTCGCAGCCTACTACACGAAAAATCAAGCAGCCGATATTCTCACAGATATCGCTATTACCTCTTCTGATGACAGCGTAATGGATCCAGCCTGCGGGAGTGGCACTCTTCTTGCGTCATCCTATCTCCGAAAACAGGAACTATTTGATGATGAGTTCAGTGAGGAGGAACACCGTCAGTTCATCGAAAAGGATCTCACTGGGATCGATGTCATGCCATTTGCAGCCCATTTATCTTGCATCCATTTGGCGCTCCAGGCACCGATTTACCAGACGGATGAAGTCAACATTGGTATCGCTGACAGTACTGGGCTGAACCCCGGAGACTCGATTAATCCACTCTCCTTTGTGCTACCTGAACCAGAGAAACAGCGTGGGTTGGGTGATTATTCAGGTGGAGAAAAAGCTGATTTGGAGGATGACACGATAGAGGGAGGGAGCATAACTGTGGACGCTGCTGCTGGTGGAGTGATGGAACTATCGGAGGTTGATCTTGTGATAATGAATCCGCCGTTTACTCGAGGAGAGTCTGTAGCTAGGTTTTCTCCAAACTACAAGTCTAAATTGGAGAATCAATTTAGTCGCCGAAAGGATCTCCTTCACGGAAAAATGTCGTATTGTAGTTACTTCTTCTTCCTTGCAGATAAATTCTTAGATGTGGGTGGACGGATGGCTGCCGTTGTACCAGCAACAGTTCTGAACAAGAAAAGTGACAATGGTGTACGGAAAATGTTGGTTAACGAATACAATATTGAGTACGTATTTGCTAGGGAAGATGAACCCAACTACTCCGAGGATACTGATCTTCGTGAAGTACTCATCATTGCTAGGAAAGATTACTCCAACGACAAGGGTAGCACTGCTTTTGTTTCACATGAAGGGTTGGATGTAGACACTGAGGCTGTAAAAAACGCAAATAGCCAGACAGAACAAGGCGATAGCTTCCAGGGCGAGGACTTTAGATTGCAACAAATATCTATTCAGGATCTCAATATTAACAATCTATTCGCACCATTCCTACTGAGTAAACCGGATCTAAATACAAGTTGGGAAAAAGTCGTCAATGGGTTTGATATGATAAATTTGGATAATTTAGATGTGGGACTTATTCGAGGAATTGGGAGTAACGCCGACGGAGTAATGCACGTCCATCCAGAATGCTCCATAAACGATCCAGATGCTCATAAATTTGGAGAACGAGACGTATTCGTACTAGATTCTACTACTGAGGACCATGTTGTTGCACGTCACCGACATACTGGTGAGAGTTTCAACATTCCGTGGGATGATGTTGCACCTAATCTCCGAAGGTATGCAGGACAAAAGCAGGTTGATTTATCTGACAGTCCCCAGTTTGTAGTCCTCAATGATAATTGGGATGGTGCAGAACGTTACTTACAACTGACAGATGAGGAGAAAATACACAAGAAATGGTCCGATAGAGTTCACAAACGAAGGGGACACGTTGCACTTGTTCGGCGAGTAGATCTCACTGCACCAGGAACACATCACCTTGCCTATTATTCGGATGAGTCAAGGCTATTTAATGAACTTCTCTGGGTACTTCCAAATGCAACTCAACACGAGGGGAAAATCCTCGCTTCGTGGTTCGATTCGTCGTTTGGTTGGCTCCAGTCCTTGTTGTACCGTGTTGAGACACGGGGAGCTTGGCTCACTTGGTACAGATACATCGTCAAGGAGTACCGCGTACCTGCACTGTCATCACTCAGTGAAGATGATAGAGAAAACCTAACTAGTAAATTTGATGAGATCAAAGATGATGAGGCACCGAGCTTTGTCCGCCAATTGGCACTGAATGCTGATGGTGCTCATCTTACGACTGAAGAACTTGAAGAAGTTGATGAGGCGTACGAAAATCTAACTAATGACATCGGAAATCAGTATACACCGCGAAGGAAGCTAGACAAGGCCATCCTGTCAGTTTCAGGTATGGACGAGTCAAAGCAGGATGAATTCCTTGACAAATTCTATTCCGATATGTTAATAGAAATTGTTTCACTGAAGTTGATGATGGATTAGTATCAAAACTTATCTTGTTCTTCATTTACTAAAACTGAATATCTGTTACTTGATACCAGAAATATTACATCGTAATTGAGTTCTTTTCTCCATAGCTGATGGTACCAAATTAAGTTCACGCCTCCCTTACCTTGAGGAGGATAACGTTATTTTATTGTCTTTGGTAGGAGCCCGAAGGCTTTTGATTTTATCACAACTGGACATTTGGTAATTATCCACACACCGAATGGTGGATCCGATGGAGCTCCTGTTCGGCCCGACGTCGTCGAGACCGTGGGTGCGGACACATCGCCAGTGTCGGTGCACACGAGATCGCTTCGTGGGAATTGGGCGGAATGGGGGGCTGGGCGGGGCGGTACCCCGGCAAAAAAAACCCAATATGTGGCAACTGCTGTCTTCATAGCACCGATACACTCGGATGTGTCGGATCCAACACTGACGGCGGACTATGTGACCCAACTGACCAACTCAGTTGTAACCAACAACGTCGCCTGATCACCCCTCTATGTTGGTTAAGCCATACCCTCGCGTGCTGTCGTTCCCGCTACTGTTTGTCGCCTAAATACTGGTAATCCGGGATCCCCTAATTGGTAATGCGAGGCACCTCCCTCGCGTCCATCACTCCCCATCTCCACGTCGTCTCCGCTCCCACGTTTCGCCCTCCAAGCGGTCCATCTCCCCGTCCACCCCTTTCGTCGCACACGAGCGCTGATTCCGATGCCACACGACGGATCCTTCCAGCCGGGCAAGTACGATACTGCGTTCCGTGTCGTCCTCTCGAGCGACGACGTCCCCGACGGAGCGCCCGACAGCGACATCGAGGCGATCGTCGACACGATCGTCGAGACCGCCGGCGTGCTCCCCAACACTCGCGTCGATCACGACGAATACGGCCACATCATCGTCACGATCGCGAAAGCTGATGACCGACTCTGGAGTAACATTGTCGAACGGATCCGTCGACTTGTGACCAATTACGAGCGATTGTGTCAGCGCCGATCCCAGTCGCACTCACAATCCCAACACATCGAGTGGACCGACTACGACGACGCCGTCGACGATGCAGACGACGACGACAACAACGAAGAATGAGCACGAAAGAGCCACTCTCCGACGTCGCTGTGAACTCCTACGAGGCGACGGTACCGATCGACAGCTCCGTCTTCGATACCTACGACGAGGCCGAGCTCGCTGTTCGGGAAACCGTCGCCCGATCGATCACGACACAAGTCGACGAGTTGGATCCCAACGACGCACCGTACGTCTCCACGCAGGTTTCGATCAACGAAAGCGCCCTCGAGGACGCCTACAACGACGAGACAGTCGGGATCATCACAGTCCAGACGGTGACCGAACTGGCGGTGATTGATGATGAGTGAGGACGAGACAGTCGAGTGCAAGTACTGCGGTGAGTCGTTCCACAAACAGGGGATCGGCGCCCACGAAGCGTCCTGTGAG
>Ga0209945_1000875_pt1 | contig 10984 bp, 9 predicted proteins | sample SalPonR2_A_D2_MG_FD_185703 | JGI IMG/M metagenome (GOLD analysis project Ga0209945, IMG submission 185703) | Salt pond soil microbial communities from South San Francisco under conditions of wetland restoration - Salt Pond MetaG R2_A_D2_MG... ...
GGTCCAACGGCTGATACGGTTCATGCCGAAGCCCGTGGTCGCGGTCGTGCCCGGCTGGGCGGTCGGCGGCGGTCACTCGCTGCACGTGATCTGCGACCTCACGCTCGCCAGCGACGAGCACGCGAAGTTCCTCCAGACCGACCCCGACGTGGCCTCCTTCGACGGCGGGTTCGGCTCGGCGTATCTCGCGAAACAGATCGGCCAGAAGAAGGCCCGCGAGGTGTTCTTCCGCGGGAAGACCTACTCCGCCGAAGAGGCCGCAGAGATGGGGATGGTGAACGAGGTCATCCCGCACGAAGACCTCGAAGCCGTGGCGATCGAGTGGGCAGACGAGATGACGAAGAAGTCGCCGACCGCGATGCGCATGCTGAAGTACGCGTTCAACATGACCGACGACGGGATGGTCGGTCAACAGGTGTTCGCCGGCGAGGCGACCCGACTGGCGTACATGACGGAGGAGGCACAGGAGGGTCGCGACGCCTTCCTCGAAAAACGCGAGCCCGCGTTTCGCGAGTATCCCTGGCACTACTGAGCGCGCCGAGCCGCTCACGCCCGCGCGCCGAAGTCGTCGGCCCCGCCCCTCGTTCGCGTCACTGGCCACGCCCCACGTTCGCGTCACTGGCCACGCCCCGCACTCGCGTCACTCGTCGCCCGCAACGCGTCGATACCCGACGCGCGCGAGAAGCGCCGCACCGATCACGAGGAGAGCGACCGATCGGGCGGTCGCCGCGCCGACCGCGATGTCGACGGCCCCCCACAGCGCGAGCCCGAGGGACAAGAGGACGCGGAACCGGTCGGTCCGGAACCCCTCGGCGACGACGCCCCAGACCACGAGCGCGGCGACGTAGAGGCCGACGACCACGTCGCCGGCCGCTGCGGCCCCCCGCGTACCGAGGCTGGCGTAGCCGCTCGCCGCCGAAAGCACCGCGAGCAGGACCACCGCTCCGGAGACGGCGAGTCGACCGTAGCGTTCGATCCGGGCGTCGACCACGATCGGCCCTTCGCGGCCGGAGGGATAAACCGTCTGCGACGGGGTCGCGGCTGCGCGGGGTCGCTGCTGTGTGACGCGGTCGCCCCCACCGACAGCGTTTTTCGGTGCCGCCGCGGATGTCGGCCGTGAACGTTCGGGGACCGATCTGCTCCGTCGGCGAGGCGCGGACGGTGTCGACGTCGTATGGGGAGCGCGACCTCCGCGAGGTCCGGATCCGCCCCGACCGCGGCGCTGGCGACCCGGTCGACGTGACGCTGTGGGGGAAGTGGACGGAGACGGCCGACCACGCCGAGCCGGGGATGGAACTGCTCGTCACCGACGCCGAAGAGGACGAGTTCGGTGGCGAGACGGGCTACGCGACCACCGGGGACTCGTGGGTCGTGCTCGAACCCGCGTTCCTCGTCGACGTGACCGGGATCCGCTCGTGGGTGCAGTGCCCGCGGATGTACTACCTGAACAAGCTCTCGGGGATCCCGCTCAACTACCCCGTCGTCAAGGGGACGATCGTCCACGAGGTGTTCGGCGACCTGCTGCGCGGCATGGACCTCGACGAGTCGGTGACAGAGCGCGTCTCGGAGGCCGGCCTCGAACTCGGTCTCCTCGGCTACGAGGCCGCCGAGGTCGAAGACGAGGTGCGGCGCAACGCCGCCGCGATCGAGGGATGGCTCGCGCAGGGGACGCTCTCCGACGAGGACACGTGGCGGTCGGAGTTCTCCCTCATCTCGCCGACCTTCGGGCTGAAGGGACGGGCGGACGCCCTCCGGCGCGGCACGCCCGTCGAGTTGAAGACCGGGAAAAACACCAAACGGGAACCGCGGTTCCACGACAAGGTTCAGGCGGCCTGTTACGCGCTCATGCTGGAGGAGCGCGGCGTCGACCCCGACATCGGCACCCTGTTGTACACCAAAAACACCGCCTTGGAGCGCACCGAGGAGAGCGGCGATCTCGCACCCGCCAAGGAGTTCACGGTCGGTCGCGGCTTCCTGGAGTTCGTCGTCCGCGAGCGAAACGCGCTCGCCGCGATGGAGTGGCGCGCGCTCAACGACCCCGACGAGCGGCCCACGGTTCCGACGGGCTACGAGGCGGACGCGAACTGCAGCTACTGCTTCGAACAGGACGCCTGCATGGTCGTCTCCGGCCGCCTCGACCAAGAGTCGAAGGCCGGTCAGATCGGCACGCCGGTCCCCGACGATGAGCGCGACTACTTCGACCGCTTCTACGTCGCCCTCGAGGAAGAGCGCCGCGAGACCCATGCGGAGTACCGGAAGCTCTGGGAGCAGACCCCGGAGGAGCGAGCCGCAGACGACCGCGCGCTGATCGACTTAGACCCGATCGGCCGGACCGAGATCGCCGACGGCCGGTGGGAGCTGCGCGCCCGCAGGCCGGACGACGCCGTCTCCAAGCTCCGCGAGGGCGACGTGGCGCTCGCGAGCGACGGCGACCCGGTCGGCGGCCACGCCGAACTCGGCCGGATCGTCGAACTGGGCGACGAGGTCGCAGTCGAGACCGACGAGCCGGTCGATCTCCGACGGCTCGACGTCTACCCGTCCGAGATATCCGTCGACCGCTCGCTCACCGCGCTCCACGACGCGGTGTTGAAGGGAAGCGAGCGGCGCAAGGACGTGATATTCGGCCGGCGCGATCCTGAATTTCGGACGGACGCCGACCGCCCGGCAGACGCCCCCGACGCCTACATCGCCAACAACGCCGCACAGAACGAGGCGGTCGAACTCGCCGTCGACGCCGAGGACGCGGCGTTGATCCACGGCCCGCCCGGCACCGGGAAGACGTACACCATCGCCCGGACGATCCGCGCGCTGGTCGCGGAGGGGAACCGCGTGCTGCTCGCGGCGTTCACCAACCGGGCGGTCGATAACGCCCTCGAAGCGCTCCGCGATCAGGGGTTCGACGAGGTGTGCAGAGTCGGCACGAAGACCGGCGTTCGCGGCGACATGCAGGACGTCCGGCTCGTTCAGCGCGGCGATCCGAACGAGAGGGCGGCCGAACTGCGTGACGCGCCCGTCGTCGCCGCCACCACCGCGACCTGCGGCTCCCGCGTCATGCGCGAGTGCGAGTTCGACGTGGCCGTCGTCGACGAGGCCTCACAGCTCACGGAGCCCGGCACGCACGCCGCGATCGCCCTCGCCGACCGGTTCGTTCTCGTCGGCGACCACGAACAGCTCCCGCCCGTCGTGCGCGCGGAGAACGACTTACGGACCTCCCTCTTTCAGCGTCTCATCGAGGCGCACCCCGACGCGAGCGTCATGCTCACCCGCCAGTACCGAATGAGCCAGCGCATCCAGGCGTTCGCCTCCACGGAGTTCTACGACGGCGCGCTGCGTCCGGCGACGCCCGAGGTGGCCGCACAGACGCTCGCGGACCTCGGCGCAGATACCGACGCGCTCGCGCCCCAACTGACCGGCGGCGTGAGCTTCGTCGATCCCGACGGCGAGCGCGACGGCAACCGGAACGTCCGGGAGGCCGAACGCGTCGCCGGGATCGTCGACGCCTACGTCGCGGCCGGCGTCGATCCGGACGACATCGGCGTGATCGCGCCGTTCCGCGCGCAGGTCGCGGAGATCGGCCGTCGGACCTCGGTCACCGTCGATACCGTCGACCGGTTTCAGGGCTCTTCGAAGGAGGTTATCGTCCTCTCGCTGGTCGCCAGTGGCGGCCTCGACGGGCCGATCTTCGAGGACCACCGCCGGGTGAACGTCGCGCTCACCCGCGCGAAAAAACAGCTCACGATCGTCGGCGACGCGGACGCGCTCGCCGCCGACCCCTTCTACGCCCGCATGCTCGACTGGGCGCGGCGATAGGGGAGACCTACAGCTCGTCGACCGCCGCGAGCGCCGCCTCCACGTCCGGGACGTCGAACCACGCCGTCTCGGTGTAGGCGTTCGTTCCGGCCGCGTACATCGTCGAGACGGCCTCGACGACCGGCTCGGGGAGCGCGTCGGGCGACTCCTCGCAGATCTCGCGCCAGTCGTCTATGTCTCGGTCCGCGATCGCGGCTTTCGCCTCTTTTACAGCGGCGACCCATTCGGGATCGTTCGCCTTGTACCACTGGCGGACGACCTCCTTCGAGACCCCCCGGCCGTCGTACGAGAAGCGGTTCTCGTCGAAGGTGCCGACCACGTCCGCGACGCGGAGCGCTCCGTCGGTGTATAGACACTCGATCTTCCCGTCCTCGTGGACGAAGCCGGCCGCGTCGGCGCGCTCGGTGACGACGCGGTTCACGTCGCGCGCGAGCGACTCCAGCGCCTCGATGTCGGCCGCGCCGGCGATCCGATCGGCCTCCGTCCGGGTCAGGTAGCGGTCCTGCTCCTCGTACTTCGTCGAGAACTCCACTACGGGCTCCGGCAGGTCGACGGGCTCGTCCGGCCAGTCGCCGTCGGGCCCGGCGATCGAATCGAGCCCGAACTCGCTCGGCTCCGTCCGAGTCCGGAGGCTGGAGCCGACGGGGACGCGGTTCCGAAACACCACTTCGAGCGGGACGAGGTAGTTGTCCCCGCCCGCCGCGTGGAAGGCGTCGTAGTCGTACCCCGCCTGAGGCCCCTCGTAGGGGAGGTCCGGCACCTGCGTCAGTTCGATCGCCATCTGTGTCGGCGGCGCGGTCACCTCGTCGAGGGCGACGGCCGCCGGCTCGGCCGCTCCGTCGCCGTCCGCCTCATCGCCCGCGTCCGGGTCGACGACGCCGCGGTAGTGCGTGTCGATCCCCTCGGCTTCCAGCCGCTCGAAGTTGTGCGCGCCCATCGTACAGAGGCTCGCCCCCTTGTGCGGGATCGCGTCGGGCATCTGTCCCCAGTCGAACACCGAGTACGCGTCCGTGAAGACGAACCGGCCCCGCCCGGTGGCGTCGGCGGTCGCGGGCTCGTCGACGCGGAACTCCTTGACGCTCGTCATACGTCATCCGGCGACCGCCTCCCCCATGAATCTTTCATTTACGTGTGCACCTCTCGACCTCGACTCCGTGAACGATCCACGTCTATGCATCTACTCTCTCCTCCACGATGACGCTCGCGCGTCTGCGATCGCCCGGTCACTGCTCGCGACACCGCGCGGCTCGCGACACCGCGCCGCCGCGCGCACGGATCGAACGAACGCGGCCGCATCGAAAGGACCACACCCGTCGCCGCGCACGCTCCGGTATGCACGAGGCGCGCGAGGTCGTCGTCCTCCGGTACGGCCACCGGCCGGGACGCGACGACCGCATGACGACGCACGTGGGACTCACGGCCCGGGCGCTCGGCGCGGATCGGGTCGTCTTTCCGGACAACGCCGGGCAGTCGGCGGAGACGGTGCGAGACATCACGGACCGGTTCGGCGGACCCTTCGACGTCGAACTCCGCGCGGACCAGAAGGCGATCGTCCGCGACTTCGAGGGGGTCGTCGTCCACCTCACGATGTACGGCGAGCGCGTGCAGGACGTCGAAGCCGACATCCGCGAGTCGGTCGGGGTCGAAGCCGCGGGAGCGGCGGGGTCGGCACCCCGGGACCTCCTCGTCGTCGTCGGCGGCGAGAAGGTACCGTGGGCGCTCTACGAGCGCGCAGACTACAACGTGGGCGTGACGAACCAGCCGCACTCCGAGGTCGCCGGGCTCGCCGTCTTCCTCGACAGACTGTTCGAGGGGGCGGAGCTGGAACGCAAGTGGACGGACGCAGACCGCCGAGTCCTCCCCGAAGCGACCGGCAAGACGGTGGTCGACGCGGACGAGTCCGACGACCGGGGCGACGCGAACGGATCTGACCGTCCGGACGACGCGGGCGACGCCCGCCACGCCGAGTGACCGGACGACCTACTCGCGGTCGCCCGCGCCGGTGACGCGGTGGGCGTGGTCACTGCTCTGCGTGGACGACCCGTGGAACTTCGGGACCTCGACCGCTTCCGGCGCGAACACCTCGTACGACTGATCCTCGGTGAACACGTCTGCGCCGGGGCTCAGATCGAGGAACTCGATCGCCGACGTGTCGAACCCCAGCGACGCCGCGTTCGCCTTCAGGTCATCCACGTTCACTTCGAGGTTGATGAACAGGCCCGTCTCGTCCGCGTCGAGCCCCGTCGCGAGGACGTGGAGGCTGAGGATCGTCTTTCCGCTGCCCGCCTTTCCCGTACCATGTAACTCCGTTCGAGAATGAGTCCCCTCAAAAGGGCCTCGTCGAGACCGGCGATTCCGGTCGAGAGCCGTCCGATGGAGAGTCGTCCGATGGAGACAGCGGCATACGGTCACAGCACAGCGCGAGGTGGTATATAAATGCATAACTCTTAGTTGCCTTGTGCTCTGTAATAACTGGAAATGGGCTCCGAATTCGAGGCTCCCTCTGACCCCGGAAGCGAGCCCGACAGTCGCTCCCGATCTCACGGTGTGACATCCTCCCGTGCGATCGAGGACCGCACTCTTTCCGGGGGCGACGAGCCGCTGGTCTTGTTGCTCATGCGTCCCGGCCGCGACCGCGATCTCGTCGCCGACGCGCTCGGCGATCGGTACCGCGTCGCCACCGCGAACGCGACCGAAACGGGAGCGCTCGACCGCGAATTCGACTGCTGCGTGCTCGACGACGCGGCCTTCGACCGCGTCGACGACACGATCGCGACACAACGGGCGGCCGCAGACCCCGTCTTCCTGCCGTTCGTCTTCCTCGCAAGCGGAGGCGACGACATCTCGACGGACGCCTTCGACCGCGTCGACGACGTGATCGAGATGCCGGTGCAGCGACGCGCGCTCGTCATCCGAGTCGATAACCTGGTTCAGCGCCGAACGACCTCGCGCCGGCTCTCGGCGACCGTCGACGAGCTCCGACTGAAAAAGCGGGCAATGGACGAAGCTCCCGTCGGCATCACCCTTGCCCGGGCGACTGACGACGGGGAGAACCCGCTCGTGTACTGCAATCAAGAGTTCGAGACGCTCACCGGCTACGGCCCTGAGATGCTCGGGGAAGACTGTCGATTTCTACAGGGAGATGACACCGCAGACGAGACGCGCGCGAGGCTGCGGAGGGCGATCGACGGCGAGCGTCCGGTCGCTGTCGACATCCTGAACTACCGGGCGAACGGCCAGAAGTTCTGGAACCGGCTCTCGATCGCACCGCTCCGCGAGGAATCCGGTGTAGTAACACACTACGTGGGTTTCCAGTCGGACATCACCGACCGGAAGATCCGGGAGCGGCGACTCGAAGTGATGGGTCGGGTGCTCAACCACAACCTCCGGAACAAGATGAATCTGATCGAGGGGTATGCCGACCTCCTGCGGGCGGATGTCAACGAATCACAGCGTCAGTATCTCGACGTGATCACCGACACCTCGATCGACCTGATGGGGATCGCCCGCGCGGTGCAGAAAATGGACGAGACGTTCGCGGACACCGGTCCGGCTCGGGTGGACCTGCGCGAGCGGCTGATCGAGCTCCGGAACCAGCTCCACAGCCGCTACCCCGACGCGTCCGTCGAGGTGTCGCTGCCCGACGACGACGGCCCGATCGCCGTGAGCGTCGTGGGGCTCACCACGGCGATCGAAGAGGGTGCGGCGAACGCCGTCAAACACAACGACTCGCCGTCGCCGTGGGTCGCGATACGCGTCGAGCGGCTTCCGAACGGCTGGATGCGGATCGAGATCGAAGACGACGGTCCGGGGATCCCGGACCACGAGACCCACGTGCTCGAAGCGGGCGAGACGTCGCTGACCCACGCCGACCGGCTCGGGATCTGGCTGATGTACTGGGTCGTGACCAAGGCCGGCGGCGAGTTCGCGGTGACCACCGACGAGACGGGGACGCTCCTCCAGATGGAGGTCCCGATGGACCCCTGAACGAGACCGGCCGCCGGTCGGGGGCGGAGCGCCCGCTCGCTCACAGCGCTCGCTTCGATCGGAGCCTGGCGAGCCTGATGCGGGCCTCCTGTCGGCTCGTGCCTCGTACGCGGCCGGTCTCGCCGTCGGCCATCGACACGAACGAGAGCCGGTCGAGGAGGGGGGGCCAGTCGGCCGCGCCCGCGGCGTCGCTGGCGAAGGCGACGGCGTTTCCGAGCCCGGTTCGCTCGTCTTCTCCGCCGCGTGCCACCGCGGCGTCCGCGTCGCTGCGTCCGCCCGCGACCGTGAGTCTGTCGCCGACGGCGGCGGGAATCCACGCGGGAGCGAGCAGCGCCCAGCACAGGACCCCGGCGACCGTGTACGCCCACGCCGGGACTCGCTCGCGGTCGGGTTCGTACCCGTGGATCCGGTTGACGCGGCGGTCGCCGGCCGTCCGTTCGCCGCGACGGCCGACGAGGAGCGTCGCGAGCAGCGCGACCGTCTCGACGACGGCCACGGCGGGGAGGACGGACGTCACGAGCAGCGGATCGCGGGTCCGGAGGCGGACGAGCGCGTGCCTGAGCGCCGCGTCGCGGTCGGCCTCCGGAAGCGAGAGCAAGCGCGTGGAGACGACGAGCCGAGAGCCGCGGTAGCCGTCCGTGACGGCGACGTTCGCGGCCTCGGCGCGGACGACGGTGACCGCGGGCGCGTCGACCCCGACGTCGTCGGCGAGCGTCGACACCCGGTCGGCGACGAACTCCTCGGGGCGGTCGTCGAGGTCCGCCTCGGGAAGTCCCGCGATCCGGCGGCCGACGAGGAGCGGGCCGCCGAGCGCGGACCCGCCGAGGCCGACGACGGCGGCCGCGACGAGCCCGCCGACGGCACCCGGTCCGATCACGTCGAGACCGCCGGGCCCGAGCGCGGCGGCGAGCGGGACGAGCGGCAGCGCGACGAGCACCACGGGGACAGCGAGGTACGCGATCGCGCCGACCGCCCGGCGGCCGCGTCGGTCGCGCGTCCCGTCGTTTCCCGGAGCCATACGGACGAGTGGTGACACAGCCGACCTAAAGCTTTGCCGGAGCCACCGAACCGCGCCGCTCACACTCGTCGGATCGGCGACCGCGACCTCGGCCGCGCGCCGGCCGGGAACACGGGACGGCGAGGACGGCCTCGCCGGGGGAACCGTGGGGCTTTCGGAGGTTTTAATCCCGTTCCGCCACCAGTTTGCCGCAATGGCTTTTGAGGATCTACTGAACGACCCCGTCATCCAGAAGTACCTCCACGAGTTGGTGGGACCGACGGGGATGCCGGTCGCGGCCGCGCCGCCCGACGGCGAGGTCACCGACGAGGAGCTGGCCGAGGAGTTGGGGCTCGAACTCAACGATGTCCGCCGCGCGCTGTTCATCCTGTACGAGAACGACCTCGCGACCTACCGCCGAGTGCGCGACGAGGACTCCGGCTGGCTCACGTACCTGTGGACGTTCCACTACGACAACATTCCGGAGAACCTCCAAGAGGAGATGTACCGGCTGCTCGACGCCTTAGAGGAGCGCGAGGAGTACGAGCGCACCCACGAGTTCTACCTCTGTGAGGTGTGTTCGATCCGGTTCGAGTTCGGCGAGGCGATGGACTTCGGCTTCGAGTGTCCCGAGTGCGGTTCTCCGCTCGAATCGATGGACAACGACCGTCTCCGAGAGACGATGGGTCGGCGTCTCGACGAACTCCGCGAGGAACTCAACGTGGATGTGACCGGCTGATGGTCGTCCTCGCAACCAAGTGCTACGTCGAGGGCGACGCCCGCGACCGCGCGCTCGACGGCATGGGATCGCTCGTGGCGAACGATGTCGGCGACCTTCACGTCGACTGGCAGGTCGGCGTCCGTGACGACGGGTTCGTGCAGGTCGACGTGACCGGCGACGACGCCGAGGTCGCCCGCAACGTCCTCGCGGAGACGTGGGGCGAGATCGTCGCACACGACGCGGGACTCGTCGCCGGCGAGACGTACGTCGGGACCCTCGAATCGTGGGACGAAGACGGGTTCGTGCTCGACGCGGGCGAGGACGTGCTCGTCCCCGCCGCCGAACTCGGCCTCGGCGTCGGCTCGCCGGAGCAGGTCGTCGAACGGTTCGGGTTGGTCCAGCACCTTCCCATGACGTTCGTCTACGGCGGCGATGTCGGCGATCCGGACGCGGATCCGACTCGCCTCGCCGACGCCGAGCGCGACCGCCTGTACGACTGGCAGCGCGAGAACGGTCGCGTGAACGTCAACTCGGCGACCCGCGGCGAGGTTCGTGCGACCGTGAACCGCGCGGGCCACGCCCAAGACATCGTCACGGTCGAGCGGCTCGGCCTCTTAGAACAGAGCATCGTCTGCACCGAGAACACGGACCCGCCGGGGCTGTTGGCCGCTATCGGCTCGTACCTCCCGGCGGAGATGCGCTGTGTCGTCTGAGGTGATCTGACCCCGTGAACCGACGCTTCGCCCTCGCGGTCGCCGTCGTCGCGCTCCTCGCCGTGAGCGCCGGCTGTCTCACCTACGTCAACGACGGCGGCGACGTCGCGAACGCGACCCTCGACGCTGATCCGCCGCGCGAGTACGAGTTCGCGACCGACCGCGACGCCGCGTTCACCCTCTCGACGGGAACGCAGTACACGGTCGTCTACAACGTCTCCGGCGTCGAGGAGCTTCGTCTGTATCGACAGACGCCCTACGCGGGCGATCAGCCGCTGGAGTTCGAGGCGTTCCGCTACCGAACGACGGACGGCGAGGTGTTGAACGGCACCGAATTCCGCGCCCGCGGCGGTGAAGTCGACCGGACGCCGGACGAGACGTGGATCCGGTTCGGTGACGGGCTCGGCGACGGACAGGTGGCGTTTTCGGCGACTGGGTCGCCGCGGCGGTTCACCACGCTCACCTACGTCGACGGGTCGTACGCGGTGACGCTGCCGCCCGGATTCAGCACCGAGTTCCCGGTCGTGGGGCACATCGCTCCCCGGGGATACGATGTCGAGACGGTCGGCGATAGGGACCGCATCGTCTGGGAGGACGTGACGAGCGGATCCGTCGTGGTGCAGTCGTATCGCGAGACCGACCTGCTCGTCTTCGGCGTCATCCTCGCCGTCGCGATCCTCGCCGCGATCGTCGGAACGGTCTACTTCCGCCGGCAGCTCGAAGCCCTCCGCGAGCGCCGTCGGGAGATGGGGCTCG